>Ga0209006_10002399_pt1 | contig 17107 bp, 17 predicted proteins | sample JacPin_JW_Ref_O2_FD_188567 | JGI IMG/M metagenome (GOLD analysis project Ga0209006, IMG submission 188567) | Forest soil microbial communities from Algoma, Ontario, Canada - Jack Pine, Ontario site 1_JW_Ref_O2 (SPAdes) (version 2) | ecosystem: Environmental > Terrestrial > Soil > Boreal... | reverse complement strand
GTGGCTCGCCTCCTTGCACCACGCAGGTTGCCGCCGCAGTATTCGGCGTCGTGGCGACATAGGCTTGGCTGATCAGGAACCTCTCCTGCCAGGAGCCGCTGCTGCTCACATTCGTGTACCCGCTGTAGCTACTCTTCATCGTGGAGGCCGCCGTTGCGCCGGCGGTTGCCGGATTTGCAATCGGCGAGACCGCCGCGTTGAATCCCGGCGTGACGTAAGCTCCAAGCAAGTTCATCAATTGCTGGCGCCCGGCCGCGACTCCAGAGTCCGCCGCGTAGAACGAGCCGCGATATCGGCCGTAAAAGCCGTTGATCAGCGACTCCGAGCTGACCGCGAGAACCATGGTGAGCGACATGCCGACCAGCAACAGCAACAACAGCAGTGTCGTTACCAGCGTGATGCCTTTCTCGTTGCGCGAACGCATTGAGCGGCTTTTTGATCGTGAGGGGCGGTTTTTCATATTGTGCTCCTAAATCCTTGGGACCGAGCGCGGGCTCAGTCGTTCATGCTTAGGTTGCGGGGGTTCACGATGATGGACAGCGCTTGAATTTTGTACGGCTGGCCATCAAAAGAGTTGGTGAACATCGTCGGCGCATACACGTTGCTGTTCGAGTACAGTCCCGGCGGTGTGCGTCCGATCAACGAGATACGGATCGAGCGAATCTGGTCGTATTGGAAGTCGTAGCACGGCGATGTCGTCGAGCCCGCGTTGTAGCAATACGCGCCCGAGCTGCCCGAAACGTTCGTGCCGTTGAGCGTGACTGTCGACGCGCCCAGCTTGAAGCCGATGATCTGGCTGGCGATGGGGGCGACTACTCCGTTCTCAGTTCGGGTCAATGTCGGATTCGTCGGGGTGGTGGTCGCATCGACTTGATAGGTGATCGGCGCCACCTTCACGACCCAGTCGGTGCCGCTGCAAAACGAATTCGTCAGAGTCGTCGGAACCAACGCCGTATCGACGTTGGCCGTCGTCGTGAGATTGAGCGGATCGTTCGCCGCCGCCGAATTGGTGCCGTCGCTCTTGGTCGCACCGAACGTCAAAAGGACGTTCGTTCCAGAGGCCGACGCTGCTTGGGTCAGCACCGCTGTTGTCATCAGCGTGCCCGACGTGCCCACGTGGATGAAGATTACCTGGCTGTTGGCGATCATTCCCGACAGAATCTGCGCCTGCGTCGACGGAGCTACCGGAGAGATCGTCATCGTCGCGTTGCCTGTGCCGGTTGTGCCGGTAATTGCCGGCGTCGCACACCCTGGCGTACCCGGCGACACGTAGATGAGGCCCGGAGGCGTCGTCGGATCGGGAACGATCAGGTTCAGCGTGTCGAAACAAGCCGTGTTGTAAGTGGCTGTGCCTGCGGTATGGCAGGTCGCACCGCCCGCCGTGTTGTTGACGATCTTCACGCCGACCGGCCAGCTCGCGAAATTGTTCGCCGCGTTGTACCAGCCCGTGCCGGCGTTGACTACGTCGTTTTCCATCTGCGCTAGCGCGTTGCGCAGCGATACGTTCAAGCCGATCTGATATTGCTGATCGTTGAAGAGCGACGCGTGCTGTTTGAAAAGGCTCATCGCCGCGGCGCCGATGACCAGGAACACGGTCATGGCAACCATCAACTCGATGAGTGTGAAGCCGCTGACGCCTGATCTCCGGCGTGAGAGAAAGCGATTTGTATTTGCGGATTTCATGGATGCACCAGGCTCGTTTGATAAGTGACCACTGGTTTCAAGGCTTGGTTCGTCAATGTGACGAGCACCGTAATTTGTACCGCTCCCGTGATTGTGTTCACTCCGACGGTCGGGTTGGCTACGATCTGCCAGCGGCGATCGTAGGTCAGCATGTCGGGCGTCACCGCAGGAAGCCCTGCGGCCGGCGTTACGACTACCGTGCCGTCCGGCTTCTGCGTGTAGAGCGTGGTGGTGCCGTTCGCGGTCGTCACTTCGTTGATGTTGCCGTTGGCCGTCGAAATTTGAACCGAGTCCGAATAGCCGGTGATGTCGGCCGTCAAGCTTCCCCCGGCTGCCAGGTTCGGATCGTTGTCGGGAAAGCGATCGAGGTCTTCCATTTTTTCGGAAGCGAGTAGCGCCGCGGTGCTCACATAGCGCGCGTGGGCGCCCATGTTTACCGAGTTGCTCATCAGAGCTGCTGTGCCGACCAAGCCGATGGTCAAAATCAGAATCGACACCATCGTTTCAATCAGCGTGAAGCCTCGCTGACGCGATGCCTTTACTGCCTTACGGAGCGACTGTGACATTTCCATAGGAGGACACCGTTATTTTTTCGCCCGTGACACTCGAAGTGAAACCGGGGTACGACAGATTCATTACCATCGGGTTCATGACGGGCGTGCTGGAGACGAATCCGCCCGGGCTAAAGGTAAACGTAACCGTCTGATCGATCGCGATGCCCTGGCCCATAATTGGCAGCACTGGGCTGACGGCGGCAAATGCGGTTAAGCAAGCTTGACCACCGTACGCGGGTTGCTCCGATGAAATCTGATACGTATAGGTCGAAGCCGTGAAAACGATCTGGGTTTTGCAACCGTGGAAGATTGCCTGGTAGCGCGCACTGGAAATCTGGCCGGTGATGGAGCTTACGGCCGCGCGCATTCTGTAAGTGCGCATTGTGTTGACGAACCCTGGCACTGCCATCGCGGCGAGAATCCCAGCGATCGCAACGACCACGATGAGTTCGAGCAGCGTGAAGCCGCGAGCCGCTCGCGCTCGAACCGGTATACCTTTCCGAAGTTTCAAACCGCAGTTCATCTCTTGGATCTCCATAAGTCGTCGAATTCGACCAACCGCTTGCCCTGAAAGGAGCAGGTCCGGTGCCGTTCACGCAATATATGTAATATGCTTAGAATGAATGGTTTACAGCTTGGCGTTGCGGGCCTCGGAGATCGCTGTAAGGTCGCTTGGGAGAAAATGTAACAACTTGCATCGGCTTTTCCGCACGCCCATTCGCGATTTTCAGGCGCCTTGCTTGCGCACGCCCGATTTATCTCTGACAATAAGTCGCTTGGGTTAAGCGGTTTTTCGGTGTCGAGTGTGTCGGTGCTGAGCCAGACGGGGTGTCGTGAGACATGGTGAAGTCGAGTCGCGCCACGAAGCGCATCGTTGCCTATTTTTCGATGGAGATCGCCCTACAGAACGCCATGCCCAGTTACAGCGGCGGCCTGGGGGTTTTGGCGGGAGATACAGTTCGAGCGGCGGCGGACATCAAGCTGCCCATGGTCGCCGTTTCACTCCTCTATCGCAGCGGATATTTCACACAAAGATTGGCCGAAGATGGCTCCCAAACCGAAGAGCCAGCGGTCTGGCGGGTCGAGGACTTTCTGAAAGAAGAGTCGGCGCGGGTGACCGTTCCACTCGAGAACCGGCGCGTTGAGCTGCGCGCCTGGCGCTACGACGTCAAGGGTGTCCACGGCTTTGTAGTTCCCGTCTATTTTCTGGATGCTGCGCTGGAGTCCAATGCGGAGCAGGACCGCGCCCTGACGGGCTCCCTCTATGGCGGTGATGCCTACTACCGTTTGTGCCAGGAAGTCTTGTTAGGCGTCGGCGGTGTACGCATGTTGCGCGCTCTCGGCCACACCGACCTGACCCGCTACCACATGAACGAAGGCCACGCCGCGATGCTCACCCTCGAGCTTCTCGGCGAAGAGGCTGAGAAAGCCGGGCGCACCTCGACCCGCGGCGAAGACATCGAGAAGGTCCGCAGCAAGTGCATCTTCACGACGCACACTCCCGTCCCGGCCGGCCACGACCGTTTTCCGATGGAGTACCTGACCCGCGCGTTCCCCGATCAAAACGGATTCTTCGATTTGAAAGACGCCCCCTCGGCCGACCTCGTCAAGCGCATCCTGCAAGCCGAGCAGGATTTCCCTGATATGCAGGAAGCCGCTCGCGCCGGCGCATCGCTCAACATGACGTATCTCGCGCTGAGCCTCAGCACCTACGTCAACGGCGTCGCCAAGCTGCACGGCGAGACTTCGCGCAAAATGTTTCCGCAGGTACCCATCGAGGCGATTACCAACGGCGTTCACGCCGGCACGTGGGTCTCGCCGGCATTCGCGGAATTATTCGACCGCTATATTTCTTCCTGGCGCGAGGATAACTACTCCCTCCGCAGCGCGCTGGGCATGCCGCCCGAAGAGTTGTGGGCGTCGCATCTCATCGCAAAGCACGACTTGTTCGAGGCCGTCCGCACAAAGACCGGACTCACGCTCGATCCCGATGTTTTCACCGTCGGCTTTGCCCGCCGCGCCACGGGTTACAAGCGCGCCGATTTGATCCTCGCTGATCTCGATCGTCTACGCCAGATCGCGAAAAACGCCGGCAAATTCCAGATCGTCTACGCCGGCAAAGCTCACCCGCACGACGCCGGCGGCAAAGACATCATCCGCCACATTTTTTCCGCCAAGAAAGCGCTCAAGAAAGCCGTCACCATTGTCTTCCTCGACGAGTACAACATGGAAGTCGGCGGAAAAATTACAGCCGGCGTCGACTTGTGGCTCAACACCCCTCAGTTCCCGCTGGAAGCTTCCGGCACCAGCGGCATGAAAGCAGCGCTCAACGGCGTCCCCAGTCTGAGCATTCTCGATGGATGGTGGGTCGAAGGCCACATCGAAGGCGTTACCGGCTGGTCGATCGGCGAATCGCGCTTGTCCGCCGGTCCGCAAACCGCCGTCGACAACAACGCCGACGTCCAGTCGCTCTATCACAAACTCGAAAGCGTCATCCTGCCGTTGTTCTACAAAGACCGCGCCAAATATTTGTCCGTCATGCAGCACGCCATCGCCATCAACGGCTCCTTCTTCAACACCCAGCGCATGGTTCAGCAATACGTCACCGACGCCTACCTCAGATAATCGACTCCTCTATGGAGTGCGGCGCTTCAGCGCCGCCTTTCGACTGTCGAAATCGACCACCCGCACGAGCCATCTCGTTGCCGTTCGAATTCCAGCAACTTCGCCCCTCAAGCCGTCTCTCTATTTCTCAGGCTGGGGAATCTTCTTGTCGCCGTGGAGCTCCGCCGCCACATGCAAAATATCGGGTTTCGCAAAATACTTAAAAAACTCCCACTTCCCATACTTCTCGGTCACAGCCGGCAGAACCGCATTGACCAAATCGTCGCCCGTCTTTTTCTGTTCCACCGCAGGTGTGACCTGCTCGCGCAAGAAAGTCAGATAGTCGCGAAAGGCTTTGACATCATCTGCATTCCCGACGTCGCCATGCCCGGGCACATAAGTTGCCGTCGGCGCGGCCTCAGTGATCGAATTCAGCGACGGAATCCACGCCGACGTTGTCGCATCGATCAGATTCGGCAGCGTATTCCGCCAAAACAAATCACCGGTAAAGACGACGTTCGCATCAGGAATGAACACGACAGAATCGCCACCCGTATGACCCGGAAACACGCGCACGTCAATGCGCCGCGAGCCGAGAAATAACGTCACGCCGCTGTCATAGACAGCATCAGGCGCCCCGAGCGTTTCAACCATCTTGCGTTCCTCAGCCTTGATGTCCTTCCCAAAAAACTTCAAGTTCTCCGTATGAATCCACGCGCGCACGTTCCGCTGCGCGAAAACGACAGCTCCATTTTGCTGGAACAGGGAATTACCCGCGACGTGATCCACATGGTAGTGCGTATTGACCACGAATTTGATCGGCAGCTGCGTCAGCTTCCGAATTTCCGCCAGCATCTCCTTCGCCGCCTCAGGATGCTCAAACGTGTCGATCACCGCGACACCGTCGTCGCCGATCACGAACCCGGCATTGGCCCCGGAGTCGCCCTTGGCGTCATCAATCGCCGCGTAGACGTTGTGGCCCAGCGGTTTGAGAGTGAAAGCGAGCGTCCCAGGTTGACTCGCTTGCCCGGCACGCACGTCAACGGCCGGCGTTGTCACGTTCACGTGGGGCGATGCTGCATTCGCGTAGACCGCAACCGCGAACCCGACAGCCAACGCGAAAACCACCGATTTTGAGTTAGACATGGCGACAGATACTACTTCATCCGCAAAGCCCGCTTGTCAATTCGTCGATAAATCTGGGCGGCGCTCGCCAGCCTAGCTCAGCAAACGAAATAGCAGCTTGATCGCAGACGTCGTAATGTCAGCTCCAGCGATACCTGGAGCGCTGGACTGTTGCGGCTCAAAGGTTGTGCCATGCAGTCGTGCGAAGGCCAGCCTGCGCTGCTCGTCTTTGAGTTGCTCCAATTCCTGCGACCGCGCTTTCTCCAGCCCACCCGCCCGAATGAATTGCACCGCGCGCCGCAATTCATCCTTGTCGAACCAGGTTCCGTGCGGCTTACACACATCCACGATGACGTGGGAACAATGCGCGAATTGCTGGCGGTTCATCAGTTGATGGCAAACCGGGCATGGTACGTAGCGAATATTTGCCTCTACCTGCAAATCCTCTTCTTCACCGGCCGGAGCGCTCGCAACGAACGCCTGCTTCTCGCGATCCGCTGCAATCTGATTCAGCGTCTCGACATCGACCCAGATTCCCTCGCACCGGCTGCATTCCAGCAGGCTCGTCGTCCCGACAGTCACGCTGTTCATCACGACCTGGCAGCGCGGACATCGCGAACCCGCCGCGCCTGCCGCCTCGCTGCGGTTTCCCTTCGCCCCGCAATGCGAGCAGAATTTCGCGCCCGCAAACATCACGCCGAAGCACGTCGGGCAAGTCACAGTCGCGAGAGTCGTTTTGCAAAAATCGCAACGGGTCGCCGCGGATGAGACTGCGGCGCCGCAAGAGGGACAGCGAAGTGTTTCGGCTGGCATGATCACTATGATCGAAATTCATTCGATCATAGGCATCTCAACGCTTTTCGTACATCGTCTGGGCACACGAATGTTCCCAAGCACAAACGTCCACGACAGATAACTCAGCGTCATACCAAAACGACACGGAGACCGATTCAGATTCAGAAGTGAGCCGTCATCTTCACCCGAAACGTGCGCCCATCCTGTCGAATCGCATCCTCCGGATCCTCCGGCCGCCCTGGATTGAAATATTTCTTATCCAGCAGATTGTAAACACTCGCCGAAAGATCGAGATGCCTCCCGAACGCGTGCCCCAGCGCCGTCGCATTGAAAACGCCGAACCCGCTGACCGTATTCCCCGCCAGCGTCTGCACCGAACTCGTATACTGCGCATCGGCGCTCGCAAATAATCGCTGCCGTATCACCGGCACCGACACGTTGAGCTTCCCCAGGTGCCGGGGCGAGTTCGGCAGCGTTTGCGGCGGCGACGGTTGCTGCGCCACCGTGTAGCTGTAACTCGCCGTGCCTTGGATTCGGTCCGCCAGGCGCCCGTTGATCTCAAATTCCGCGCCGGTCGCGTTCACGCGCTCCGGATTCAAATAGATCTCATTTCCATCTGCGGGGTTCGATCCGACCGTGATCAAATCCTCGATCCAGCTGTGAAATACGTCGCCGGTCAGCGTCACCCGTTCGCCCAGCGCTTGCTCCACCACGCCTTCGACATTTCGAATCTTTTCCGGCCGCAATCCGAAATTGTTGTCAAAGCTGCTGAAGTCTGGCGTCACCTCAAACGGCTCGGGCGCGCGAAACGCCGTGCCATACAAAAGTTTCAGCGTCGTCGGATGAGCCACATGATAGATGAGCCCGAGGCGCGGATTCGTGGTGCCGCCGAACTGCGAATAGTGATCGTAGCGAACTCCCGCGCTCAGAATGAGTTTCGGCACGATGCTGAATTCATCCTGCGCATACAGCGCCCAGATCACAGAGCTCTGCGGCACGGCCACGGACGAATCGTCGAAATCCAGCACATTCTTCTGATCTTGTTTGAAGTTGTCGATGACTTCGGTCCCAAATGTAATCTTGTGCTTCTCCAGCAGCGTGCGGCTCAACTGCACATCGCTGTCCCACCACTCGCCAACAAAAGAATAAGTATCGAGAGTCGTTGCCGGATTGGGAATCCCGGTCGCAAACGCGAGCGGTGCCCGCAATGTCGCATGATCGTACGACGTACGCAGCGTGAGGCCCCAGCTGTCGCCGAGTGAATGCTCGTAGCTGAGATCGATATATTGATGGCGATCGATGTTCTTTGTGCGCGGATCGTTGAACAGCGACCCGAAGTAACCCGTCGGCACCACTTTATCACGCGCGCTGTAAAGACCCTGCACCGTGAAGCCTTTGTAGCTCACGGTTCCTATAATGTGCTGGAAATTTTCGTAATCCGTCCCGCTGGTCGTGCCGTTGTTCGTCGCGGGATTGTTGAATTGCGGAAAGAATAGCGTCGGTCCTTCACTGTCGTAGAACGTGCCCGAAAGCGCGAGGTCGAGATCCCGAATCTGCGTCCCGTAGCTGGCGCGGCCTTGATACGACTCATAGCTCGCATCCGCGAACGAAAGTTCGCCTCCTTTCAGATTCGAACCCTTCCTCGTGATCACATTGATGACCGCGAAAAAAGCGTCGGCTCCGTAGAGCGAAGAGCTCGGTCCGCGAATGATCTCCACGCGCTCGATCATGTCCACATCGACAAGAAACTCGGTCCCGAGATAGGGCTGGCCAAACACGCTGTCGTTGATGCGGTGCCCGTCGATCAGCACCAGCAACCGATTGTTCGAATCGCCCAATCGCCCGAAGCCCCGAACGCCCACAAAGCTGTAGTCCCGATCGTACGTCACGTAAAAACCCCGAACGCTTTCCAGAATATCCGCCAGCGATCGATAACCGTATTTCTGGATTTCATCGGCCGTAATCACCGTGACCGACGACGGCGCGTCGCTCGAACTTTGCACCCGCTTCGATGCCGAGTAGACCGTAATATTCATCAAGTCTTCCAGGTTGAGCTTCGACAGATCTTGCGATGGTTGCTGTTGGTCGGCCTGGGGTTGTGATGATTGCGCGGCGAGCCGGTTCGTCAAGCAAAGTGGAAAGCCGATGAGCGCGAAAAAAAATCGGATCGCGATGATCACGCGGCGACTCTTGCGGTGTTTCCCGCGATGACACTGAGCTCGATTGGGAGTTGTCAGAGACACACGATTCCTCTCGTTTGGCTGAAGCGACTCCATAATCATCAGCTGATGGGAACCGTAGTCCGGATGGACGACGGCGAAGGGGGAACAGCTCAATTAGAATACAACGCGACGAATCGAAAGACATACGCTGTCGTGCTTCATGTGACGTAGCGGTATCGGCGTGACATCACCGAATTCGATTTTTGTAGAGCGCCATCCCGACGGCGGCGTCCATATTTATTTTTTCTAACGCGGTGATCTCGGCTCGCGTGGTGATTCCTCCCGCCGCGATGATGGGTAAGTCCGTAACTGTGCGGAGTTTGCGAAAGTAGCGGAGATTCGCTCCCGTCATCGTGCCCTCGCGGTCCACGTCGGTGCAAAGGAAAGCCGAGCAGTACGCTTCGAGCTGCGGGATGACGCCGCCGGGATCCATCTTCAATCTCTCGCGCCAGCCCTGCGTGACGATCTGGCCTTTAGCGGTGTCGAGCGCGACCACGATTTTCTTGCGCCCGAATTTCTTGGCCAGACGAGTCAGGAATTTGTCGTCTACCGCTCCGTTTGAGAAAGCCGAGCTCCCGATGATGACCTGCGTCGCTCCCGCATCGATCGCAGAAGTCGCTCGAGCGAGAGTTCGGATCCCGCCGCCGACTCGGACTTTTACTTTGTAGTTCGCTGCGGCTTTTTTGCAGAGTGCGCGCACCAATTTCGTGTTGGGAGTCTTGTTCATCGCCGCGTCGAGGTCGATGATGTGCAGCCACTCATATCCGCTGAATTGTTCCAGCAATCCGAATACGTCGGCGACCGCAAGTTCACGCCGCCGGCCATGAACGAGTTGGACCGCTTCGCCGCACTGCAAGTCGATACAAGGAATTAGCACGAGAGGCGAACCTCAATTCTTTCTGCCGCCAGGAAGTTTTTGAGATCGCGGATCGGTTGAAGATTGTCGTGAAAGATCGAGGCAGCCAGCGCTGCGTCGGCGTTGCCATCACGAAAGACCTCGGCGAAGTGTTCGGGAAGTTTTGCGCCACCGCTTGCGATGACGGGCACGTTCACAGCGTGGGCAATGGCCGCAGTGAGCGGAACGTCGAAGCCGCGTTGAGTGCCATCGCGATCGACCGAGGTCAAGAGGATTTCACCGGCTCCCGCCGTAACTCCTTGTTTCGCCCAGTCGATCGCGTCGAGATCGGTTCCGTCGTGGCCCCCGCGAATCCTTACCTGCCAATGGTGGTTCGATTCGTCGCGCTTCGCGTCGATCGCTAAGACCACCGCCTGCGCGCCGAATTCTTTCGAGAGTTCAGAGATGAGCTCGGGCCGTTGCACAGCGGCGGTGTTCACTGTGATTTTATCGGCGCCGGCGCGAACAACCGCGCGAGCATCTTCAAGCGTCCGGATGCCCCCGCCCGCGGTGAGCGGAATAGCGAGCTCGGCCGCCACGCGACGAATCGTTTCGAGAAATGTCGGCCGCCGATCGCGCGATGCCGCAATGTCGAGCACCACGAGTTCATCCGCGCCTTCCGCGTTGTAGCGCGCGGCAAGAGCTACTGGATCACCAGCGTCGCGCAGGCCGACAAAGTTCACGCCTTTGACCACGCGAGCGCCGTCCGTATCTAGGCAGGGAATGATGCGATGCGCCAGGCTCATTCGCCTGCCTTCGCGATGCCGAGAAAGTTCGCGAGGAGCTGCGCGCCGGGCTGCCCGCTCTTTTCCGGATGGAACTGAACAGCGTGAACGTTCTCGTGCTCGATGACAGCGACGAATTCCGAGCCGTGGCTGCATGTGGCAACCGTGTCTGAATCATCGCCGGCGACGCACGCTGCGTAAGAGTGGGCGAAGTAAAAGTGGGCGTCGGGCGCGATGCCTTCGAGCAATCTCGAACTTGCCGAGCGACGAAGTTGGTTCCAGCCCATGTGCGGGAGTTTCACGTTCGCCGGTAGGGCACAAACCCTTTGATGGAATAGCTGCAAACCTGCGAGTTCAGGAGCCTCCTCGCTGGCGTCATAGAGAGCTTGCAACCCCAGGCAAATCCCCAGGAATGGAACTCCGCGTTCGAGTGCAGCGAGCAGCGAGGCGCGGAGATTGTGTTCATCGAGCGCCCGGATCAGCGCTGCGAAGTGCCCGACGCCCGGCAGAATCAGTGCGCTCGCCTGATCGATTTGCTGGGCAGTGTTGGCGCGTGCCGCTTCGGCACTTAGCTTGTGCAGCGCTCGCTCAACGCTCGTGACATTGCCGGCGCCGTAGTCGATCAGGGTAACCGTCGGCTTCACAAGAGCCCTTTCGTGCTGGGCAGCACGTTGCGAAGCCGCTTGTCCCGCGACACGGCGAAGCGCAGCGCGCGAGCGAACGCTTTAAATAGCGCTTCCACCTGGTGATGCGACGAGCGGCCGTAGACGACGCGGAGATGAACGTTGGCGCGAGCAGCCTGCGCGAATCCCTGAAAAAAATCCTCGGTGAGTTCCGTCTGAAAGTCGCCGACGCGCTTCGCGCTGATTCTTCCGGTGACGACACAGTGCGGCCGTCCGCTCAGATCGATTGCCGCGGCGGCCAGCGTTTCGTCCATCGGCATTAGAAAATATCCGGCGCGGAGAATACCGCGTTTGTCACCGATCGCTTTTGCCACTGCTTCGCCGAGAGCGATGCCGGTGTCTTCGACCGTGTGATGTTGATCGACGTCGAGATCGCCGGCGGCCTCGATCACAAGATCGAAAGCGCCGTGGCGCGCGACAAGATCGAGCATGTGATCCAGAAAGCGGATGCCTGTCGAAACGCGCGATGTGCCGCGCCCGTCGACATTGAGCCGCAGCTTGATGTGCGTTTCGTTGGTCTTGCGATCAATTGTGGCTGTGCGTGGCATTTTGTTATTTGTTTCGCCCTTTGAGGAAGCGCTTAATGAGTTTGAGCAAACGCTCCATTTGTTTCTGCGTGCCGATGCTGACGCGGATGTGGCCGGGGGCAATGTCCCGGCGATCGCGAAGAATAATTTTGTGTTTGGCCATGCTGGCGATGAGATCAGGGCCGGCGGCGCCGAAATCGACGAGAACGAAATTCCCGGCGCTCGGGTAGGTTTTACAGCCGAGCTTGTGTAGTTCCTTCTCGAACCACGGCCGCGAGCGCAGAATGTTCTTCACATAGCGCTGCATAGTTTTGCCGTCGGCAACGGCGGCTTCCGCGGCGACAAGTGCAGCAAGGTTGACTGGGAACGGTGCGGTAGCGCGGCGGAGGACTGCGAGCGAGTCCGGATGAGCGAGGATCGCTCCGAGACGGAGCGCGGCCAGCCCCGCGGCCTTTGAAAACGTGCGCGCGACGAAGAGTTGCGGATACTTGTCGATCCACGGCGCAACCGTAACGCCAGAGAATTCGACGTAAGCTTCGTCAATGACGACGGCGGTCCGCGGCGTTGCTTTTAGAATCGTTTCGATAACGGATTTGTCCACGAGCGTGCCGGTTGGATTGTTGGGATTGCAAATGAAGAGAACGCGAGGATTCGCGGAGAGCGATTGCAAAACGGCATCTGTCGGAAATTCAAATGATGGACCGTAAGGCAGGGAACTGATTTTCGCTCCGGCGACTTCGCCCCAGTAGCGATACATGGGAAAGGTCGGCTCGACGACGACGACTTCCGTGCCTGCGTCAACGAATGCGTCGAAGAAAAGCCGCAAAGCGTCGTCGCCGCCATTGGTGAGGAGAAGTTGGTCGGGCCGGACGCGGAAATGCCGCGAGAGCCGTCGCGTGCTGCGATCGTATTCCGGATACATCGAAAGAAGCTGCGGCGTGAGCTTCGCGAGCGCGCGCCGAACCGCCGGCGAGCACCCCGTAGTGTTCTCGTTGAAGTCGAGCCGCAGCTTATCCGCGCGGCCTTCACCAGGCGGTTCGTAGGTCTTGCGATCGAGAATTGCCTGCCGCACTGGAAGCTGAACGTTCATTTTCACATCCGATTTCATCGTCTAACCTCGATGGCGTTCGCGTGCGCTCGCAACCCTTCGGCATTGGCGAGCAATTGCACGTCATCGGCGAGTCGCACAAATCCTGTGCGACTAATTTCCTGGACAGTAATGCATTTCACGAAATCGGCGGTGCTCAATCCGCCGCGGCGACGAGCCCATCCAGCAGTCGGAAGCACGTGGTTGCTTCCGCTGGCGTAGTCTCCAAGCGGTTGCGCCGCATAAGGCCCGACGAAAATGGTTCCGGCGGCATCACACTTCTTGAGCAGCGAGTCGGCATCCTTGCCGGGCAGACTGAGGTGCTCGGCCGCAAACCGGTTGACGAAATCGCATGCTTGGCTCACTGAGCCGGCGACCAGTATCCCTCCGGTCTTGCGCATCGAGATATGGGCCGGATTTGTGGCGGGGAGTTGCGCAAGCTGCGCTTCAACCTCTGATCGAACTGTTTCTACGAGCGATTTGGAAGTCGTGACGAAGAAACTCCCCGCATCGGGCGCGTGCTCAGCCTGAGCCAGTAGGTCAGAGGCGATCCACGCCGAGTTTGATTTGACGTCGTTCGTCAAAACAACAGCTTCGGTCGGTCCGGCGGGAAGATCGATTGCGCAGTCGCTGCTGACGAGTTGCTTCGCGGCAGTAACATAACGATTTCCTGGCCCGAAGATTTTCTCCACGCGTGGAATCGATTGGGTTCCGTAAGCGAGGGCGGCGATGGATTGTGCGCCGCCGATCCGCGCGATTCTTTCAATCCCGAGGAAATTCGCCGCGGCCAGAAGCTCGGCATTCGGATGCGGACAAACTACGACAATATTTTTCACGCCGGCGACCTGCGCGGGCACGACGGTCATGATGAGCGTGGACACGAGAGCATGACGGCCGCCTGGAATGTAGCAGCCGATGGTATCGATCGCGCTGACGCTTTGGCGAATCGTTACTCCTGGCTCGACAGTCAGGGACCAAGGGCGAGGCAGCTGTTTCTCGGCAACGGCGCGAACGTTCTGTGCAGCGTGCTTCACGGCCCGGAGGAAAGCAGAAGGAACTGAAGAGGCGCTTGAGTCTTTACGCCCGGGCAAGCTGGGGCGCAGCAGTGCTGCGCCCCTACATGTCAGCCAGATATTGTTTGAATTGAGATTTAGTTGGTCGAGTCTCTTTGTCCATCCGAACAGCGCCAAGTCGCCGCGTTTGCGGATGTCGGCGATGATCCTTGCGGAGACGCGTTCGGCTTCGATGTCGCGGAATTGGCGGGCCTGCAAGAGTCGCTTCTCGGTCGCGGCGTTGAGTTTGAGGATGCGGATCATAGGACGATCTTGTTCAAGGGATATTCGACGATCCCTTGCGCGTTGGCGGCTTTGAGTTTCGGCAGAATTTGCCGCACGACACTTTCTTCGATGATCGTATTGACCGCGACCCAATCGGGATCGCTCAGCGTCGAGATCGTGGGATTTTTCAGCGCGGGCAGAACGTCAAGAACGCCGTTGAGATCGTCGCGTCGAACATTGAGCAATAACCCAACCTTGCTGGCGGCAGCGATCGCGCCTTGCAACATCAAAATTAAATTCTGCGCTTTCTCGCGCTTCCACGGATCGCTCGCGGCGCTGCGATTCATGACGAAGACGGTGGCCGATTCCAGAACCGTGTCGATGATGCGCAGACGGTTCGCGCGCAGCGAAGCTCCAGTTTCCGTAACCTCAACGATCGCGTCCGCAAGCTGTGGAACTTTGACTTCGGTCGCGCCCCAGGAGAAATCCACGCGAGCGGTAACTCCATGCCGCGCAAGATATTTTTCTGTGATGCGCACGATTTCCGTCGCGATGATTTTTCCGCCGAGATCTTCAGGCTTGCGAATCGCCGAATCCTCGGGAACCGCGAGAACCCAGCGCACGCGCGAGAGCCGCTGCTTCGCATAGATCAATTCGGCTAACTCTTCGACGTTCGCTCCGCTTTCAACAACCCAATCGTGTCCAGTGATTCCCGCGTCGAGCGCTCCAGTCTCCACGTAACGAGCCATCTCTTGCGCGCGCACAAGCAAGCATTCGATTTCGACATCGTCGATCGTCGGAACGTAGCTGCGCGAACTGACTCCGATTTTCCATCCCGCGCGGCTGAACAGATCAATCGTCGCATCCTGCAAGCTGCCTTTCGGAACGCCGAGTTTCAAGCGCGTCATCGCTTCGTCTCCTGAGGCTTTGCTTCTTGTACGTAAATCGTTTCGGGATCGAACGTGCGTTGAGCGACGACTTCGGTTGCGCCGTCACTCGCCAACGAGCGAAAGAAGCAGCTGCGATATCCTTCGTGGCAAACTCCGGGACCTATCGGATCGACGCGGATCAGCAGGGAATCGGCGTCGCAGTCGACGCAGATATCAAGGACTTTCAGGATGTGTCCGCTGGATTCGCCTTTCTTCCAGAGGCGATTGCGCGAGCGAGAGAAGAAGACAACTTCGCGCGTGCGCTGCGTTTCGGCGAGCGCGGTGTCGTTCATGAAGCCGAGCATAAGGACATCGCCGGACGCGGCGTCCTGGATGATGGCGGGGATGAGGCCGTTGGTCTTCTCGAAGGCTAGCTGCATTTGCTCCTCGGTTTACATCGTGCCGATGTTGAAGTGGTGCACAGACAAGAGTGTCTGTGCCACTTGGGCTCTAAAAACAAAAAGCCCGCTGGGCCGTTGCGCCAGCGGGTGATGAGAACTGTGTGGTAGCGAATCGCTATGCACACATCATCAAGCGCGGCGCTGTGCCGTGATGATGATGGTGGCGATGGACTCGCGAAGTCATTTGCAGGAGCAGAATAGGGAAGGAAGGGCGATGTGTCAACCGGAGACTGCGATGCGGCGAGCGTCGAGGTGATGCTCGCGAGGAGAAAAGCGGATCCCTCGCTTCGTTCGGGATGACAGATGTTACGAGCGGTAGAGGGGCGTTCGGCTCGCGATGCGGCGTGCGATTGTTGCAACCGGTGAGAGGGGTGATGTATCCAATCGCCTAAACGCATATCATCCAAGAACGAGGTGTCGATTAGCGGCGAGAGTGAGCTGCGGGGCTGTGCGAAGGATGGCGGTTGAGGACCCCTCCCCCTGTTTTTGCGCAAGAATGTGATTCTAAGAGGGTTAGGGATGCGGAAAGTGCAAGAATGTGATTCTAAAGAGTTTGCGGGATTGAGGGCGACTTTCACAGAGGATGGTAGCATGTGTTACACGAGTTGTCAATAGTAATTGGCGAGTTATTCGAATCGCGAGTTTTGTGGTTCGAATCGAGATTGGTTGGAATTGAAAGGAATACGGAAGTTACCGGGAGGATCGAGATGGAGAAGGTTCAAAAGACCGAGGCGGAGTGGAAGAAGGAGCTGACGCCGAATCAATATTATGTGACGCGGCAGAAGGGCACGGAGCCACCGTTCACGGGGGAGTATGAGAACTCGGAGACGGCGGGGACGTATAAGTGCGTGTGCTGTGGGGAGCCGCTGTTCCGGTCGGAGACGAAGTATCACTCGGGATCGGGGTGGCCGAGCTTTTATGCGCCGGCGAACAAGGAAGCGGTGGCGAGCGAAGACGATGGCAGCCACGGGATGAGGCGAACCGAGGTGACGTGCAGCAAGTGCAACGCGCACCTGGGGCACGTGTTCGAGGATGGGCCGAATCCGACGGGGCTGCGGTATTGCATTAATTCGGCTTCGTTGAAGCTGGATGCGGATAAGAAATAAAACGGGAGTTGGAACGTTTGAAGGTTTGAAGGTTACAGGTTAAAACCGGTGTGCGGGTAAGCTGCGTCTGAGATCCTTCGTTTCGCTCGGGTCCGGGAATCGGCAAGATGGAGAAACGCGGGCAAGATGCCGGCGCTACCAAAAGCGCAGATTCGTCGCAGAGAGAGCGACGGGCACAGAGTACAGAAAGAAAGAGTCGGGAAAAGAAAAGGCGTCGCGGGATTACCGCGACGCCTTTTTTAATGGTTTAGAGAATTGTGGGGGCAATCAGCTTAGGCTGCGTTGCCTGCGCAGGCGACTAGTTCTGCGACTGGGTCGCGTTCGCGGTCCCACACTCCCAGCAACAGCACCTTGGTGCCGGTGGGATATTTGAAGATGTAGAAAACATTTGTATCGCCGTCCACTTCAAAAAAACCCGGGCGTCGTGCATCGGCGCGCAATGGTGCGCCCATGCTCAAGAGCGTTCGCAGCTCGAGAATCTGATCCTGCGAATG
>Ga0209006_10002398_pt1 | contig 17111 bp, 18 predicted proteins | sample JacPin_JW_Ref_O2_FD_188567 | JGI IMG/M metagenome (GOLD analysis project Ga0209006, IMG submission 188567) | Forest soil microbial communities from Algoma, Ontario, Canada - Jack Pine, Ontario site 1_JW_Ref_O2 (SPAdes) (version 2) | ecosystem: Environmental > Terrestrial > Soil > Boreal... | reverse complement strand
TGGCCTCTCCGATATTACATCCGATGTAATTGAGTTCATCACTCGCACGGTTCACTTTCCTGGCCAACACGAGACAAAAAACACGCTCGATGCACGAACGCGTTCAAGTCTCTCAATGCCAATGAAAGGTCGAGAAAATGCAAAGCTTTCCCATCTACACCATCGAATCGGCGCCCGAGCAGTCAAAAGCGGCCCTGCAAAATCTGAAGGCGGCCTTTGGCATGGTTCCGAACCTCGCCGGCACGATCGCGACGTCCCCCGTCCTGATCAATGGCCTGGTGGGTCTGTTCCAGGGCATCCACGGCGGCAGTTTTACGGAAGCGCAGATTCAAACCATTCTTCTCACCAATGCCGTAACAAATGCCTGCTCCTGGGCGGTCGCGTTCCATACGGCACTCGCGCTCAAGGAAGGACTTGATCCCGCAGACGTGAACGCTATTCGCGAGGATCGTACGCCGAAAGACCGCCAGCATGCGGCGCTCTCGACCCTGGCTAAAACCTTGATCGAGAAGCGCGGACGCCTCGACGATCGGGATATTGACGCGTTCACCAGCGCTGGCTTCGGGAAGGATCTGGTGCTTGAAGTCATAGCGGTCGTTGCCGCCTCCACCATCACGAACTACACGGGCAGCGTTGCAAACCCGCCGTTGGACGCTCCGTTCCAGCCCTATATGTGGAATAATTGATGTAGCGCGCTGACTCCACCTCTCCCGATGGGAGAGGTGGAGAAAGCTTCCGTTGCCTTTCCGGATCGATCTAATCCGATCACGCTTCAACTGATGTATCGTTTCGTTCGATGGTTTCATAACAAGGTGGGTTTGATGAAATCGCCGAATCTCCGGAAGACGACCAGCGAACTTGGCGTCTTGTTGCGTCATTGGCGTGATGTGCGCGGCAAAAGCCAGCTCGATTTGTCACTCGACACCGGTGTGTCCCAAAAGCAGATCAGCTTCGTCGAGAGCGGACGGAGCGTTCCGAGCCGCTTCACGCTGACGGCGATTGCCGGGGCGCTCGATATTCCGCTGCGGGATCGCAATGCCCTGCTGCTGGCGGCCGGCTATGCTCCCGTTTTCTCCGATAGTCCCTGGGACTCACTTGAAATGAAAAGCGTCACGGACGCTCTGAAGCGGATTCTGCGGCAGCACGAACCGTTTCCCGCATTGGTGATGGACCGATACTGGAACGTGCTCATGACCAATGAATGCGCGCCACGCTTCTTCAACTGTTTCATCGATATGGCGGCTCGCGAAGGTCGGCGAAACATGCTGCATCTGATGTTTGATCCCAAGGGCATGCGTCCCTTCGTCGCCAATTGGGAGGACCTCGCGAAGAGCCTGTTCGAACGGGTCTATCGGGAATCGATCGGACGCGTCGTCGATGAGAAGACCAAAGAGCTGCTCGCGGAATTGCTGGCTTATCCCGATGTAAACAGCGAGTGGAAGAACCCTGTGGCTTTGGGTTTTATGCCGGTGATCCCCATGAGCTTCGTCAAGGACGGTCAGTTGCTGAACTACTTCTCGATGGTAACGACGGTCGGCACCCCGCAGACGGTCGCGGCCCAGGAACTGCGCATCGAATCCATGTTCCCGGCGGACGAGATGACCGAGACCCGTCACGTCGCATTGATGAGCGCTGCTCCGGCATAGAGCTGCACTTGAATTCCCGGCGATGTGGCATCGCGTCATTTCTCTGCGATGCAGAATGGTTCGCCATCGGCGAAGATTGAATCGGAAACCATTTGTGCTCGATGTCAAACAGGCGATGAGCCATGGCGGGCGCCGCCATTGTTCACACGGGGTTCACTGCGGCCGGGTTATCTGGAATTGCGCCAGACCGACCAAAACACCTACAGCTTGCTTTTCAGGATCCTGGCGCGGGGCGAAGACTTGCGGCTCGCCGTCTATGTCAACCTGCCGGAAGGCACCTTGGATATCGGGGCGCCGCGCGTCTCGTTCGGCGACGGCGCCTATGATGCAAGTCCGGCGGCTACCGATGACCACGTGAAAGTCGCGTGCAACATCGCATGCGTCAGTGCCCAGTCAAAACCAGCGTCTTGATGGGCAGCACCAGGGCTTGAATCCGCAACAGCATCGCGTGAACGATGCCGACCGCGTCGACGGCATGCAATACAAAGGCCTTGAATGCGTCGGTCTCCTTTGAGGCAATCAGGTCGTGGTTGCTGGTGTAAGCGTTGACAATGCAGCTGCTGCCGGGCGTGACGCCGTCAAGGCCGCCTTGATAGATCGGTTCCAGGAACGCGAGAATGGTGCCCGGAGCAAGCACCTGCCGGGCTTCGACCGACTTTGCTGACGTTCCGAGCGTCGCTAACGGAACTTGCCCGCGCCCATGATCGAATCATGTCGCCTCGCTTCAATCAATCGATTTGAAATACAACGTACACATGCAATGCCCACCGCAGAAACAATGAATACTACGCCGATGATCGTGTGCCGCATCACGCTCGCTTCGGTGTAACCAGGGGCACGCCCCACGCCACCGGGACTCCCTCGCTGAAGGTTCGGAGCAAATGAATGGAGGAAATTCCGATAATGTGGCTTCGAGACCGGCAGCAGCGTTCACACCTTCACCCAAGACGGGAGCAACTTAGCCGGCTGACATTGCCGACAGGACGCCCTGAATAGTTCGGGTTAGACACTTCATGACGCCGACCGTCGATCCATGGTAATGGTGATACCAGCTAAATTTAGCGACAACTCCATACCTGCTTTAACGCCGTGCAATTGGAGAATCACTCCGCTTCCATTTTCCAGTTGCACGCCGCCCACGCCGCCGCCGAGTGCTCCGCCCGCGCCCATAGCGGCATAGGTGCCGGCGATGTCGCCCGCACCACGCATATTTATCGCGCGACCGACGAACTTGGTAATCGATGCGCCGATCGTCGCGCCCAAACTGGCGCCCGAAACTTTGAACGGATAGTTGTGGCCACGAAAGGTCAGTACCCCTCGCCCCGCTCCAACACCCGCGACAAATGCTACCTTGGTGAATACGACGCGAACCGACCCCATCTCCGCCCGCGACGCTGTCGGGAGTGCTGCCGAAGCAAACAGGGCTAGCAACACCGCCCGAATAATTCGCGTTGAACATACCATGACATTCTCCCATGAAGAATTGGGCGCCAAGCGTCATCCGGGCGTGCGGCAGCAGTCCCCACTACTTCGCCCTTTGGCAATCAGTTGTTTTCGTCCCGCTGACAAACCCGCGCTGTGCGGTCGACCGCGTTTTCGATTGGGTGCAAGGCCAGCGGTTCACAAACTCCTGCAAAGCGTGTCGTTAAGACAAATGCTTCCGGTGGTCTACAAGACACAACGATAGTACGTGATCTCCATTCCTTCCATGCCCGGGAATAGCCGAGAGATCTTGTTGTCATCGAGAAACTTTACGGTGAACTCCACGTTCTGCAGCATGATGTCCGTTGCGCACGCAGTCAGGAGATTCAAGGTGTCGCCCGACTGCTTTCTTGATTTGATCGTGCATCGGGCAGTTCTTCCCTTAAGCTGGTTACCGTCAGCTATGAAGCCGGCGCCGTAAACGTCCGAATCCCGTTGGAATATGATTCCACTTTTGTTTTTCTTGAAGACTTTGGCGCACTGACTGACGTCGCTTGCCCAGGCACCAGTGAGATCAGTCGCCCAAGCCTGCGCCGGCAGCGTCAGCAGCGTACAGATCAGGATGAGCCTTGAAACTGCGGGGCGTCTGAACTCGAACATCATGCTTCTCCTCAACAGTTTGTTCAAAATCATCAGCTCAATCAGATCCGAACAAATCATTCCGCCGCGGCATGTTCGGGCGACACTATCTCTTTCTCACCTGTCGCTGGCAATGCTGTGTTTGGCCGCGCACCCGGCCTCAGGCGTTCGCGAATGGCCTGGAACATCACGTAGAGCGGCGGGATTGCGAAAATGCCTATGAAGGACGCCAGAATCATTCCGCCAAACACCGGGGTGCCGACGCCTTGCCGCGCGAGCTCGGAAGCTCCCCTGGCCACCACGAGCGGATAGAGACCCAGAATGAACGCGAATGACGTCATCATGACGGGCCGGAAGCGGAGGCGTGCGCCTTCTGTTGCCGCTTCGAGTAGCGGAATGCCTTGCTCGCGCTTCTCTTTGGCAAACTCGACGATCAGAATGCCATTTTTCGCCGCAAGCCCGATCAGCACGACCATGCCGATCTGGCCGTATAGATCGAGCGTCAGTCCGGTCATGACAATTGCGGCGAACGATCCGAGGATGCCGATGGCGACCGACAGCAACACGGGAACGGGAATGGTCCAGCTTTCATAAAGGGCCACGAGGAAGAGATAGGCGAACAAAACCGCGAAGCCGAGAATGATCGCCGTTTTGCCTTCCGCGCGCTTTTCCTGAAACGCCGTATCAGTCCATTCGCCCTTAAAACCCTGCGGCAGCGTTTTTGCCGCAACCGCTTCCATGGCTTGAAGGGCCTGGCCCGACGACACGCCCGCGGCGGGGCCACCCTGGATCGTGACAGCGCGAAGGTTATTGTAGCGGATCAGCGCCGGCGGCCCGACGACGACGCGCATCTCCGCCAGACTTCGCAGCGGAATCATCTTCCCTTCCGCATTTCGCACATTGATGCGAAAGATGTCATCGACACTCGACCTGTCGGCGGCTTCCGCCTGGACCTGCACCTGCCAGGTGCGGCCGAACAGATTCATGTTGTTGATGAAGTAGCCGCCAAGGGAGGCTTGCAGGGCCTGGAATACATCCTTGAGCTGAACGCCCAGGATCTGAACCTTGTCGCGGTCGATGTCGAGATAGATCGACGGATTGGTGGCCGAGAACGTGCTGAACACACGCTGCAGGCGCGAATCCTGGTTCGCAGCCACGGTGAGCCCGCGAACCACCTGCGCGAGCTCCTTCGGGTCGCCGCCGCGCAGATCCTGAAGGACGTAAGTGAATCCACCGCCGGTGCCGAGACCGACAATCGGCGGCGGCGCCAGGGGAACAACAGTGCCGCCCTGGATCTGCCGGAATTTCGGCCCGAGCCGATTGATCACGTCGCGCGCGCCCATGCCGGCGGCTTTGCGTTCCTCAAATGGCTTGAACGTCACGACCATAAAGCCGGAATTGGATTGCGAATAGTTGTCGATGAAGTTCAGCCCGATGATCGAGGTATATTCGTCGACGGCGGGATCTTCCTTGACGATGGCCTCCGCCGCTCGCATCACCTCCGAGGTTCGACTTACCGATGCGCCGCCCGGCAATTGGGCAATCACGAAAATGGCACCCTGGTCGTCCTCGGGCAGAAATCCCGTCGGCGTAATCTTCGATAATGCAACAACGCCGACGCCGGCGACCGCCACCATCGCAATTCCGATCACCGAGAAGCGAACGAGCCGTGCGACGACGGCTCCGTAGCCGTTGGCCACCCGGTCGATCGACCGCATCAGCCAGCCGATAATGCCGCGCCTTGGCCCGTGATGCGGGCGAAGCAGGATGCCGCAAAGGGCCGGTGAAAGCGTCAGGGCATTGATGGCCGAAAGAAACATGGCCACCGAGACCGTGACGGCAAACTGACGAAACAACTCGCCGGAAATGCCGGGAATGAAGGCGACAGGAACGAAGACCGACATCAGCACCAGCGTAATCGCGATAATCGGTGCGGTGATTTCGGCCATGGCGCGCTTGGTGGCATCCGCCGGCGAGAGCTCGGGATGCTCCTCCATCACCCGCTCGACATTCTCGACGACTACGATGGCGTCATCGACGACGATGCCGATCGCCAGCACGATTGCCAGCAGCGAGACCGTGTTGGCGGAGTAGCCGACGGCCTTAAGCGCGATGAAGGCGCCGATCAGGCTGACGGGGACCGCGAGAGTCGGAATCAGCGTGGCGCGCAAGCTGCCGAGAAACAGGAAGACGACCAATACGACGAGGATGAAGGCCTCGATCAGCGTCTTCTGCACCTCGTGCATGGTATCGGTGACGAATATCGTCGGATCGTACGTCACCTTCCAGGCCAGATCGTCCGGGAACCGCTTTTCCAGTTCGGAAAGCTTTGCCCGCACGGCCTTGACGGTAGCGATGGCATTGCCGCCCGGTGATTGATAGATCACGATAGCGGCTGCATCACGACCGTTGAAGCGCGTATCGCGATCCAGATTGGCGGCGCCCAGTTCGGCCCTTGCGACATCGCGCAAGCGCAGAACCGAACCGTCGGGATTGGTGCGAATCACGATGTTTTCGAAATCAGCGACGGAGTTCAGCCGACCCTTGGTCTGGATATTGAGCTGCAGCTGCTGATCGTCAGAAATCGGCCGTGCGCCGACGCGTCCCACCGCGGCCTGGATGTTCTGCGACTGGATCGCATTGATAATATCGCCGGTCGTAAGATCCAGCCCGGTCAGCCGGTCCGTCCGAACCCACGCGCGCATCGCATAGTCCTGGGCAGCGAACAGGAACGCGTCGCCGACACCCGGGGTGCTCTTGATTGAATCAAGCAGATTGATCGTGACATAGTTCGACAGGAAAAGCGGATCGTGGGTTTGCTTGGGAGAGTAGACAGTTACGAAGGCGAGGATCGCCGTCGACTTCTTCTTGACGTTGATGCCCTGGCGCTGGACTTCGGGCGGAAGCGACGACAGCGCGGTCTGAACCCGGTTGTTGACGTTGACCGTATTGATGTCCGGATCGGTGCCGAGTTCAAATGAGGCAGTCAGCGTATAGCTGCCGTCATCGCCGCTCGTACTTTTCATATATATCATCTTGTCGACGCCGACGACCTGCGCTTCGATCGGCTGGGCAACTGTCGCATCCACCACGGCGGAATTCGCGCCGGGATACATGGTCGTGACCGAGACCTGAGGCGGCACGATGTCGGGATATTGCGCAACCGGCATTGCAAAGAACGCCAATGCTCCTGCAATTGTCGTGACAACAGCAATGACAATCGCCAGCCGCGGACGGTCAACAAAAATCGCTGACAACATGACCTAGCTCCTGCCGGGGGCCGCCGGTTGCGGCGTCGCGCGTACAGCCGCACCCGAGCGCAGGCTCTGAAGCCCTTCGACGATCACCAACTCGCCAACGGCGAGGCCGTCCTCGATGATGATGCCAGTACCGCTTTCGCCTGCCGTCTTGACCCTCCGGACCTCGGCCTTTCCGTCTTTAGCGATGAAGACGTAAATACCTTCCTGATCGGAAATCAGCGCGGCCTGAGGAATCACGATCTTTTCCTCCGGCTTGCCGCTCTCGAGTGCCACACGCACCAGTTGGCCGTCGACCAGTGCAAAATCCGGATTCGGAAACGAGGCGCGGACCGAAACGGTATCGGTCGAACGATTGACACTCACGTCGACGAAGTTGATCTGTCCGAGGTCCTTGTAGGAACTGCCATCGGCGAAGCGTAGTTGCACCTTGATGCCGGTGATGTCTTCCTTGTGCTCCACTTGCTGGGCACGCAGAAATTCACGCTGGCTGACAGGAAAGGTAACATACATCGGATTTTGGCTGACAATCACCGTCAGGGGGCCACTCTGCGGACTGACGACGTTGCCCTTGGTGATATTTGTCTTGCCGACCTTGCCTGCTATCGGAGAATTGATGTCGGTATATCCAAGATTGATCTTCGCAGTCCGAAGATTGGCTTCATCGATCGTGATAGCGCCTTTGGCTGAGTCGTCCGCCGCAAGCGCCTGGTCCCTTGCGACCGCGGTACCCGAGCTCTTCGCCAGCAAATCCTCTGCCCGCTGTAACTGAACTTCAGTCAGTATCTTCGCGGCCTTGCTGCGTTCCAGTGCACCGTCGGCCTGTCCGACGGCCGCCTCGAACAGCCCCTTTTCGATGCTGTAAAGCGGCGCGCCCTCCTTGATAAGATCGCCTTCCTTGAACAGAATACCTTCCAGATATCCTGTAACACGCGCTCGGACTTCAACCCGATCGACGGCTTCCACGCGTCCAACGAAATCCAGCCCCTTGGTCACGGGTTTTAGTTGCGCTGCAACGACGCCCACCGGTACTGCGGGCGGCGGTTGGCTTGTTTGGGCGCCGGCAGGGACGCTGAGTCCGGCTACAACAAAAACGGCGCAGGTCAACACGCGCATCGCTGACTCCTCCAAGAGCTCAACCGACACGATCCTAGTCGCGACCCAAATCAACCGAAAGGGCGCACGACCTTAGTCAACGAAGTATCCGCGGTCGATATACAGCACATCTCCGCCATCAGGCGCCCAGCGTTCTCCGGTCACTTCCGTTCTTCTCAAATGAGCAGACGTCGGCGGCACTAGTCGGCATGCCTCAAAGGTGCCCATTCCGGACTCATGCACCGCAGCAAACGACATGCACGAACCGCAGTGATTTATTCGATCACCTCGTCGGCGCGGGCGAATGATCGAGCGCTTTGATCACCGTCTCGTACCTTGTCGGCTCCGCTAATAGACACCATACCGCACGGCGCGACGCGTATGGCGGTACACGCGACGGTCGACACGACGCGCAGTCACGCGGGCGCGCCGGTATGTGTAGGCCTGCGCTTGATCAACGCTTAATTCCACGCCGCGCGGTGTCACCTGCGGCGAGACGGGGATCATCGCCAACATCACTGCTGCAAACAGCAGTCCGACAATTGAGGAGGCTCTCATTGCACCTACTCCCTGTTATCCACCATGGCCGTGTCAACAGTGTCGGCCACTGTCAGCATATGTCAAGGAATATGCGCGGCGCATCGAGCGACCCCGTGCGCGAGTTTGTCTCGAGCCCGGCGGCGGCGCCGTCGCTGTTGTCGGCGGCATACTTGTCGCCAAAGCTCTGCAGATGCCGCCCTCTCCAGATACTCAGGTCATCTGGAAAGGGCGTCGAGGGGAATGGTGCACTGCGGCCATGCGCGCTGCAAATCATTGGGTGCTGATGTCTTCAGATGGGTCATTTGCATTGGTTTTCGGATATCGGCGCCACGTCCGGTTAAGGGTAATCTCGGAAGTGCGGTTGACGTCACTCCCTCTCTGTTTGGTGATCGGGAATGCGAAGCCATTCCGCTTCGCCGGCCGGCGCCGACGCACCCGCGGTGTCAGGCGATCGGCACCGGCGCCCGCAAACCAGAGCCCGGTCGCCAGCTCAGGTGCTGATGAAGAACCATTCGCCGGGATGGTGGCCATTTTGCCGCAGCATGTTTCATCGCCGAAAAAACTGGTTTAACATGTTCCGTCTCGGGAGCACTGGTTGATGGAGGAAGTCATGCCGTCCAAACCTGATGACCTGTTGCCGCATGCAAAAGATTTTATGAAGAGGCTCGCCATCAGCGAGGCGGATGAAGCCGAAAAGGCGGCTCGCCAGCACAACAAGGCCGAAGCCGAAAAGCGAAAGCTTCTCGAACAGTTGGAGAGGCCGTCGGGCGTGTCGGACGCAGAGCGAATTAAGCGAGCGGTGGTGATCATCGAGCGCGCCGTGCGCAACGGGAAAACCGAAGTTCAAATAATTCGTTTTCCAAGCGACCTCTGCAGCGATCATGGCCGAGCCATCAATCAGGGAGAACGGGGCTGGGAAAGCACCCTGCAGGGGCTGCCAAAAGAGCTCTATGAAGCCTGGGCTAAATACTTTCAGCCGCGTGGATACAAATTGCGGGCCGAAATCGTCGATTTTACCGGCGACAGGCCAGGCGATGTCGGTATGACGCTGAGCTGGAGCTGAGTCGGTTGGCCCACGTTGTGGTCTCGGAAGCGATCCACGCCGCTGTGCGTATGGAGTCGAGATAGTCTCCATCTCCAAACGAGCCGGCCATTTGAAAGGTAATTTCAATGACGCTCAAGGAAAGCCGCGGAGATATCGGCGATACGAAAGAAAACGGAAACCATCATCGTCCCGAGAAGATGAAGCGCAAGGCTTATGAGCGTGAATTGCGCAAGCTGCAGGTTCGGCTCTGCAAGCTGCAGGATTGGGTGAAAGAGAAGGGCCTGCGCGTCGTCATCGTATTCGAAGGACGGGACGCCGCCGGCAAGGGCGGAACGATCAAGGCTCTTACTGAAAAAGTCAGTCCGCGCGTTTTTCGCGTTAACGCGCTTCCGGCCCCTTCCGATCGCGAAAAATCCCAGATGTATATACAGCGCTACATCGAACGGTTTCCGGCCGCTGGAGAGATCGTGATCTTCGATCGCAGCTGGTACAACCGAGCGGGCGTCGAGTATGTCATGGGATTTTGCACGGAGCAGGAATGCAAACGTTTCCTGGAGCTTTGTCAGCCGGTTGAACAATTCATAACCGACGGCGGCCTCATATTGATCAAGATTTGGCTCGAAGTCGGACAGGACGAGCAAAAGCGCAGATTTGAGGCCCGGATCGAGGATCCGCTCCGGCAATGGAAGCTCAGCCCGATGGATATCGAATCGTACAATCGCTGGTACGATTACTCGCGGGCGCGTGACCTGATGCTAAAAATGACCGACAGCAAGCACGCGCCCTGGTTCATCGTGCGCTCCGATGACAAGCGGCGGGCGCGGCTCAATTGCATTTCCCACATCCTCGACCAAATTCCGACCAAGAGAGTGACACGGCCCAAGATCAAGTTGCCGAAGCGCTCGAATAAGGGAAAGTTCAACGATCAAGCGACGTTGAGGAACAGGAATTTCGTTGATGAAAGATACTAAGGTAGCCAAATATTAAGTGTGGCAATCGTTATCTGCCAAGACTCCGTGTGCGACGTATCAAGGTCAGTGTCATGGCAGTCTCAGTTCGTTCGGCAAAGCTACCGATCGTAGCGCAACTGCTTGACTATCGAAGCGATTGGTTCAAGTCAGATTTGGCTGCCGGTTTGTCCGTAGCCGCAGTATCGCTCCCGTCGGCGATCGCCTATCCGGCGATCGCTGGTTTGCCCACCGAGGTGGGGTTTTTCGCTACCATCCTGGCCCTCGTCGCCTATGCGATGTTCGGACCATCGCGACAACTCATCGTCGGACCCGATGCTGCGACCTGCATCATGCTTGCCAGCGTTCTGACTTCCCTGGGGGCCGCCACTGCGGCCGACCGCGTTACCTTTGCAACGACATTGGCAGTGGAAGTGGGCATTCTTTGCTTTGTCGCAGGAGTCCTGGGACTCGGGTTCGTCGCGAACTTCCTCTCACGCCCGATATTGGTCGGCTTTCTGGCAGGCATTTCGATCAGCCTGATCATCGGCCAGATCACACGCCTCACCACCGTCAAGATTGAATCGAAAGGCCTCGTAAGACCCATCGTGGAGTACGCGGCGAAAATCGGCGAAACACATGTACCGACCGTGCTGGTTGGGATCGGGGCATTAATCTTTCTGCGAACACTGCGGCGCGTAAAACCAGGTGCGCCGGGGCCCTTAATTGCGATCGTTGCGGCCATAGCGCTGTCGGCTGGACTGGAATTGACGTCCTACGGGGTATCGGTCGTCGGGAAATTGCCGCCAATCAACTTCGCCTTAACTCTCCCGACGCTCGATGCCGTTTTCAATTTGGATCTTCTGGAAGGTGCCGTTGCAATAATGATAGTCGGTTTTGGATCGGGCATTGTGACTGCGCGCAGCTTTGCTGCGAAGAGCGGCAACGATGTAGATGCGAGAAACGAATTGATCGGCTTCGGTACAGCCAATGTTGCCAGCGGCCTGTTCGGCGGCTTTCCAGTTACCGCAGCCGACTCGCGCACTGCCGTAAATTATGCGATTGGAGGAAAAACACAGCTTGTGGGTTTGATCGCTGCAGCCGCACTGGCTGGAACCATACTCTACGTTGGGAATGTGCTTGCCTATTTGCCGATCGCTGTTCTTGGCGCGGTTCTGGTGTCGGCCGCGATTGACTTGATCGATTTGCCGGAACTGAGAGCCCTTCACCGCATCAGCCAGCCGGAGTTCGCGTTTGCAATCGCGACACTTCTCGGCGTCGTGGTCTTAGGAGTGCTTCCAGGAGTGTTCCTTGCGATTGCCGCCACCTTGGCTCATTTGTTGTGGCTAGCGTCGCAACCTCGGATTGCGCATCTTGGTCAAATCGAGGGCAAACAGGGACTCTACAAATTACACCGATATCCAGAGGCCCGCGCGATTCCCGGACTGACCATAGTGGTCCTCCAGGCCGCACTCATCTTCTTCAACGCCGATTACGTCAAGCGTCGGGTGATCGAGATCGCGGATGCCCTGGGTGACGACGGCAGATGGCTTGTTCTAGACGCTGAGGCCATAAACTTGCTCGACAGTACCGGGGTAGCAAAGCTGGAAGAGTTGCAAATCCTGTTGAGGGAGCGTGGTGTGGCATTTGGTATAGCCGACCTGAACAGTCGTTCGAGGCTCATGGTTGAGCAGGCTGGTCTCGCTGATCGAATGGGCAGGCATATGATTTTTGTGAGTTCCGAGGCTGCGGTTGCCGCCTTCAGCAGATCGCCAAATACACGTGATTGAGATCCAGGCAGGTATTGCGAAAAATATTGCGGGCGACCTATTTGCCGTAACTCCGGTTGCACAAAACTTATCCGGCATCACCAGCTGAGTCCCTTGTTCTGCCGAGATCAAGACAACCCCTAATGCCAATGCAAAAAAGGACGGCAAGGACGCGTCTCGTCCAAACAGTGATGCGTGGTGAGGTAATGGCTGATGCACCTGGCGATCACTGGCAAGGGCCGTGGCACCTATGACGGAAATAAGGTAGACCTGTATTCGTCATCCATGCCGGAGGATTGCTCTGCCGTATTTCCGAGTCGACTAAACAGATGGAGCGATTCTAATCGGGAGCCGAACGTTGTCTAAACTCGCAATCTGTCGAATAAATGGATTGCCAGACGATGCCCTGTCAGACTCTAGTCAATCTACCCGCTGCCCGGGATTGCAGGTGCGTTGGTTGGCGAAGGGATTTCCGATGTTCCCGGGTTTGATTTCCTCGGTGTTGGATCGGCTTTGGGAACTATTCTCGGGGCAGCATTTTTGATCATTGGCTGGCGGCAGCTTCAGCCGCCGCAAGCGGGTGGTCAAGAGGCTCCAACACCAGCTAATAGATCATTGGCGAACTTCGAATTCCCTTTCATCGTAAAACCATGCGTCGCCCACGGATCGCAACTTTGCCTCGGAGAGCAACCAGCGAATGTCATCTACATCCGAAGTACCCCCTCCAGCTCGCGGCATCACTTTGCGCCCGATTCCAATGATCATGTTTGGATCGCGCTGGCTGCAGTTGCCGCTCTATCTCGGACTGATCGTCGCCCAAGGCGTTTATGTTGTGCTGTTTCTCAAAGAGCTTTGGCATCTCATCATACACTCATTCGATTTTTCCGAACAGCAAATCATGTTGGTCGTCCTGGGACTTATAGACGTCGTCATGATTTCAAATCTTTTGTTGATGGTCATTGTCGGCGGCTACGAGACCTTCGTGTCCCGAATGAACCTCGCGGGGCATCCGGACGAACCGGAGTGGCTCAGCCACGTCAACGCCGGTGTCCTGAAGATCAAACTGGCAATGGCGATTATCGGGATCTCCTCCATTCATTTGCTGCGAACTTTTATCGAGGCGGGCAATCTCGGTGGCGCCGGCCGCGCCACCGATTACACCGAAGCCGGCGTGAAGTGGCAGACGATCATCCACATCGTATTCGTCTGTTCAGCGATTGGCATTGCATATGTAGATCGGATTTCGAATGGATTGATTGCTGCGGCGGGCAAACGTACCGCCCACGAGCCTTAAACAAAGGCGCATAACGCTCAGGCGCTTCCGGGTTCGCTTGTCCGCTTTGCGCCGTTCGCCACCGTATCGAGCCGGCAGCAAGTCCGATCATGTCCACCGCACCGCCGAAAGCGGAAGCAGGCGCGGAACGCCATTCCCAGCCAGGGGAAGCCAATGCCAATGAGCCATGACGCGCACCGCAATGTTCACACAGGGTTCATCGAGAAATGAGCACAATGCATGCGATTCTTATTGTTTGCCACGATTGTCCGCCGCAAACACGAGGACCCAAGGAAAGGACCCAAGTAAATGAGCAAAAAAATACTTTCGATTTCCGCATTCGCCGCTCTGTTGTGCTTCGCAAGCGTCAGTGCCCAGGCCGCGGGCGGCTGCGGCCGCGGCGAACATCGTGGCGGGGATGGTCGTTGCTACGCTAACGAAGGCGTGGTCGTGGTGCCCGGTGCGGTCGTTGTTGCTCCGGTCGGCGTGGTTTGCGGGCCAGGACTTCGCTGGCATCCGCGGCGGCACCGCTGCTGGGCCTACTAATGTCGATCTGACGAGCTTTCGAAATGGGTGATTTGCCAGGCGGCAAATCACCCATTTGCCTGTCCGGCCGCTGCGATGAAACAGATCACGTGGCCGAAGTCCGCTTCCTGCCGCGCGATGGTGGAAGATCGCTGGCGAAAGATGTGTCCAGAAAATCCAGGAACACGCGCAACCGCGGGCTCAGGTTTCGTCGCCCCTCATAGATCGCGTAGATCGGATCCATTTCAAGACTCTGATGCTTCGGGAACAGCTCGACCAGCCGTCCGTCAAGGAGGCTTTGTTTCACATGGTACTCCGCGAGCCGAACCACGCCGAGGTCGGCCAAGGCGAGTTCCAGCAGCATTTGGCCCTGATTGGCCACGATGCTGCCTGATACCTTGAACGACGCCGGCCGGGCACCGCGGACCGCCCAAACGCTTGCGGCCATGCTCGGCAGGTGTGCGCGGCGTGCCATGCACGGCGAGATAGCGGGGCGACGCGCAGATGATCCAGCGTGTTCGCGCAAAGGGACGCGCGACCAGCGAGGAGTCGGCCAGATGGCCGACATAGATGGCCACATCCATCCCGCCCTCCAGAGGATTGCCGGGCTCCATCCGCAAATGCACCTCGATGCGGAGCGATGGATGCTGCTTGCGGAAGGTGGGGATCAGCGGCGCCAGCTGCGACGCGGCAAAAGTCGGCGCCGAGCGGATGCGAAGCGTGTCGCCATGCAGGTTGTTTGGCGCGACCGCCGTATCCGCCTCCTCCACCGCGTCGATGGCGCGCAGCGCGGCGGAATGGAATTTCTCGCCTTCGGGCGTCAGCGCCATGCGGCGGCTGGAACGGCTGAACAACCGGACGCCAAGGCGATTCTCCAGCCGCGACACCAGCTTGCTGACCGCGGACGGTGTCAGCGAGAGGCTGCGCGCCGCGGCCGAGAAATCACCTTCGGCGACGGCGCGGGTAAAGACCAGAAGCTCACTGTAGCGATCCACCGATGTATGCCGCCCGTTCACAGAAGCTATGAATGCTCGCCCGTAGACCGGCGGTGGGCAAGTGAAATATGCATGCTGCAACGACGTCGTGGCCCAACGGGGCGGGACCACAGATCAACGGAGGATAGCTGCCCATGCCGGCCGAGACCGAGCCATTCAGGACCGACACCGCACCCTCCGCCGAGGTGCTGGATGCGGTCATCATCGGCGCCGGTTTCTCCGGCCTTTATCTCCTGCATCAGCTCCGCGACCAGCTTGGTCTTTCCGTCCGGGTGCTGGAAGCCGGAGCCGGGGTCGGAGGCACATGGTACTGGAATCGCTATCCGGGCGCCCGCTGCGATTCCGAAAGCTACTCCTACTGCTATTCGTTCGACCCGGATTTGATGCAGGAGTGGAGCTGGAGCCAGCGCTATCCCGAGGCCGCCGAGATCCGAAAATATCTCGACCATGTCGCCGACCGGTTCGATCTGAGGCGCAGCATAAGCTTCGACAGCCGCGTTACCGCAGCTTCGTTTGACGACAGCACAAATCTCTGGACCATCCGCACCGGGGCGGGCGAAAGCACCACGGCACGCTTTTTCATCACCGCGGTCGGGTGTTTGTCCTCGGCCAACATCCCCAACATTCCCGGCCTCGATCGCTTCGAGGGCCAGTGGTACCATACCGGACGCTGGCCGCATGAGGGCGTCGACTTCACCGGCAAGCGGGTCGGTCTGATCGGCACCGGCTCGACCGGCATCCAGGCGACGCCGCCGATCGCCGAACAGGCGGCGCATCTGACCGTGTTCCAGCGCACCGCGAATTACAGCGTGCCGGCCCGAAACGCGCCCTTCACCGCCGAGGCCCAGGCTGCGGTGAAGGCAAACTACCGGGCGATCCGCGAAAAGATGCGGTCAAACATCAATGGCCATCCTTACGATATCAGGAAGGAGTCCGCGCTCGAGGTCACCGAACAGGAACGGGTGCGCCGCTACGAGGCGGCGTGGGAGAAGGGCGGTCTGGAGTTCCGTGGCGCGTTCAGCGATCTGTTGACCAGCAAGCCATCCAACGATACCGCTTCCGACTTCATTCGCGCCAAGATCCGCTCCATCGTCAGGGATCCGGAAACGGTGCGGATCCTGACGCCGACCGACCATCCCTTTGCGTCCAAGCGGCCGCCGATCGACACCAATTATTTCGAGACCTTCAACCGCGACAACGTGGCTCTGGTCGATGTGCGCTCAGCGCCGATCCAGGAAATCACGCCGCACGGCATCCGAACCAGCGCGCGCGAATACCAACTGGATGTCATCGTTTTCGCCACCGGCTTCGACGCCATGACGGGTCCCATGCTGGCGATGGACATCACCGGGACGGAGGGACGCTCGCTTCGCCAGGATTGGGCGGCGGGGCCGCGCACCTATCTCGGGCTGCAGGTGCCGGGCTATCCCAACATGTTCACCGTCACGGGCCCCGGCAGTCCGTCGGTGCTGGCCAACATGCCGGTGGCGATCGAGCAGCATACGCAGTGGATCGCACGCTGCATCGGTCATATGAAGGAGCATGGGCTCACCCGTATCGAGGCGGACGCCAAGGCGGCCGAGGACTGGGGCGCGCATGTCAACGAGGCCGCCGGCCAAACGCTGTTACCCATGGCCAACCACTCCTGGTACCTTGGCGCCAACGTTCCCGGCAAGCCGCGGGTGTTCATGCCGTACGCCGGCGGCATGGCGCGCTATGCCAAATTCACCGATGAGGTGGCGCAAAACGGCTATCGCGGCTTTCACGCGCGCTGAGGACATCCGGAGTTCGATCCGGCTGCCTCCGTCCGCGCGCTGGTCAAAGGGAGGGACGATCGATGAGCTTCGCACAGATCCGGCGCTGGCCAGAGCATGATGAATTGAGGTTGAAGTCGCGGGAATCTTCTCCCTCGCCCCGCTTGCGGGGAGAGGGTTGGGGTGAGGGGGCGTTTCAGCAAG
>Ga0209006_10002397_pt1 | contig 17112 bp, 16 predicted proteins | sample JacPin_JW_Ref_O2_FD_188567 | JGI IMG/M metagenome (GOLD analysis project Ga0209006, IMG submission 188567) | Forest soil microbial communities from Algoma, Ontario, Canada - Jack Pine, Ontario site 1_JW_Ref_O2 (SPAdes) (version 2) | ecosystem: Environmental > Terrestrial > Soil > Boreal... | reverse complement strand
GCCCGACAACGGCAAACCCCGAGCGGTCCAGCAGGCTGGCCAACCCCTCCCGCAACAACACATCATCCTCGGCCACCACCACCCGTGTCGGACTCACCAGTTGACTCCCACCAGTCGACTCCAATGTGAAAAAGCGTTCACATAGTGTGACGCCACCAGCCGTGCTTCTGACCATGTTGCACCTAACTCGACCACGAGAAAATCCGGTTCAGCGAACCAGGTAGCAAATTGCAGCTGGCAGGTATCCCCGGAGTGGGGTTGGCGTCCAGCAGTAATGGGCGACAGCGCCGACGACACGGCCGACCTCGGCGGGCGATGGTAGGTCCCATGCAGACCGTCACCCCACACGAACCACCTTCGGCCCTCGCAACCAAACAATCGGCCGCCGTGAGCGGCCCGCGCGCGAGCGCCAAGTACGCGGTCGAGGCGATCGGAACATTCTTTCTGGTTTTCACGGTCGGTGCCGCGGTCGGCAGTGGCAGCACATTCGCCCCACTGGCTATCGGTGCGGTCCTGATGGTGATGATCTACGCCGGCGGGCACATCTCGGGCGGGCACTACAACCCCGCTGTGACCTTGGCGGTCCTGGTGCGGCGCCGGATCTCGCTGCGTGACGCCGCCGCTTACTGGATCGTGCAGTTCGGCGCGGGCCTGCTCGCCGCTGCCGCCGTCCGTGCGATCGTCGATCCGGCGCGGGCGACCACCATCCAGACGACGACGCTTGGTGGTCGAACCCTACTGGCCGCGTTCGTGGTGGAGGCGCTCTTCACCTTCGCGCTGTGCTACGTGGTGCTCAACGTTGCCACCAGCAAGGACCACCCGGACAACTCGTATTACGGGCTGGCCATCGGATTCACCGTCGTGGCGGGGGCATTCGCGGTTGGCGCGATCTCGGGTGGCGCGTTCAACCCATCCGTCACGCTGGGCGCGGCGGTCATGGGACTGTTCGCATGGCCGACGCTGTGGATTTATCTGATGGCGCAAGTTAGCGGCGGTTTAGCGGCCGGAGTCACCTTCCTCGCGCTGAATCCGGACGACAAATGACTGCGTCACTCGGGTTTTCGCCTCAGGACTCCGTAGTCGCGCGCTCGGTGCTCGGCCTTGCGGACCTCCCGACCGTTGTCGCCCTGGGTCCGTTCGACGATCTTGCGCACGCCGAACAATTGGCCGCCGCGTTCACGGCAGTGCGGCGGCGCTGCAACGCACAGTTCGTTCTTCTCGGGACGGGCGCGCACCGCGCCGCGATCGTTCGCCGAACGTTTTCACAAGGCGCCCGGAGGAGCGTGCACGTTGTCCCTGAGAACCGTTGGGCAGACCTGATCTGGGCCGCAGATCTCGTGGTGCCCAGCACCGCAACGGGCTTACGGCGATTGTTGGAGGTGTTGGCCGCCGGCCGGCCCGTCGTCGCGCCTGTCAACCCGACGACCGTACGGGTGGTTGTGCCCTCGAGCGCGGGACTGGTCTACCGGCCAGGCGACGTGTCCGGGCTGGCTGGGGCGCTGCTGCGGCTTTTGAGCACACCGTCGCTCCGTCACGGAATGTCCTGTCGCGCACGTGAAGTCGCGCGCCGACATCACACCCGGCAGATACGGCTGCACGAGTCCGAAAGAGAGAAGGAACATGCGTAGCGCCCTGGGACGACTAATCATCTGGATTGCTGAGATGCTCGATCGGAGCTTGGTGACGGTGCCCGACATCGACGAGCACCGAGCACCTGTGTATTCGCCGGCGCGGGTGCGCCACTTGTCCTGATTGTCGCGTCATTGTCCTGTTCAGCACTGTCCCGTCCAAAACTGTCCCGTCCAAAACTGTCCTGTCCAAAAGTGGAAGGTAATCCAAAATGACCGAGGTGCAACCGATCCCGACGACAACGGATGCTGGTATCCCGGTGCCCAGCGATGACCATTCGCTCACCATCGGTCCGGATGGGCCGATTCTGCTGCAGGATCACTACCTGATCGAGCAGATGGCCAACTTCAACCGGGAGCGCGTCCCGGAGCGCCAGCCGCACGCCAAGGGCTCTGGCGCGTTCGGCTATTTCGAGGTGACCCACGATGCCAGCGAGTTCACGCGCGCGGCAGTGTTTCAGCCGGGCACCAGGACCGAGACGCTAATCCGGTTCTCCACCGTGGCCGGCGAGCGCGGCAGCCCAGACACCTGGCGTGACCCGCGCGGGTTCTCGCTGCGGTTCTACACCGATGAGGGCAACCTGGATATCGTCGGCAACAACACCCCGGTGTTTTTCATCCGCGACGGACTCAAGTTTCAGCACTTCATTCGCTCGCAGAAGCGCCGCGCCGACAACAACTGCCGCGACAACGACATGCAGTGGGATTTCTGGACCCTCTCACCGGAGAGCGCCCACCAGGTGGCGTGGCTGTTCGGCGATCGCGGTATCCCGGCCACCTGGCGGAACATGAACGGCTACGGGTCGCACACCTACAGCTGGATCAACGCCGACGGGCAGATCTCTTGGGTGAAATACCATTTCATCTCCGATCAGGGCATCCGGTGTTTGACCCAGGCCGAGGCCGACCGGCTGGTCAGCGTCGACGGCGATTACCACACCCGCGACCTGCATCAGGCGATCAAGCGCGGCGAGTACCCGAGTTGGACGCTGAAGATGCAGATCATGCCGTTCGAGGACGCCAAGACCTACCGGTTTAACCCGTTTGATCTGACTAAGGTGTGGCCGCACGCCGACTACCCGCTGATCGAGGTCGGAAAGCTGGTGCTGGATCGCAACTTTACCGACCATCACACCCAGATCGAGCAGGCCGCGTTCGCCCCCAGCAACCAGGTGCCAGGGACCGGACTCAGCCCGGACAAGATGCTGCTGGCGCGCGGGTTTTCCTACGCCGACGCGCACCGCGCCCGGATCGGGGTCAACTACAAGCAGATCCCGGTCAACGCCCCCAAGTCGCCGGTGCACTCGTATTCCAAGGACGGTGCGATGCGCGTCATGCCCGTCTCCGATCCGGTGTATGCGCCCAACTCCAAGGGCGGACCCCAGGCCGACCCGTCACGCACAGCCGAGGCGCTGTGGCACACCGACGGTGAGATGGTCCGCACCGCCTACACGCTGCGCCCCGAAGACGATGACTGGGGCCAGGCCGGCACGCTGGTGCGCGACGTGATGGACGACGACGAACGGGATCGCCTGGTCGGCAACCTCGTTGGCCACCTGCTCAACGGAGTGAGCGAGCCGGTGCTGGCTCGCGCGTTCGAGTACTGGCGCAACGTCGATAAGGACCTCGGCGACCGGATTGAGAAGGGCGTCCGGGCCGGGTAGCGGCTGATCGACGCGCCCACCGCGGGAAAGGTGTCCGCCAATGTGCAGTTGTGCGACGACAAGCGGCTGGAGGCCAGCTGACCCGGTGGCTGTGGTGCTGGTGGGCCGATGAGTCTGCTGGTTGTCGGGTTGTCCCTCCGCAGCGCACCGGTAGATGTGCTGGAGCGGGTCGCGGTTTCCTGCGCGGACGGCGGCAAGATTCTGGCCCAACTGCTCGAGCGTCAGCACGTCGCGGAGGCATTGCTACTGCGCACCTGCAACCGCGTCGAGGTGTACGCCGTGGTCGCAGCTTTCCATGACGGCTTGGGCGAGATCGTCGATGTCGTGGCCCACCAGTCCGCCATGACGTCCGCCGACCTGTCCGAACACCTCTACGTGCACTACGCCACCGCCGGTGTGGAACACCTCTTCTCGGTGGCCGCAGGTCTCGACTCGATGGTCGTCGGCGAGGCGCAGATTCTTGGTCAGTTGCGCACCGCTTACGCCGGCGCCGAGCAGGCCGGCACCGTGGGACGCACGCTGCATGAAGTTGCACAGCAGGCGCTGCGGGTAGGCAAACGCGTCCAGACCGAGACTGATATCGACGCGCACGGTGCCTCGGTGCTCTCCGAAGGTCTGGCCGCGGCGACAGCCAAGCTGGCGGGCCGGGCCTCGTCCGGCCTCGCTGGTCGGAGAGCGATGGTGCTCGGCGCTGGTTCATTGGGCAACCTCGCCGCTGCGCACTTGCGCAGGGCCGGAGTCGCCGAGATAGTCCTGGGCAATCGCACGGCGGGCAAAGCGGAGCGGATGGCGGCTCTGTCCGAGGAGGAGGGCACCCCGGCCCGGGTCATCGGGCTGGACGCCGTGAGCTCCGCCATATCCGCGATCGATCTGGTGATCTGCTGCACCGGCGCCACCGGGGTAGTGACGGTGGCGGACGTCGCTGCCAGGGTGCGTCCGCTGGTGGTGTGCGACCTCGGGTTGCCCCGCAACGTCGAGCCCGCGGTGGGTGACGTGCCTGGTGTGACCCTGCTCGATCTCACTACCGTCGACCGCCGGCTGGAGCACCGCGAAACGCCCGGGGAGCTAGAGGCCGCCCAGGATCTTGTTGCGCAGGAGGTGCAGAGTTACCTGCTGGCCCAACGCACCGCGGAGGTCCTCCCCACTGTCGCTGCGCTGCGTACGTGGGCGGCAGACGTGGTCGACGCGGAGCTACTGCAGCTTGATCGTCGGCTACCGGAGCTTGATGCGGGCGTGCGAGCTGAGTTCGCCCGCACCGTGCGCCGCGTGGTGGGCAAGTTGTTGCACGCTCCCACGGTGCGGGTCCAGGAACTCGCCAAGGCCGATGGCGGCGCGACATACGCCGATGCGCTACGAGAACTGTTCGAACTTGATCGGCAAACGCCTGCCGCCATCACCGCACCGCGCCGCAGCATTCGGGGGTTTCCCGCTCTGGTCGGAGCAGGTGATGGGGTTCCTTATCCTGGCCTTTCGTAGCACGATCAAGAGGATCAGACTTGAAGGCTATGGCTCAGCAGAGCCCGTCATTTGACTACGAGTTAGAAGCCCTCGGGCGGCTTGCTGACGAGCAGGCCGCACTGCGGCGGGTGGCGACACTGGTCGCGCGCGGGGCCAGCCCGGCGGAGGTGTTCGCCGCGGTATCCGACGAACTGGCCCGCCACCTGGACGTGGTGAATGCTGGGTTGCTGCGCTTTGAGGCCGACGGCACCGGGTATGTGGTCGCCGTACGGTATGAGCCGGGAATCACGCGGATGCCGGTCACCGGCGAACACATTCCGTTGGCGGGCGACGACGTCGGAGCGCGGGTGTTACACACCGCGCGCGCCGCGCGCATAGACAACCACGAAAACGTTGAGGGCCCGGAAGCCGCGCGCATCCGTGCTGAAGGCATCGGTTCGATCGTGGGCGTGCCGATCGTTGTCGACGGCCGGTTGTGGGGCGCGGCGATCGTCGGGTCGCGGCGCCCCGAGCCCATGCCCGCGGACACCGAGGCGCGCATTGCGGACTTCGCCGACCTAGTCGCCACTGCCATCTCCAACGCCGCCACCCGCGCCGAATTGCGGGTGAGCCGTGACGAACTGAGTGTGCTCGCCGACCAACAGGCGGCGTTGCGCCACGTAGCAACCCTGGTTGCGCGCGGCGTCTCCCCCTCGGAGGTGTTCTCAGCGGTGGTGGTAGAAATGGCCCGCTGCCTGCACGCGGGCCATTCGGCGGTATACCGCTACGCCGACGATGCACTGGTCCCACTCGCCGTCTCTCACGCGGACGGGCTACAACCGCTGCCCAAGGGACTTCGCCTCAGGTTGGAAGGCGACAATGTTGCGGCGAGGGTGCTCGCCACCGGCGGCCCCACGCGAATAGACCGGAACGACGATGCCCCAGCTCCGCACGCTGGTCGAATGCGTGGGCTGGGCATCCATTCGGCGGTGGGGGTGCCGATCATTGTCGACGGCCGGGCGTGGGGTGCGGCAGTGGTCGGTTCGTTGCGACCCGAGCCGCTGCCACCAAACACCGAGACGCGGATGAGTGACTTCGCCGACCTCGTCTCGACAGCGATCGCCAACGCCGCCACCCGCGCCGAGCTGATCGCCTCACGCGCGCGCATCGTAACTGCCGCCGACGAGGGGCGCCGTCGTCTGGAGCGCGACCTGCACGACGGCGCCCAACAGCGGCTGGTCGCGCTGGGGTTGCAGACGCGGCTGGCAGAGGCGTCAACGCCACCCGAGATGCCGGCGCTCAAACAGCAGCTTTCTGACATCGTGTCGGCATTGGCCGGTGTCACCACAGAGCTGCAGGAGATCTCACGCGGGATTCATCCCGCCATCTTGTCCAAGGGCGGCCTCGGTCCCGCGCTCAAGACGCTGGCCCGCCGCTCGGCTGTCCCGGTCACCCTCGACCTCACGATTGACCGACGCTTGCCCGACTCGGTGGAAGTGGGCGCATATTACGTCGTCTCGGAAGCGCTGACCAACGCCGCCAAGCACTCTCACGCGTCCGAGGTGGCCGTGTGCGGGCAAACCAAGGATCACACGCTCTTACTGTCGATTCGCGACGACGGAATCGGAGGAGCCGACGTGGGCAACGGCTCAGGGCTGCTCGGGCTCAGAGACCGGGTCGAGGCCCTCGGCGGATGGATGCGGATCAACAGCCCAGCTGGAAGCGGGACATCGCTGGACGTCACCATTCCGTTTGGCGGCGCGTGAGCCCGAGCACCCAGCAGTTCGTCATGGCAGCCGGGTATTGGAACGCCGGTTGGCGGGAAACATGTTTGGGTGCGAGCAGGGACGACATGTGTCCGCTGGAGCGCAACTCTAATAACAAACAGATTGGGCCATGCTCGAAGGAGACAAATGCTGTTTCGCCAGCTGGAGTACTTCGTCGCGGTCGCGCGAGAGAGACACTTCGCCCGGGCCGCGGAAGCCTGCTATGTGTCGCAGCCTGCTCTGTCGGCGTCAATCGCCAAGCTCGAGCGCGAGTTGAACGTCACATTGATCAATCGCGGCCACAACTATCAGGGCTTGACCCCGGAGGGCGAACAACTCGTCTTGTGGGCCAAGCGGATCCTCTGCGAGCAAGAGGCCTTCAAGGACGCGGTCGCGTCGGTTCAGTCAGGCATCACAGGCACTCTGCGGCTCGGGACGGAACCTACCGCGTCGACGACGCTGGCACTTCCCGTGGCCGCATACTGCTCGGCCCATCCCGGCGCCAGGGTGGAGGTTGACACCCGCGTGTCGACGACTGAGCTGCGTCGTCAGCTCCTCGAATTCGAGCTAGACGTCGCGATCGCTCACTTCGCCCACGAGGACCGGGCCGGCTTACATGTGGCGCCGCTGTACGAGGAGAAGTACGTCGTGCTGGCGTCCGCCGACCGGTTGCCTCCAGGGAGCGACGTGATGACATGGGCGGACGCCGCGCAGTTGCCGCTCGCCTTATTGACCCCCAACATGAGAATTCGCCGGGTAATCGACAACGCGTTCGAGCAGAGCGGCGTCACAGTACGCCCGCAGGTCGAAACGGATTCGGTCGCTTCCCTCTACGCACATGTGGGCGTGGGGGAGTGGGCGAGCATCGTGCCGCATACGTGGCTGCGTGCAATGCCGGTAACGGGTACCACCCGGCCGGTCCGCCTGGTGGAACCGGATGCCAGGGCACAGATTTCGGTGGCGATCCACTCCGCCACCCCTGGTTCGGTCACCGCTCGGGCGTTCATGACAGCCGCAAGGGGCTTGTCCCTGAATGACTTCTTTGCGCAGCCCCTGCGGACCCCACAAGGCGTCAGCTGAAAACGGCGCCGCCGCGTCAGCGCGCGAACTGTTCCTGAACGGCTCGCCGGTCGAGCGCACCCTTGGCGGTGTGAGGCAGGGACGCGACGACTACCAGGCGGGCGGGTACCTCGAACGGCGATAGGCGTCGGCGGCACTCGTCGAGGATCTGGCCGGCCGCTGGGCGCGCGAATTGTCCGACCACCACAGCGGCGCCGACGAGTTCGCCGTAAGTTTCGTCGGGGATGGCGAACACGGCGGCCTCAGCGACACCTGTGCACGCGGCGAGGACGGCTTCAACGTGCTCCGGGGAGATCTTCTCTCCGCCGCGGTTAATGATGTTCTTGATCCGTCCCGTGATGAACAGGTACCCTTCGTCGTCCAGTGAGCCCAGATCCCCTGTGCGGAACCACCCGTCGACGAAGCTGCGCGCGGTGTTGGCCGGATCGGCGAGATAGCCCCGCGCAACGGTTGGGCCGTGCACCCAGACCTCTCCTACGGCGCCAGCGGGGCAGGTGCGGCCCTGAGGATCGACGACCCGAAGACGCACTCCCGTTGGCGGGCCGACAGATCCGGGCTTCGTCGGTCCCCGCTGCGGCACAGGCACGCTGGTCGCCTGGTGTGTGGTTTCGGTCATCCCATAGGCGGACAACACAGGTGCTTGCAGCGTCTGTGCGATCTCCCTCGCCGTTTCAACGTTCAAGGGGGCACTACAACTCCGGACGAACCTCAAGGGAATGGCGTGCGGGCCTGGATATTCGCGCGCCGACCGCTGCAGGAGAATCTGATGGATGGTCGGAACCGCGGTGAACCACGTCGCACGTGCGGCTCGCATGTCATCCCAGAAGGTATGTGCCGAGAACCGTCCACGCTCCGGCAGCAGCACGCGTCCTCCGCTGGCGAGTGAGCAGATGAGCACCGCAAGCAGCCCGTGACCGTGAAAGAGCGGCATGACCGCGACCGTCGCATCATCGGGGCCCAGCTGGTAGCTCCCGCAGATTCCCCGCACCGACGCGGCCACGTTGGCGTGCGTGAGTGGGACCATCTTCGCTTGGCTGGTGGTGCCGGAGGTAAACAAGACGAGGGCGTCGTCATCTCTGCGCCCAGGGGGCGTGTTTGCGGCGCGGGGTAGACCACCCGATGTCTCGAGGGTGGCCGTTGCGGTAGCGTCGGCTGAAATGCCCACTCGCAGTTCCCATATAGGGACTGGAAGCCGGGGAATGGGCCCGTCGTCAACGGTTGGTGGGCGGACAAGCGCCACCCTGGCTCCGAGCCGCTCCAGCCGTTCGGCCATCTCCGGTTCGGGCAGTCCTGGGTCCAGCGGAGCGACCACCAGGCCGGCGCGGGCCGCACTCAGGAGTGCGACGACGAATTCGACAGTGTTGGCGCTGATCAGGCCGACCGCGTCGCCGCGACGAAGGCCCGTGCAGGAGAGGCGGACGGCCACCTCGTCAGCCACGGCCGCCAGTGCGCCGTAGGACAGCGGTATCCGACCGCCGCCGACCACCAGAGCCGTGGATTCCGGACGATCGCGCACGTGCTGATCGAGTAGGCCGGTCAGGCCCGTGATCGCCGGGGGCAGATAGGGTTCCGTATGGCGAATGGTTTGCTCTGTGGGAGCGGCCACGACCACCACCTCCTCGCACTATTTGATGCAGTCGCTACCTGCCAGCGTGGTACGGCCGGATCGGTGTGTCCAATACCGTTTGACGAACGGTTGATAACCAGCTTCGATCGACATGGTTCCTGGTGGCGGGGGCCATGAATAGGTGCCAGCGGTGACGCAAAAGAGCCGCTGAAGCAGCATTCTTTGGAGGTGCCCACGCGAATTCGTAAAGGCTGTCCAGGGAGTGCACCGCGATGCCAACCGGATATGTGAACACGCCTGCCAATATTGATTGGGAGCCAGTTGAATCGGACCGCGGCGGAACGCGCGCTCGTGATGTGTTGCTCGTCGCCTTGACATTCGCGTCTGGAGCGGTCGACGCCATCAGCTATTTCGGCTTGGGCAAGATATTTTCGGCGTTCATGACGGGCAACCTTGTATTCCTGGGATTCGGAATCGCACACATCAAGGGGCCTTGCTTTCCCGTCCTCGTCGCGCTGTCGGCTTTCGCCGGCGGGTCCTATGCCGGCCTTCGGATCGTCCGTATCGTCACCAAACGCTCCCGAGAATCCGGTTGGTGGCCGACACGAATGTCGTTCTTATTAGCTCTCGTAGCGGTGTCTGAGGCCGGTTTCCTAGCCGTGTGGACAACGACGGGGGGAGATCCGTCAGCTCACCTCACCGATATCCTCCTCATGCTGTTCTCGCTGGCCATGGGCATCCAGACTGCGGCCGTCCGATCGCTGAATGTGCAAGGCATATTCACCACGGCAGGAACGTTCACGCTCGTCGCGGTCACAGGCGTTATCGCTGGCACCAGGTCGAGAACCGAGATGCCGCGCCTGGTCGGCGTGCTCGTCGGGTTGGTGGCAGGCGCCGTTGTCGGTGGACTGCTCTTCCGGTATGCACGCATCTACGCCCCGGTAGTGCCGCTTGTGACGACGATCTTGGTGATCCTGGTCGGCCGGACCGCGGAAGGACGGTCGCCAAGAGGAGCCAACAACGTTGTGGTGAAGCACGATTAGTCTTCGATAACCGTGGGTTATCGGCTGGTCGGAAACAGGACTTGGACGCGACGCTGCGCGACGCGGAACGTTGAAGGTAAAGGCGCAGAGCCACAACCGCACCCGGAGGAATTTCTCACATGACCACACTTTCGTCGCAGGACACGGCGACCCCCGTCGACACCGCGGCAACGCTCACCGACGGATACCACCTGGTTGTCGAGGCACTCAGGCTCAACGACGTCCGGACCATCTACGGAGTGGTCGGCATCCCGATCACCGACGTGGCGCGCGTCGCGCAGGCATCGGGGATCCGGTACATCGGCTTCCGTCACGAAAGCGATGCCGGGCACGCGGCCGCGGCGGCGGGCTTCTTGACGAAGAAGCCGGGTATCTGCCTCACGGTGTCCGCGCCGGGCTTCCTCAATGGGCTCGTCGCACTGGCCAACGCCACCACGAACTGTTTCCCGATGGTTCAGATCTCGGGTTCCAGTGAACGCCACATCGTCGATCTCAAGCAGGGCGACTACGAAGAACTTGATCAGCTCGCGGCCGCGAAGCCGTTCGCGAAGGCGGCTTATCGGGTCAACCGGGCCGAGGACATCGGCCGCGGCGTCGCCCGGGCGATCCGCACTGCCGTATCGGGCCGTCCCGGAGGTGTCTACCTCGACATTCCAGCCGCCGTGCTCGGCGAGGTCATCGACGCGGCCCTGGGCGGCGCGTCGCTGCGGCGGATCGTCGATCCGGCACCTCGTCAGCTGCCCGCGCCGGAAGCCGTCGACCGCGCGGTCTCGTTGCTCGCGAATGCGCAACGCCCTCTGGTTGTGCTGGGTAAGGGCGCGGCATATGCTCAGGCGGACAAGGAAATTCGGGCGTTTATTCACGCAACCGGCCTACCGTTCCTGCCGATGTCGATGGCCAAGGGGCTGTTGTCCGACAACGACCCGCAATCGGTGGCAGCTGCTCGTTCACTCGCGCTGCGCAGGGCTGACGTCGTGCTTCTTGTCGGCGCCCGATTGAATTGGCTGCTGGCCCACGGTGAAGCGCCGCAATGGAACCCGGACGCAAAGTTCGTCCAGGTCGACATCGAGCCCACCGAACTGGACAGCAATCAGCACATCGCGGCGCCCCTCGTCGGAGACGTCGGGTCGGTGATGGCGGCGCTCATCGACCGCACCGCCCCCGGTCAAATCACCGCGCCGGCGCCATGGCGTCACGAACTCGCCGAACGCGCCGCGCAGAACGCCGCCAAGATGTCCCAGCGCTTGGACGCCGACCCGCATCCGATGCAGTTCTACGGTGCGCTGCGGGCGATCCGAGACGTGCTTAGAGAGTATCCCCACGCCTATGTCGTCAACGAGGGCGCCAACGCACTTGACTTCGCGCGCAACGTGATCGATATGCACTTACCGCGACACCGTCTCGACAGCGGCACCTGGGGCGTCATGGGGATCGGGATGGGTTATGCGATCGCCGCCGCCGTGGAGAGCGGCGCGCCCGTCGTCGCTATCGAAGGCGACAGCGCCTTCGGGTTCAGCGGGATGGAGCTGGAGACGATCTGCCGCTACCGACTGCCGGTGGTCACCATCGTCCTCAACAACGGCGGCGTCTACCGCGGCGACGGTGTCAACACCGTGTCCGCGGATCCGTCGCCGACGACCCTGATGCCGCGGGCCCGCCACGACCGCCTGATCGAAGCCTTCGGCGGGAAGGGGTATCAGGCGACCACGCCCGACCAGCTCACCATCGCCCTGACTGGCGCGCTGATGTCGGGCGGCCCGGCTCTTATCGACTGCGTGATCGACCCCAGCGACGGCACTGAAAGCGGCCATCTGACCCACCTCAACCCGACAGGCGTCGGGAAGAAGTGAACACCAAACAGTATCTACAAGAATGGAATCCATCATGACCAACCTGCCACTCACCGGAATCAAGGTCATCGACTTCACAGGGGTCCAAGCGGGGCCGGCCTGCACCCAGATGCTCGCCTGGTTCGGGGCCGACGTACTGAAGGTCGAGCGCATCACCGGCGGCGACGTGACCCGTCACCAGTTGCGCGACATCCCCGACGTCGACGCCCTGTACTTCACGATGTTGAACAGCAACAAACGATCGCTGGCGATCAACACCAAGACCCCCGAAGGCAGGGAGGTGATGGAGAAGCTGATCCGTGACGCCGACGTGCTGGTCGAGAACTTCGCGCCTGGAGCCATGGACCGGATGGGCCTGTCCTGGGAGCACATTCACGAGCTCAATCCGCGGCTGATTTTCGGCTCGGTCAAGGGGTTCAACGACGACTCGCCGTGGTCGGATCTCAAGGTTTACGAAAACGTGGCCCAGTGTGCCGGCGGCGCGGCATCGACAACAGGATTCTGGGATGGTCCGCCGACAGTCAGCGGCGCGGCGATTGGCGACAGTAATTCGGGAATGCACCTGCTGATCGGCATTCTCACTGCCTTGCTTGGCCGTGAGAAGACCGGGCTGGGCCAGAAGGTCTCGGTCTCTATGCAGGATGCGGTGCTGAACCTGTGCCGGGTCAAACTGCGCGACCAGCTGCGGCTCGAGGCGCTCGGTTACCTGGAGGAGTACCCGCAATACCCCAATGGCACGTTCACCGACACTGTGCCGCGTGGCGGCAATGCCGGGGGTGGCGGCCAGCCCGGCTGGGTGCTCAAGTGCAAGGGGTGGAGGACCGACCCGAACGCCTACATCTACTTCACAATCCAGGAACAGAATTGGTACCGGACGTGTAAGGCCATCGGCCGGCCCGAGTGGGTCGACGACCCGGCCTACAACACCGCGAAGGCGCGCGAATCACACATCTTCGAGATCTTCGACGAGATCGAGAAGTGGCTCGCCGACAAGACCAAATACGAAGCTGTCGACATCCTGCGCAAATTCGAGGTGCCGTGCGCGCCGGTGCTCAGTATGAAGGAGATCGCCTACGATCCCGCGCTTCGTGCAAGTGGTTCCGTCGTCGAGGTCAACCACAAGGAGCGAGGCACTTACCTGACCGTCGGCTGCCCGGTCAAGTTCTCCGACTTCACACCGGAGATCACCGGCTCGCCGCTGCTCGGCGAACACACCGACGACGTCCTGGTCGAGCTCGGCTACGACGCCGACGCCATCGCCGGAATGCACACGGACCAGGTCGTCTAACGGGACTGGCGTGCCGTGGGCGTTGCAGCTAGCGGGTACGAGGGCGGTGCCGCTAGCAGCCAGCGGTAACGGGCATCAGCGCTAACGACATCGGGCCGCGCGGACGCCATTCTAGGAGCCATGCCTACGTCCGGATCAGAGAGTTTCACTGCCCGCTCGGCGACCGCCGGCTTTTCCGGGAAACGCGGGGACATGCCGCCCGGCGCGAGGCACGCAGCGGCGGGCCGGCGGGATGGATTTCGTTCCCCCGCATCGCTTTTCGCCGCAGGCCTGGCGGTCGCGGTGGTCTCGGCGGGTATCGGCGGAGCCGTCGCGCTCTCCGTGCCGCCTACCTTGGTCGGCATGGTGACACCGGCACCGGCACCGGCCGCGGCCGCAACCCAGCCGGTTGCTAACACGCCTGCCGGCTCGATCGAGCAGGTTGCCGCTAAGGTGGTGCCCAGCGTCGTACAGCTGGAGACCGATCTGGGCAATGAGGTGGGCGAGGGCTCCGGCATCATCTTGACCGCGGACGGGCTGATCATGACCAACAACCACGTGGTGTCGCCGACGGGCGATGCCGGCCCCGCGACCCCAGGTGGATCCCGCACGACGGTGACCTTCGCCGACGGCCGCAGCGCGCCGTTCGCCGTGGTCGGCACCGATCCCACCAGTGATATCGCAGTTGTTCGCGCGCAAGGTATTTCTGGTCTGACGCCGATCACCCTGGGCACGTCGAGCAACCTTCGGGTCGGTCAGCAGGTGGTGGCGGTGGGCTCTCCTCTGGGGTTGGCAAGCACCGTCACCTCGGGCATCATCAGTGCGCTGCACCGTAAGGTTTCTCCCGGGGGCGAGCCGACGACACAGACGACTCCGTTCGAGGCCATCCAAACCGACGCGCCGATGAACCCCGGGAACTCGGGCGGGGCGCTGGTAAATATGAGCGGTCAGCTGATCGGGGTGAACTCCGCGATGGCGACACTGGCCGCCTCGGCCGGCTCCCCAACCGGCTCGATCGGGCTGGGATTCGCGATTCCCGTCGATCAGGCGAAGCGCGTCGCCGACGCGCTCATCGCTACGGGCAAGGGGCCGTGAACAGCAGCGCTCTCTTTATCACCGTCTTTCTGGCCTGCGCGGTCGAGGCGGTCGAGGCGCTGACGATCGTGCTCGCAGCCGGTGTCGGGAGAGACTGGCGGTCGGCATTCATCGGCGTGGGTTGCAGCTTGGCGGTTTTGGCACTGATCGTCGCAGCGTTGGGGCCAGCGTTGACCGCCATCCCGCTGGGAGCGTTGCGAGTAGTTGTGGGCGGTCTACTGCTCATCTTCGGTCTGCAGTGGTTGAGAAAGTCAATCCTGCGCGCCAGCGGACTCAAGGCGGTGCACGACGAAGCCGCGACCTATCGCACCCAACTGGCTGCCGCAGAGGCCGCGCCGGTTGAGCGCCGCGGACTGGTCACCGACTGGTATTCCTTCACCCTCTCGTTCAAGGGTGTCCTGCTCGAGGGCCTCGAAGTTGCGTTCATTGCGTTGACCTTCGGCGCCAACCAGCGAAACATTCCGCTGGCCAGCCTTGCAGCGGTGTGCGCGGTTGTCGTCGTGGCCCTCGCGGGGTTGGCGGTGCGCGCCCCGCTTTCCCGGGTGCCGGAAAACGCGATGAAGTTCATCGTCGGGGTCATGCTGACTTCGTTCGGGATGTTCTGGGGGGCGGAGGGCGCCGGCGCACGGTGGCCGTGGGCCGACGCTACGTTGCTTGTATTGGTGCCCGTCGTAACGCTTTTCGCCCTCGCTCTCGTCGCAGTTCTACGCCGGGCGGGTGGCGGCGTCAGGACCGGGGAAACAATCGCTGACGGGTTGGGGGCCTCATGACCAGCCGACTGAAGGCGTTTGCGCGATTCTGGTACGACTTCGTCGTCGGTGACGACTGGCGGGTGGCGGTCGCCGTTGTCGCAGCGTTGGCTCTGACCTATGCGGTAAGCACAACCGCCGCGCCCGCGTGGCCGATATTGCCCGCCGTCGTGGCGATCCTGCTTCCGCTAAGTTTGTGGCGGGTGGCCCGTCGCCAATCTTCCAACTCGGCAACCAGCCAAAAGTAAACGGCCGCCGTCCGAGGCGGTACTGAGAGGTTCTGCTCGGACTGTTCTAGTCGGGGTGTTCTGAGAGTGTGTACAGCGCTGGCAAATTGACCACGATCGCCTCCTGTGTGCTGCGGGCGATCACGATCACAGCGGGATTCTCCGGGTCTGGATTCTCTTCGCGGTGAGGAACGTACGGCGGGACGAAGATGTAGTCCCCGGGCGCAGTGGCGATGCGAACTTCTTGCACGCCGTCATGAAAAACGAACTCGGGATGGCCGTTCCGGACGAATATCGCTGTTTCGGATTCGCCGTGATGGTGGTTGCCCGACGCGGTGCTCGGCGAAACATAGGTCTCGCCCATCCAGACTTTCTCCGAGCCGACCGACGCTCCGCTGATCGCCGAAAATCGCTGCATTCCCGCTGTCTGCGCGGTGTCGGCGCTGAGCTCTGAAGCCCTGATGTGGTGCACCCGCGTGCGTGACGACCGTCCGGCGTGCTCGGGGCCAGCGCTGGTGAAGTCTGGATGAAACCCGTCGCCACTAGCCATGAAATGCTCGGCTCGTTCTGCTCGCGGTGATCGGTTAGTCGGGTATGTAGTCGAACACATCGGGGTTGGGACCGGTTCTTCCGGACTCGCCCTTGTCGAGCGCCGAGATCGCGTCCATGTCAGAGCCGTCCAGCTCGAAGTCGAACAAGAGGAAATTGGACTTCATCCGATCGGGCGACACCGATTTCGGGAAAACGATGTCGCCGCGCTGAATGTGCCAGCGCAACACTACCTGTGCCGGCGACCGGCCGTGATCGTCGGCGATTCGCGAGATGACGGGATCGTCCAGGACCCGGCCCTGAGCGATCGGCGACCACGCCTCGGTGGCGATTCCGTGCTCTTCCCCGTATGCGCGGACCTCTTCATTCGCGAAATAGGGATGGACCTCGATCTGGTTGACCGCCGGGACAGTGTCGGACTCCTTCGCGAGCCGGTCGAGATGCGCCGGCTGAAAGTTCGACACTCCGATGCTGCGGGCGCGTCCGTCCCGGGCGAACTCTTCGAGGACCTTCCATGTCGAGACGAAGTCGCCACCGTACAGCGTGGGCAACGGCCAGTGGATGAGGAACAGATCGACGTAATCGGATTTGAGGGCACTCAACGTCTTGTCGAACGCTCGGCGCGCATCATCGGGCAGGTGAAAGCCGTTGTTGAGCTTGCTGGTAATAAAGACATCGGCTCGGTCCAGCTCGGCGTCGCGGATGCCCTCGCCGACTCCCTTCTCGTTTCGGTACATCTCCGCCGTGTCGATGTGCCGGTAACCAATCTCCAAGGCGGCCTTCACCGCTTCCGCGGTTCTGGCCGGCTCGATCTGGAAGACACCGAACCCAAGCTGCGGGATGTACTCGCCGTCGTTAATTGCGACGACTGGAATGCGGCTCATGGCTGACTTCTCCTCCTCGGGTGGGTGGTGCATCTGTCCTTGTCGTTGATCATTCCTGGCCGGCGACCCGATGTCGTCATTGCTCACACCCACTAATGCCTACCGCCAGCGGGGAGTCGTCCGTACCCGGTAACGGTCAAACAAAGCGTTGGTGCTGTCAGCGTTGGTGCTGTCAGCCCTGGGATTTGACGCCATCGCCGCGTCAGTGGGTTTCGAGGTAGGTGATGACCGCTAGGACTCGGCGGTGGTCGTCGGTGGCTTCGTGAATGCCCAGTTTGGTCAGGATGCTGCGGACGTGTTTTTCCA
>Ga0209006_10002396_pt1 | contig 17112 bp, 11 predicted proteins | sample JacPin_JW_Ref_O2_FD_188567 | JGI IMG/M metagenome (GOLD analysis project Ga0209006, IMG submission 188567) | Forest soil microbial communities from Algoma, Ontario, Canada - Jack Pine, Ontario site 1_JW_Ref_O2 (SPAdes) (version 2) | ecosystem: Environmental > Terrestrial > Soil > Boreal... | reverse complement strand
GCGCGTGGAATACCCCGAATAGATCGTGTTCGAGAAGTCGCCGGTGTCGCCGAGATAGTGGCCGGTTGCCATGCCCGACGCGTTGGCGGTGGTGAAGGTCGGGAACAACGAATGCGAATTCTTGAAGTTGACGCCCTTGTCGCGGATCATCGCCATCGTCGGCGCCGTCTGCGGGGTCACCTTCAAGGCACGCAAGCCGTCGGGAACGAACAAGATGATGCTGTGCGGATGCGGCTGCTGCGCGGCGGCGGGCGAGAGGATGAGCGCGCAGGCGAGCGCCAATGCGAGTCCGCTTCTGAGCATGGGACGGTTCCGTGTCGGCGGTGTGGGTGGAACCAACCCTTAGGCCGCGGCGATGACGGAAATATTACAGGCGGCCGGTGAGCCGCCTGTCCCATGCAAGGAGCGCCAATCCGGGAAGAACGCGCGCCGGCCGCGGTCGCAAGCTCAGGGAACGAGCTTGGCGAGGTCGCGCACGCTCGACGCGGTGAAGATCTTTTCCAGATCGAGCGACTGGCCGAACCGCCGTTCGAACTCCAGGCAGATGGTCAGATGCGCGACCGAATCCCACAACGGCGTATCGTCCATCGAGGTGTCCGGGCCGAGCTCGTCGGGCGAAATCTCGAGCGCCTTGGCGACGACCTCGATCACCGCCCGTGTCTTGGCGTCAGCCGTCGATTGGCTTCTCGTAAGTAACGCGTCCATCCGGAGCCCTCAACATTGGGGTGAAGCCGTGATTCTCGTAGAACGTCGCGGCCATCTTGTTCTTCCGCGTCGGGATGTATTCGCCGATGACCCTCTGCAGACCGCGATCGCGGCACAGCTCGACAGCCTTGTCGAGCAGCCGCGCCTCCACCTTGCGCCCGATTACGCGACAGCTCGTTAGAAAAGTGTCAATGCGGCCCTCCGCGAGGTCGACGATCGCCAGCGCGACCGAGCCCTCGTCGCCGAAGCGGTCGCGGTAATCGAGCATCAGCACGGCGTGCTCGCTGCTCTCGACGAACCGCGCCAGATCGGTGACTTCGTAGCGTCGCGTCGTCAGGTTGAACTGGTTGGTCTTCTGCGTCATCTGCGCGGCGCGCACGAGCTGCTTGGACGGATCGACCTCGATGTTGCACTCGATGTTGAGCTCGCGCAGATAGCCGTCGAGGTCGAAGCTCGCGGCGAGCTTCTGCCGCGACGCGTGGGCGCGATACTGCTCGGTCTTCGCCGCGTCCTCGGCCGTGATCGCGTATTTCCCGAAATAGGCCGGTGCGACCTCGCGCAGGAGCCAGGTCTGCAGGTTCTCGATGCGGTCGGGAAACTCCGGCACCGCGACCTCGGGCAGAAACTTGCGCACCGCTTCACGCTCGACCGGGTTGTCGTCGATGAAGACGAAGCTGTCGGTGCCGAGGCCGAGCTGCTCGGCGATCTTGACGATGTTCTCCGCCTTCGGCTCCCAGTTGGCGTAAACGGCAGCGAAGTCCTCGCGGCGCAGGACCATCATCGGATTGTCATCGAGGATTTCCTCGACGTCGGCCAATTCGTTCTTGCTGGCGATGGCGAGCAGAATACCGGTCTGCTGCACCGCCTTGAGGGAGCGCTGGAAGTCGCGAAAACAGCGGCCGGCGCCGTCTTCCCCGAGCGCGACGCCGGTCGCGCCCAGCTCGCCGACGACGCCGCCCCACAGCGTGTTGTCGAGATCGACGATGAGCACCTTGCGGGCCTTCTGCGCGTGGGCGGCGAGTGCCTGACGGATGGTCGCGGCCAGCACCTCGAACATGCGCGCCGAGTAGCGGATGCGGCCCGCGTACCACAGCGCGTTGGAGATGAGCGCGTCCTCGCCGTGCCGGCGAAACAAGAGCTCCATGTCGAACACAAGCAGGTTGGGATGCGTCTTCGCGAGCGCGACGAGGCGGCCGTTGAGCGACGTTTCCATCTCCCTCAGCGACTTCTGGTGGATCAGGTCGGCGAAGCCGAGCCAGCGCTGCGAGCCGAGGCAAAACGTGTTGGCAATGACGGTCTTGCCGGGATTGCGGTCGCAGAACCCTTCGAGCGCATCGAGAAACATCCGGCACTGCTCGGGCGCGCCTTCGCCGTGGAGCGCCCCGCCCATCATCGTGTCGGTGTCGAAGACGCACAGCACATGCGAGACGCCGGCTGCGGTCGCGGGCGAATCCGTCGTCGCGAGATCGGCGAGCAGGCTGTTGTAGCCGCCGCACTCGACCGCGAGCGGTTTCAGCGACGCCGACAGCGGCTGCATGTTCACGTTGCTAAGCAGGAGGAATTTCATGATTTACCTTGGCACCCACCATCACGCTTGACTTCCTTCCGCCCGTCATGTCGATCACCAGGAATATGCCGAAGATGACAAAGGCAAGACCAATGAAAAGGCCGGAGGTCAATGGCTCTCCGAGAAACAGCACGCCGGTGAAAATCGCCGCCATCGGATTGAGCGGCAGGAGAATCATGGTGGCAGTCGGCGCCGTGCGGCCGAGCGCCCAGGCATAGAGGAAGAACGACAAGGCGCCGCCGATCGCGCCGATGAAGAGGATGACAAGCCATCCTTTCGCATCGAGATCGGGCAGACCCGACGGCAGGTCGCGCACCACCCACACGCCGAGCAGCGACGCGGCGCCTGCACCCATCGCGATCGCGCTCACCACGATCGGCGGATATTTGGCGAGGTAGGGCTTGGAGAAGACCGCATAGACGGCGCCGCACACCGTCGCGGCAATCATCAGGGCGTTGCCATACCAACTGGCTGCCGCCAGCACCGCCATGGCGCCGCCGATCGCAATTCCGGCGCCGACGATCGCAAGCGTGACGCCGAGGCACTTGCGTGCAGTCATCACCTCGCTGCCCCACAAGCCGCCGAGAATAAGGGTCACCGCAGGGGTACAGGCGAGCACGATGGAACCGGCCGATGCCGTCGTGAACTGCATCGCCGAGCTGATGCACCAGGGGAAGATGCCGAAGTAGAGGACGCCCAGCGCGGCGAGGACGAAGAAATCCTTCTTCGCCACCTTGACCCAATAGAAGATCATCGCGGTCGGCAGCAGGCAGGCGGTCGCGACGCAATAGCGCAGCATCGCCACCGTCAATCCATCGGCCTGTTGCACGACATATCGTGTCGCCACCAGCGCAATGCCCGTAATGACGCTCGCGGCGGCCGCGCACAGCATCGGCACAACCCAACCTTGGGTTGCCGACGCGGGCCAGATCACATATTTCCCCCCATCATTCATGCGCGAGGAACGACCGTTTTTCCGATTTATCGAACAGCGCTGAGGAATCCCGGCGGAAGGGGATTGAAACTTCCGAAGCAAAATATTAACCGATCCCCGGTAGCAAGGGAAGCACGAGCAACCCGAAAAATATCCTCTTTTGGTTAATAGTCGCGGCAAAAGGCTGGCCAGCTTTTCCCGCCGCGTCGCGTTCAGCCGTCGGGATGTAAATGCTGATATTGGGATACGCAGGTCATCAGAGACACGGCTGGAAATCGGAAGGAAAATTGGCATCACGGATGCGCCACTCGCGGCGATATCCGCTGATATTCGACGCCATCACGGCCTTCGGCGAGGATGCCGAGGACCTTCCGCTCAACTTCTTTCCGCTCGACGGCGTCGGGCACGACAGCGCTGCCGCGATCCTGAGCGATGGACATTTGAAGGCTGCGGCCGCGGAAGAGCGCTTCAATCGCTTCAAGCATTCGACGGCGGCCGGCGGTAGGATTTTGCCGCCACGCAAGGCCGTTGATTACTGTCTCGCCGAAACCGGTCACCGCATCGAAGACGTCGATCACATCGCGTTCTACTGTGACTTCACGCCCGAGGTTCTCGACGAGCGCATTCGCGCCGTGGAACCGCATCTTTCCGACCAAGTGAAAGATCGGCTTATCGCGGGATATCGGGCGGTTTATGACGGAACCGTGTCGAATGAGCGTATAGCCGACGAAATCGCCGAGCTTTTTGGCGGCCGGCGCAATCGCACCGAAATCCACTTTGTTCCGCACCATCTCGCGCACGCCGCCTCGGCCTTCTATTCCTCCGGCTATGCGGACGCCGGCGTGCTCACGATCGACGGCTTCGGCGAACGGTCGAGCTCGATCTTTGCGATTGGAAGCCGCGACGGCCTCAAGCAGGTCGAGGAAACCATGCTGCCGGGCTCGCTCGGCGTGCTCTACATGATGATGACAGCCTATCTCGGCTTCAAGCCGCTCGATGGCGAATACAAGGTGATGGGGCTTGCGTCCTACGGCAATCCCAAGACCTATGCGACCGAATTCGAGGATTTGCTCGACATCGCGGCCGATGGAAGCTGCCGCACCACCGCTTTGCTGCGCGACGATTTCGGCGACCACATCAAGAGCCTGTTCGGCCCGCCGCGCGCCTACATGGACCCGGTGACCCAGCGCGAAATGGACATTGCGGCGGCGCTGCAAGAGCAGCTCGAAGAGGCGATGTTCTGCCGGCTCGCTTATCTCAAGGACAAGTATGCCATCGAGCGCATCTGCCTGTCCGGCGGCGTCGCCCTCAACGTGGTGATGACCGGAAAGGTCGCGCGCTCCGGCATGTTCAAGCAGACCTATGTCTTCCCGGCGTCCGGCGACGACGGCGCGAGCATCGGCGCCGCGCAATACGTCCAGCATCAGGTTCTCGGGCTGCCGCCGACCGGCAAGGCAGTGCCGTCGATGAGCCTCGGTCCGAGCTATCGGGAAGCGAGCGTGGTCGGGGCGCTCGAGGCGAACGCGCACAAGGTCGAATTCAAGCGTGTCGACGCGATCGAGGAAACGGTCGCCGACGCGCTGGTGGAGGGCAAGGTCGTCGGCTGGTTCCGCGGACGCATGGAATTCGGCCCGCGCGCGCTCGGCAACCGCAGCATCCTTGCCGACCCGCGCGGCGCCGAGATGCGCGAAGTGGTCAACCAGCGCGTCAAGCTGCGCGAGGAGTTCCGCCCGTTCGCGCCGGCGGCGCTGGTCGAGACCGCCGACGACTATTTCGACATGCGGGGCGTCGTGCGATCGGACTTCATGGAGTTCGTCGTGCCGGCGCGGCCGCTCGGCTGCGAAAAGACCAAGGCGGTTGTCCACTCCGACGGTTCCGCGCGCATCCAGACGGTCGACCGCAACGACAACGAGCCGTTCTGGAAGGTGATCGATGCGTTCGGCCGCCGCACCGGCGTTCCGGTGGTGTTGAACACCTCGTTCAACGTTCGCGGCGAGCCGATCGTATGCACGCCGCAGGACGCGATCCGCTGCTTCCTGTCGACCGATATCGACCTGCTCGCGTTGGAAAACTACGTGGTGAGCAAGAAAGCCGGCCGCGTGCTCGCCGAGGACATGGCGAAGCCCGCGATCGACGACTGAGCGCGATCAAACGCCGTAGCCCGGATGGAGCGAAGCGAAATCCGGGGACTGCTGTCCCCGCATTACGCTGCGCTCCATGCGGGCTACCCGTTTCGATCAGGCCGCCGCGGCGCTGCGCAAGGCGCGCGCGATGTAATCGGCTGCCTGCGCGCCCGAGCAAGGCCGGCCGATCAGATAGCCCTGCCCCTCGGTGCATCCGGCGCGGCGCACGAGCTGCAACTGGTCGGCGGTCTCGATTCCTTCCGCGGTCGTCACGATGCCGAGCGTCGAGCCGAGCTCGGCGATGGTGCGGATGATCGCCTCGCCCTGCTGGCCCGCGATGCTGTCGAACACGAATGACCGGTCGATCTTGATCTTGTCGAACGGGAAGCTGCGCAGGTAGCTCAACGACGAATAGCCGGTGCCGAAATCGTCCATGGCGATGCGCGCGCCGAGCGCGCGCAGCTGATGCAGGGTGCCGATATTGGCCTCGTTCTGCTCGAGCAGCACCGCCTCGGTGATTTCCAGCTCGAGGCGATCGGCCGACAGCCCGGCGGCCGCAAGCGTCTGCGTCACGGTCGAGAGCAGGCCGCGGCCGCGGAACTGCGCCGGCGACAGGTTGACGGCGATCTTCATGCCGCGTGGCCATTTGGCGGCTTCGGTGCAGGCCTGCCGCAGCACCCACTGGCCGATCGGGATGATCAGTCCGATCTCCTCGGCGATCGGGATGAATTCCGCCGGCGACACCGGTCCGCGCTCCGGATGATGCCAGCGCAGCAGCGCCTCGAATCCGATCAGCTCGTTGGTGGCGAGATTGATCTGCGGCTGGTAGGCGAGCTGGAATTCGCCGGCGGCGAGCGCGCGGCGCAGATCGGTCTCGAGGGCGCGGCGCACCTGTAGCCGCGCGTCCATTGCCGGCTCGAAGAACCGATGGGTGTTGCGCCCCTGGTACTTCGCCTGATAGAGCGCGAGATCGGCGCACTTCATCAGGTGCTCGCTGGTCTTGCCGTTCGCCGGCGCGATCGCGATGCCCATGCTGATGCCGCTCGTGATTTCCTGGCCGTCGATGATGATCGGCTCGGCCGCCGCGCCGATCAGGCTGCGCGCGAGGTCTTCGGTGTCCTGCAGGCTGTTCATCGGATGCAGGATGGCGAACTCGTCGCCGCCGAGCCGCGCGATCGTGTCGACGCTGCCGAGCTTGCCGCACAGCCGCTGCGCGATCCTCTGCAGCAGCTTGTCGCCGATCGGATGGCCGAGCGAATCGTTGATGCCCTTGAAGTTGTCGAGATCGAGGCACATCACCGCCATCGACTCGCCGCTGCTCTCGACCCGCACCAGGCCATCGGCCATTTTTTCGTGAAAGAGCAGCCGGTTCGGCAGCTCGGTGAGGGCGTCGTGCCGCGCCATGTGCGCGATGTGCTCCTCGGCCTGGTGGCGCTCGGTGATGTCCTCGTAGGTGCCGACCCATCCGCCGCTCGCCATCGGCTGGTGGCGCACCGCGATGATGCGTCCGTCGGCGAGGATGCGGTGGAGCACCGGCTCGCGGTTGTCGATCAGCCGCGCCTTGAAATCCTCGTACATCTGCTCGGCCGTGATGCCGGGGCGGTGAACCCCGTGCGCGACGCTCTGCTTCATCAGGTCGAACAACGAGGTGCCCGGCCGCGCGTCGGCTTCGGTGAGCGCATAGATTTCCAGATAGCGGCGATTGACCACGATCAGCCGCAGGTTATCGTCGAAAGCGCACAGGCCGTGCGCCATGTGCTCGAGCGTCGCGTCGAGCAGCTGGTTGCGATCGTGCAGCGCCCGCTCGTAGCGCACGTTGGCGGTCACGTCCTCGCATTCCGCGACCCAGCCGTCGCGCCCGGCGGGCCGTACCGTCACCTCGATGGTGCGGCCGTCGCTCAAGCCGAGCTGGTGCGTGGTGGGCTCGCTCGCGAACGCCGAGGCCTGCATCTCGTCGAGCATCTCGCGCCGAAGGTCGGGCTGGATGCCGAGCTCCGCCGCGAGCGCGAGGATGTCGCGATAGTGCATGCCGGGCCTGATCTGGTCGGCGTTGAACCCGAACAGCTGGAGATAGCGTTCGTTGTGCAGCACGAGCCGCCTGTCGGCGTCGTACATGCAGACGCCGCGCGAGCTGTTGACGAAAATCTGCCGCCAGCGGTCGAGTTGCGCCTGTTGCTCGCGTTCGGCCGGCTGCTCTGTCGCCCGCACGCAAGTGGCGACCCAGCCGCCGCCCGTGACCGGCTGGAAGTGCAGCCGGACGAGCGCGCCGCTCGCGCTCCGCCGGTCGAGGTCGAACGAAGCGCGTCGCGTGAACGTGTTCGCCAGGTCGCGCCACATCTCGGTGCAATGCACGTTTGCCGCCGCAACGTTCTGGCCCACGTGCCCGAGGACGGCTTTCAGCGGCGCGCCGACCTGCAGGCTGTCGAGCGGCAGCCCCAGGATGTCGACGAGCTTGCGGTTGAACAGGACAACTCGAAGCTCGCCGTCGAGCAGGCACAGCCCTTCGGCCATGCCGTCGAGCGCGATGGCATGCAGCGCAAGCACCGTCTTCAACGTATCGCTGTGGCGGCCTTCCGCCGAATCCTGGGAGCCCGTCATTTCACGCCCAACTGCGCTTCGCCATACGGTTGTCTTATCGACTATCGCAAAATTTGTCGTTAAATCTGTTGGTTTAAAAAGTGCTCACGCGAGGGCGAAAACTTGATGTATGGATCGTTACCAGTGCATCTGCGGTCGAATTGCCGCGTTCACCGGCGCGAAACGGCGCGCAATCGCGACGTAGGGTGGAAGTCCTGATGCAACAACATGCCGGGACCGACAATGTCCACACGCGCCGCATCGCCGAGTTCGTGGCGGGACTGAGCTATGAGCGCATTCCCGCCGAGGTGCACGAGCGCATCAAGCTCCTGATCCTCGATTCGCTCGGCTGCGCGATCTACGGCGCCGACCTCGAATGGTGCCGCATCCTGCGCGAGACCTGCGCGGCGCTCGACGCGACGCGCACGACCTCGGTGTGGGGAACCGGTCAGCGCCTGTCCTCGCCGCACGCCGCGCTCGTCAATGGCACGCAGGTGCAGGGCTTCGAGCTCGACGACGTGCACCGCCAGGGGGTGCTGCATGTCGGCGCCGTCACGCTGCCGGCGCTGATCGCGGTCGCGGAAAGCCACGCCGAGCTGTCCGGGCGCGAATTCCTCGCCGCGGCGGTTGCGGGCTACGAGATCGGCCCGCGCGTCGGCAAGTGCATGGGGCAGGAGCATATCGGCCAGGGCTGGCATTCGGGCGCGACGCTCGGCGTCTTTTCCGCCGCGGCGGGGGCTGCGCGCGGCCTGCGGTTGACGGCCGAGCAGACCGTGCACGCGCTCGGCATCGCCGGTACCCAGTCGGCCGGGCTGATGGCGGCGCAATACGGCGCCATGGTCAAGCGCATGCATGCGGGCCGCTCGGCGCAGAGCGGGCTCTATGGCGCGCTCCTGGCGCAGCGCGGCTTTACCGGGATCGCCGACGTGTTCGAGGCGCCCTATGGCGGCTTTTGCACGACCTTTTCGCGCTCGACCGACCGCTTCAATCTTGCCGAGCTCAGCGCCGGCCTCGGCGAGCGCTTCGAGACCATGCGCATCTCGCTCAAGTTCTATTCCTGCGTCGGCAGCAACCACACGACGCTCGATGCGATCCGCGACATCCGCGCCCGCCGCCCGTTCGGGCTCGACGAGCTGGAGAAGATCGTGGTGCACGGCTCGCAGGTCACGGTCGACCATGTGGGCTGGGCCTATCGGCCCGACAGCATGACGACCGCGCAGCTCAACCTGCCGTTTTGCGTCGCCACCCTGCTGCTCGAAGGCGACGTCTCGGTCGACCAGTTCACGCCGGCGGCGATCGACGATCCAGGGCGCATCGTCCTCTCGCGCAGGGTCGAGGTCGTGCATGATCCGCAAATCACGGCGCTCGGCTCGGCCTACCGGCACAAGGCGCGCGTCGACGTCCATCTGCGCGACGGCTTCGTGCACAGCGAGACCCGCGAGGCCCCGCGCGGCTCCGAGCAGTCGTTCGCGAGCGCCGACGACATCGTCGGCAAGTTCAAGACGCTGACCCGCGCGGTGCTGTCGCCGGCACGCCAGCAGGCGCTGGTCGATGCGGTGCTCGGTCTCGATGAATTGAAGAATGCGAAGCAGCTGATCGACCTGCTGCATCCGTAAGGTCTATGCCTGCAGCAGCGACCGCAGGTCGGTCACGGCGCGCAGCGTCTCGAGCGAGGCCACGGCACCAATGAGCTTCTCCGCCCGCTCGGCGCCGATCACCGGCACCATGAGGTCGCGCGCCTTCGTCTCGACTTCCGTCCGCTTCATCGGATTGTCCGGCGTGCCGCGCACCGCGTAGGTGCGCTGGCGCAGGCTGCGGCCGTCGGCGGTCTCGATCGCGACGATCGCCTGGCGCGCCGGCACGGCGGCGGTCAGCTCCGCGCTCGGCACCACGTCGATGCGGCGGCGCAAGGCGAGCACGGCGGGGTCCTGCATGCGCGCATAGTCGTGCGCGCTTGCGAAGGTGAGCGTGCCGTCCGCGAGCGTGACCGCGAGCAGGTGCTGCAGGCAGATGTCCGGGATGGTGCGATTGTCGACGATATGCAGGCGGTCGTCCGGCATGTCGACGACGATCCGCCGCACATCGTCGGCGCGCAGCCGGTGCTCGGCCATCAGCAGCGTGAGCGCGTCGAGCGCGGCCTGGATCGGCGAGCCGACGCACCATTTCTTGATCGAGGCGTGCATGATCTCGTAGCGGGAGCCGAGCTCGGCCGTGAGCTTTTCCGGTGCCGGCGCCGCGCCGAGCGCCGTGAACAGATTGTGCGTGCCGCGGAGCGGGTCGTCGACTGCCGTGAATCCGGCCGCCACCATGGTCGCGGCGGCGACGCCGTTGCGCGCGCCCATGCCGCCGAAGTCGAAAGCCTTCTCGATGTGCTCGTGGTCGCGCGACCAGAATGCGATGCCCGATGCCTGCTGCGCCGTGTAGGACAGCACGAACCGCACTTGCGTCGGATCGAGACGCAGCAGCGCCGCCGCCGCGGCGGCCGCGCCGAACAGCGCCGCGAGGCTGTGCGTGCTGTGGCTCGCCGTATCGGAGCGGCGTGACCCGAGCGCCGGTGCGATGCGCGCGCCGACGTCGTAGCCGAGCGCAACTGCGCGAATCAGCTCGGCGCCGCCGCGGCCCGCCCGCTCGGCGACCGCGAGCGCGGCCGGGACGATGGCGCAGCCGGGATGGAAAAGACCCCCGAGGTGCGAGTCGTCGGTTTCATCGGCATGCCCCATCATGCCGTTGGCGAGCGCCGCGTTGACGGCTGACGTCACGATGTGCGTGCCGATCACGGTCGCCTCGGCGCGACCGCCCAGCGTTTCGACGTAAGCCGACGCAAGCTCGCCCGGCTTGAGGCGCGAGCCGGACAGCATGGCGGCGAGCGTGTCGAGCACGTGCAGCCTGGTCTTCGTCGCCACATCTGCCGGCAGCTCGCGCTGCATCGTCTCGGCGATGTACGCGGCTAGCGCATGGGTGACCTTCGAGATTGCGGGATGGTCCGACATCGTCGTCATTTGGTTGTGGTTACCGAATGCATGAACCTGGACGTTGTAAACTCAAGTGAATTGCCCCGAATTGTATGCGCAATCAGCTTTGCGCCCAAATTTTAGGCTCGTGCCAATTTTCTGAACAAATCGCCCCCTGCGTTGTCACAATCAACTGCGGATCGATCTCAACCGACCGCTCGAATCTGCGCCGACTCAGCAGCTTAGCCGGTGGCACCGCCTTGGCACGCTCCTTGCGGACTACCCGCCAGCGAAACGGTGCCGGGCCGCGTCGCACCCACAGAGAGGACATCGCAAATGGTCAATTTCAATCGACCGGTCGGCCGACGACCGTTCCTGCGCGGCGCGCTGGCCTCGGCGGCCAGCCTCGCGGCCTTCGGGACGCGCGCCTTCGCGGACGAGCCCATCAAGGTCGGCATCCTGCATTCGCTATCCGGCACCATGGCGATCAGCGAGACCACGCTCAAGGACGTGATGCTCATGCTGATCGAGCAGCAGAACAAGAAGGGCGGCGTGCTCGGCCGCAAGCTCGAGGCGGTCGTGGTCGACCCGGCCTCGAACTGGCCGCTGTTCGCCGAGAAGGCGCGCGAGCTCATCAGCAAGGACAAGGTCTCGGCCGTGTTCGGCTGCTGGACCTCGGTGTCGCGCAAATCGGTGTTGCCGGTGTTCAAGGAGCTCAACAACATTCTGTTCTATCCGGTGCAGTACGAAGGCGAGGAGAGCGAGCGCAACGTGTTCTACACCGGCGCCGCGCCTAACCAGCAGGCGATCCCGGCCGTCGACTACCTGATGGGCAAGGACGGCGGCTCGGTGAAGCGCTGGGTGCTCGAAGGCACCGACTACGTCTATCCGCGCACGACCAACAAGATCCTCGAAGCCTACCTCAAGCTGAAAGGCGTGAAGGACGAGGACATCATGATCAACTACACGCCGTTCGGCTTCTCCGACTGGCAGACCGAGGTCTCCAAGATCAAGGCCTTCGGATCGGCCGGCAAGAAGACCGCGGTGGTCTCGACCATCAACGGCGACGCCAACGTGCCGTTCTACAAGGAGCTCGGCAACCAGGGCATCAAGGCGACCGACATTCCGGTCGTGGCGTTCTCGGTCGGAGAGGAAGAGCTCGCCGGTCTCGATACCAAGCCGCTGGTCGGCCATCTCGCCGCCTGGAATTACTTCGAGTCGATCAAGACCCCGGCGAACACGGCCTTCATCAAGGAATGGCACGACTTCACCAAGAATCCGAAACGCACCACCAACGATCCGATGGAAGCGCACTACATCGGCTTCAACATGTGGGTGAAGGCGGTCGAGAAGGTGAAGTCGGTCGATCCCGACAAGGTGATCGACGCGCTGCCCGGCACCAAGGCGCCGAACCTGACCGGCGGCGTGTCCGAGCTGCTCCCGAACCATCACATCACCAAGCCAGTCTTCATCGGCGAGATCCGTGCCGACGGCCAGTTCGACGTGGTGTGGAAGACCAAGGGTCTCGTCCCCGGCGCCGCCTGGTCGCCCTACCTGCCGGGCTCGAAGGACCTCGACGCCGACTGGGTGAAGCTCAAGTGCGGCAACTACAACCGCGTCACCAAGAAGTGCGGCGGGGCGTAGCGCGCCCTTGCCGGCGGCGAATCGAATGGGATCGCGCTCGATCCCCGTGGAGGCGGCGGCCAGTCCGCCGCCTCCGAACCACAAGCCTGCGGCCGGGACGTGATCTTGCAAATGCGTAAGCTCTACGATCGCATCGGCGCGTTCGTGCTCGCGCTCGCCATGCTGCTCGCGGCCTCCGCGGCGCATGCGGGCCCCTACGAGGACGCGCTGGTCGGATTCACCCAAGGCTCGCTCAGCGACACGGGGGACGCAATCGACGCCGTCGTTGCGAGCGGCAATCCGCGCGCGGCCGAGGTGCTCGAGGCGCTCGAGGACGCGCGGCTGATGTACAGCGCGCAGGAGAAGAAGGTCTACATCAAGACCAAGGACGACAAGCTGCTCGACGCGGCGACCGGCCAGCCGGTCACCACGCCGCCGCCGGACGACATGGATACCGTCGTCGTCAACAACCGCCTTCGCAACACCATCGACGCCGCTATCGGCGGCCTCACCCTGATGGCGCGCGATCCCGGCCGCCGCTACGACGCCGCGCAAGCGGTGTTCAAATCGCATGAGGTGAGCGTTTTGCCGGCGCTCGACAAGGCGATCGCGCAGGAGACCAACACGCGTGTGAAGCGCGCGCTGCAGCAAGCGCGGGCCTCTGTCGTCCTCTATTCGGAAGATGCGAGCGCGGCCGACAAGATCGCGGCCATCGACGTCATCCGCGAGCGCGGCGACCAGGATTCGCTCGGCTTGCTCGACGGTCTGCCCGCCACCGCGACTGCGGACGTCCGCACGGCGGCGCAGGCCGCAAGCCTGCGCATCCAGAAGGAGCTCGCGATCTGGAACACGGTACAGAACGCCTGGTACGGGCTCTCGCTCGGCTCGGTGCTGCTGCTCGCCGCCATCGGCCTCGCCATCACGTTCGGCGTCATGGGCGTGATCAACATGGCGCATGGCGAGATGGTCATGCTCGGCGCCTATGTGACCTTCGTCGTGCAGCAGCTGATGCGTGTCTACAATCCCGGGCTGCTCGACTATTCGCTGGTCTTCGCAATCCCGCTCGCGTTCCTGGTCTCCGGCTCGGTCGGCGTGCTGATCGAGCGCGGCATCATCCGCTTCCTCTACGGCCGGCCGCTCGAGACGCTGCTCGCCACCTGGGGCCTGTCCCTGATCCTGCAGCAGGCGGTGCGCAGCGCCTTCGGTCCGACCAACCGCGAGGTCAGCGCGCCGTCGTGGATGAGCGGCGCCTTCGAGGTCGGCCACATCACCATCACGTACAACCGCCTGTGGATCATCTGCTTCGCGCTGGTCGTGTTCGTCGCGCTGATCGGGCTTTTGCGCCTCACCCGGCTCGGCCTCGAGATGCGTGCGGTGACGCAGAACCGCGCCATGGCGGCCGCCATGGGGATCGCGACCTCGCGCATCGACGCGCTCACCTTCGGGCTCGGCTCGGGCATCGCGGGGCTCGCCGGCGTCGCGCTCTCGCAGATCGATAACGTCAGCCCCAATCTCGGCCAGGGCTACATCATCGACAGCTTCATGGTCGTGGTGTTCGGCGGCGTCGGCAACCTGTGGGGCACGCTGGTCGGCGCCTTCTCGCTCGGCATCGCCAACAAATTCCTCGAGCCGTTCGCCGGCGCGGTGCTCGGCAAGATCGCGATCCTGGTGCTGATCATCCTGTTCATCCAGAAGCGTCCGCGGGGCCTGTTCGCCCTCAAGGGCCGGGCGGTCGAGGCATGATGACGGCGTTCGTGGCGCGCTCGTTCGATCGCGGCGCGACCGCGTTTCTCATCGCGCTTGCGGTGATCGCCGTGCTCGTGCCGGCGCTCAATCTGCTGGTGCCGCCCGCGTCGCCGCTGCACCTGCCGACCTACCTGGTGGCGCTGTTCGGCAAGTACATCTGCTACGCGGTGCTCGCGCTGTCGATCGACCTGATCTGGGGCTATTGCGGCATCCTCTCGCTCGGCCATGGCGCGTTCTTCGCGCTCGGCGGCTACGCGATGGGCATGTACCTGATGCGTCAGATCGGCACGCGTGGCGTCTATGCCAACCCGATCCTGCCCGACTTCATGGTGTTCCTGAACTGGCCCGAGCTGCCGGTCTACTGGTACGGCTTCCAGCACTTCGCCTATGCGGGGCTGATGGTGGTGCTGGTGCCCGGCGCGCTCGCCTTCGTGTTCGGCTGGTTCGCGTTCCGCAGCCGCGTCACCGGCGTGTATCTCTCGATCATCACCCAGGCGCTCACGTTTGCGCTCAAGCTCGGCTTCTTCCGCAACAATTTCGGCTTCGGCGGCAACAACGGGCTGACCGACTTCAAGGACATTCTTGGATTCAACGTGCAGGCGGAGGGGACGCGCAACGCGCTGTTCGCGATCTCCGTCGTGGCCCTCATGCTCGGCTTCATCCTCTGCCGCGCGATCGTCGCGTCGAAATTCGGCAAGGTGCTGATCGCGATCCGCGACGCCGAAGCGCGCGCGCGCTTCCTCGGCTATCGCGTCGAGTCCTACAAGCTGTTCGTCTTCACCCTGTCGGCCTGCATGGCCGGCATCGCCGGCGCGCTCTACGTGCCGCAGGTCGGCATCATCAATCCGAGCGAGTTCGAGCCCGGCAATTCGATCGAGGCGGTCATCTGGGTCGCGGTCGGCGGGCGCGGCACGCTGACCGGCGCCGTCATCGGCGCGATCCTGGTCAACTACGCCAAGACCTTTTTCACCAGCGGCACGGTGGTGGCCTACTGGATCTTCGGCCTCGCCACGCTGATCGCATTCGCCGGCGTTCTCCTCTATCGGCGCAGCATTCTGCTCGGCGCCGCGATCGGCCTCGCCGTGGCCGTCGCCGGCTGGCTGCTCGCAGGCCCGTTGTCGCATGTCGCGGCGACGCTCGATTCGCCCGGTATCGCCCAGTTGGCGGCGAATTGGCCGTTCCTGGCGGCGGGTGCCTTCGCGGTCGCGGCGTTGGCGACGAGCTGGCAGCCCCTGCCGCTGGGCGCGATCTTCGGCGCCCTGCTGTTCGCCTTTTTTATCACGCCCTTCGAGGTGCTCGCGCTCGCGCCTTACTGGCTGTTCGCGCTGGGCGGCTTGTTCGTCGCCGTGACCCTGCTCCTGCCGCGCGGAATCGTCGGCACGCTGCGATACTGGACGGCAGGGCGGCGCGACCGGACGATGTCGCTCGCAGCCGCCTCGGCGGCCGCGGAAGACGGGGTTACGGCCGCGCCACGGGCGGCCGAATAAGGGGCGCGCAATGGATGCGAAAACGACCACGGCGCTTCTCTATCTCGACGGCATCACCGTCTCGTTCGACGGATTCAAGGCTCTCAACAATCTCTCGTTCATGATCGAGCCGGGCGAGATGCGCGCGATCATCGGCCCGAACGGCGCCGGCAAGACCACCATGATGGACGTGGTCACCGGCAAGACGCGGCCCGACGACGGTGACGCCATGTTCGACGGCACCTATGATCTCACCAGCCTCGACGAGACCGAAATTGCCGAGCTCGGCATCGGTCGCAAGTTCCAGAAGCCGACCGTGTTCGAGAGCCACACGGTCGAGGACAATCTGCGCCTTGCGCTCAAGGCCGATCGCCGCGCCCGCGCCGCCGTGCTGTGGCGCGAGAGCGCCGAGGAGCGGAGCCGCGTCAACGGCATCCTCGAGACCATCCGCCTGCCCGCGGTGCGCGAACGCCTCGCCGGAAGCCTGTCGCACGGACAGAAGCAGTGGCTCGAGATCGGCATGCTGCTCGCCCAGGAGCCGAAGCTGCTGCTGGTCGATGAGCCGGTTGCCGGCATGACCGACGCCGAGACGCGCCAGACCGCCGAGCTGCTCAAGGAGATCAACCGCGACAAGACCGTGGTGGTCGTGGAGCACGACATGACCTTCGTGCGCGACCTCGGCGTGCGCGTCACCGTGCTGCACGAAGGCTCGGTGCTCGCCGAGGGCTCGATCGACCAGGTGTCGGCGAACGAGCGGGTCATCGAAGTCTATCTGGGACGCTAGCGCATGTCCCGGCGAAGTGGATACCGGTTCGCCGATCGGGACATGCGCCAACAGCGCATGTCCCGGCGAAGTGGGTACCGGTTCGCCGGTCAGGACATGCGCCAACGATGAGTCTTCTCATGCTCGATGCGACCGCGATCGACCTTCACTATGGCGCCGCGCAGGCGCTGCGCGCGATCTCGCTGCATGCCGAGCCCGGGAAAGTGACCTGCGTGCTCGGCCGCAACGGCGTCGGCAAGACCAGCCTCCTGCGTGCGTTGATCGGCGAGCATCCGATCAGCGCCGGCAAGATCACCTGGGAGGGAGCGGAGATCACGTCGCTGCACCCCTATGAGCGCGCGCGCCGCGGTATCGCCTACGTGCCGCAGGGCCGCGACATCTTTCCGCTCCTCACCGTCGAGGAGAACCTCGAGACCGGCTACGCGCCGCTCAAGCGCGACGAGCGCAGCATCCCGGACGACGTCTTCTCGCTCTTTCCGGTGCTGCAGAGCATGCTGCGCCGGCGCGGCGGCGATCTGTCCGGTGGCCAGCAGCAGCAGCTCGCCATCGGCCGCGCGCTGGTGATGCGGCCGCGCCTGCTGCTGCTCGACGAGCCGACCGAGGGCATCCAGCCCTCGATCATCAAGGACATCGGCC
>Ga0209006_10002395_pt1 | contig 17115 bp, 38 predicted proteins | sample JacPin_JW_Ref_O2_FD_188567 | JGI IMG/M metagenome (GOLD analysis project Ga0209006, IMG submission 188567) | Forest soil microbial communities from Algoma, Ontario, Canada - Jack Pine, Ontario site 1_JW_Ref_O2 (SPAdes) (version 2) | ecosystem: Environmental > Terrestrial > Soil > Boreal... | reverse complement strand
TTGGAGTGCCCGATTGCTCAGGAAAATCCTGCCAATATGGGAAAGCCAGAGGACTGGGTAAGTGCTTCGTTGTTTTACAGTGCCTATGCTACCGTAAATCGAAACAGGATGAAGGCGTATGTGCAGGCGACTGGACGCAAGATCGTGCTGAAAGATTACAATGGTCGGGCGTACAGCTATGGACCTGTCGAGAAAGAATCCCATGTTTACCCACTATTCAAGGCCAGCCCGCAAGGTGGCTTGCTACGCGATCACCACGGTACGCCAATCTTGCCGATCATCGATCTTCTTTTGGAGCACGTAAACCAGAACCCAGACGATGTTGAGTGGTTAACAAAGCTAAGTATCTCTGCGACGAAACTGGAAAGTGCGCTGAAGACTAAAAAACGCGTGGTGACGCATCAGGCTGTGACTGACAGTGCCGATCCGATTACGAAAGTTACTTTAAAAGTCTCAAAACCTTTGGATATCGAAGATATTCAGGATGACGACTTCGACGAGGATAGTGACCAAGACGACAACGATTTCTAGCAAGGAAAGGCAAGGCACGATGACTATAGAAGAGGGCGACGCCTGTCCGTTTGGATGTGAAGGCAAGCTAGGATACCCCAAAGCTGAGGATTGCTCCTGTCACCTAAACGCGCCATGCGGTGCGTGTGTGAGCGTTGTGCTGACGTGCCCTGAATGCGGCTGGGAAGATGACGGACAACCCCTCAAGCCAGTACCGATTGGCGTCTCTCCAGAGTGGCGGAAATGGTATCGCGACAATAGCCCGCCATGGAACTCAGACTTGGGCAACGGAAAACGATTGATCGAGTGGAGTTACAGCGGTCGCTCTGGATCGACAATGGAATACAAGGGAAGGTTCGATGGTCCAGTGACGGCGAAAGATGTTCTTGAGCACTTCGGTGACGGAACATTTGGACATCGAGGGCCGACGTTAATTCATGACATTGACCGAATGAGCAACGTACTGCCCACTGGAAAATTCACGTATACCAAGATCACAGATTAACCGGGAGAGGAAATAGAATGCGGATCAATCGACTAGAAATGACGGCGTTCAGGAATCACGAGCACACAACCATTGAGTTTGGGGATGCTAAGTTTTGTGTTTTTCGCGGGGCAAATTTCGCAGGCAAGAGTAGTATAGCGCAAGCTATTTCGATGCTCATGACGCCCAGCACTGACGGTCTCAACGCCAAGGGAGATGGCTATATTGTCAAAGTGAAGCGGGGATCGACGAAGGCGATTATCTCTGGAGACATTCAAGGCAAGAGCAAGTTGGTGCAGCGTACTGTAGTGCTCAACTCCAATACATCGGGTCGCACGGATTCGTCTAAATGCTTGAATGACGTTGAGTGGCATCCTGCGCCATTCGACAAGTTACTCGCCGCAAACCGCAGTTCTCTGTCTGTCGCGTTAAATACCAGTGCGTTCCTTCAGTTGGACGAGAAGGCACAGAAAGACTTGCTTGCTAAACTTGCGTTGCCGTCATCCTACGACTTCGATGCGGAGACGATGGGAGCGGTTGAAAAGGCCATCGGTGCAGGCGAAATTGACTTTACGGGAGAGCCGTTCGCCGTGATCGATCTAGCATATAAGAAGTTGTATGCGGAGAGGCAGTTGGTGAATAGGCAAGTCAAGGAATTCAAAGTTCCTGATGCGCTTCCCACTGGCGGCGTTGACTCGGCATCTTTGCAGGCGAAACTGAGTGCTGCTCGGGATGCACGTCAGCGAATCTTAACCGAGAAAGATGGGGCGGTTAAGAAGTCGAGCGATCACGAAAACGAGCGCACCAGAGTACAGACGAAACTCAACGGCATTGAGACGGCAATCGCAGAGGAAAAGGCGAAGCTGCCGAATGTCGAGGCTGGCATCCTTCCTGAGTCTAAGCACAAGGAACTGGTCAAGATTGCGGCTGGCAAGGAAGCGGCAGATAAGTACACAAAAGATCGTGCCGTAATTGCCGTCACGATCACAACCCTCAAAGATGAAGTAGAACGGATCAACGGACTTCTTGATAAATTTTCCGATGCTGGCGCTAAGTGTCCTACGTGTGAGCAGGAAGTTGACATGCGTGTTCTTGAGGCTCTCCAGAAAGCCGTACAGGACGAGCTTACGGAGGCACAGGAGAAGGATACAACCATCCTTCGGTCCATGAAGACCATAGGCGACGTAGACGGCGCAGTAGCGGCGATTGCAAAGCATGATGCGGCCAAGGCTGATATGCGATCCATTAACCAAGTCATCGCTGAAAAAGAAAAGATGGCTCAGGTAGGCAAAGAGAAACTTGCCAGCATGGGAGCAAAGGTTGATGCGGCGGCTCAGTTCGAGGAGCCTCTGATTGCGGCTGATAACGAGATCAATGCGCTTACGGAACAATTACGTCCAGTGATTGCGGCTGAGGAGCGGACTAAGGAAATAGCGACTAAGACAGCGCAGTTGGAAAAACTAAAGGCCAAGGCCGAGAGTGTCGATTCATTGGTTAAGATATTCGACAAGGACGGTCTGAAAGCGGACTTGCTCAAGGAAAACATTGGCGGATTCGAGGAGAAGCTAAATTCGGTCCTATCGGCGTGGGGATACAAATGCGCTCTGTCGATAGAGCCATACGAGTTTTTGGTCACTGATACGCACGGCGTTACCACTCCAGTACGCGAACTATCAGGATCAGAGCAACTGATGTTCTCTGTGGCACTTCAGTGCGCCGTGAGCCGCGCCAGTGGAATCGGCATCGTGGTCGCCGATAGAATGGATACCTTTTTGCCTCCGCAACGCGCCAAGGCGAATCGTTGTCTGTACACGGCTACTCAGGATGGGACTCTGGATCAGGTAATCGTCTTGGTCAGTGATGAGTCGGAAGACGTTCCAAAGTTGCCTAACGCGGCTTTCTATAAGGTCGATAACGGAACCGTGTATCGATTGGGAGAGGTATAGCGATGAAGATTCGAATCAAAAAGAGTCCTACCGCAGATACTCGCACTTGTGATTACGCGAATGTCTCACAGAAAACTTTGCTAGAGAGCAGCATTCAACACATTCAGGATGTTCAGTCCGCGATTGGGTTCTTTGGCATTGCTCTATGCGAACAGGCAGACCGTCACGATCTTGACAAGATCAGCGACATCGAAGGATTCCATCGGGATTTCGTCACCGGATTTGAGCGGACGACTTGGTGGGATAATCACCGTAAGGTCAACCGTCATCACCTACTAGAGCCTGATGGCGTACCTTCGGATGTAAATCTGATAGACGTGCTAGATATGATCGCAGATTGCGTCATGGCTGGAATGGCGCGCTCTGGATCGGTTTACCCGTTGAACATCGACCCCAAGGTGCTGATGGATGCTTTTGATAACACAGTCGAACTTCTAAAGTCGCGAGTAGAGGTTGATTGATGTACATCTCCTGTAGCTCTCTCTGGGACGCCGGAATCACGAAGGACAAAGTAGGCTGTTGTGGCAGTTGCCACGATGATGCCGATATGTTTCCCGGTGAGTACGATCTCATGGAGATTTATCCAGAGGAGATTGGGCTTCCTCGAAGTGACCATACGGTAGGTTCGATTTGCTGCGCTGTATGGAGATTTCTGGATACCATTGAGGATCGAAGCGGAGTACTTCTTAGTGTTTACGAGAAAGAGGGATCGTGAATCCATTCGATATAGTCTGTCCAGTGTGCGGAGCATGGTGCGGTAAGCGTCACATGCCTACGCTATCAGACCCCGGATTCTGCGAAGGTCCGGGAGAGAACTTCACGCTGGTTGATTGGCGCGGAGATGTGATGTGGTACTGCTCTGAGGAATGTGTGGAGAAAGCGAGGATCGTAGATGAAGACGGTTAACACTCCATTTGGACCCATTATCGAGGATGATCGAGTACCGCCTAACGAGGTTTGGATGTACTCGCATGATCCAATCGAGGTCATTGCGCCTTGCGGACATAAGGAACTGCGAAAGCCAGATCACAAAATCGTGAACATTGGAGGCGAAGATGGGAAAACCGAAGATAGCTGAGTTACTGGTTGAAAATTGGAACCTTAAACACCCAATCGGAACGCTCGTTAATCTCCGCATGGACAACGGAACCGAGAAGATCACCAAGACGCGGCATGAGGCTTATGTGGCGGCGTCAGGACATGCGGTGTGTTTCTTTGAGGGTGTCTCAGGATACTACTTACTGGATCGGGCAACGGCGCTGTGATATACAATTTCAATCAAGAAAGGTACTAAAAAAATGCAAGGCACTGTGACGTGGTTTTCAAGCGCAAAAGGCTATGGATTTTGTAAGGATTCGGCGACAGGAAAAGAGTATTTCTGTCATTTCTCTGCAATCCAGACTTCCGGGTACAAAAGCCTCAAGCCAGATCAGAAGATTTCTTTCAACATAGAGGAAGGTCCTCACGGGACGCAGTGTGCGGACGTTAAGCCGCTAGAGGACTGATGGCAAAGCGCAAGGGTACCGGTTCTCTCTTTCCTCAAAGCGCAAAGACGACGTTCCTTAACGTTACTCGCCAGTGCTACGCGCACATGCAGGAAAGGTTCAAGAAAAAGGGGCTCCCAGAACTTGAGTTCACCAAGGAACAGTTTCGGTCGCACGCCCTAGCGGCGTTCAATAACCAGTTCGATGGATTTGTCAGGTGTAGGTATTGCCTATTCTTCTTTACCATTTCAGAAATAGCCGTAGATCACGCCATTCCCCTAAGTCGTGGAGGTGGGATGGGACTAGATAACCTTGAATATATCTGCAAGGCCGACAATGACAGAAAAGGTGGACTTATGCCCACGGAGTACCTAGCATTGCTGGCGTTCTTAGAAACGCAACCGTTCGCTAGGATTGAAGTTCTCAAGAGACTGGAACAGAGCGTTAAGTTGGCGGCTGGTGCGGCGGCTACGCGAGGGACCATTGGAGAGTTGAAAAAGGGTGGCCAGTGGAGCGCGGCGCAAGCGGCGATACGAGCAAGGAAAGGTAAGTGATGAGAGAACGACCAATCTTATTTTCTGGAGAAATGATTCGAGCACTTCAGCGTGAGAACGATCCAAAATCTCAGACACGTAGAATTCTCAAGATTGAGCACTCCGATAAATTCGCCAACTTCTATCCTGATGACCGTCTTGTCAAGGTTCGCGGTGGATCGGTAGTGGGAATGGACGATGCAGGATTAGTATGGCGTCCATACGCAGGCTCTGGAGTAGTTCAGGCGACCGCCAAGGAGTTAAGTGCGTGGTGTCCTCACGGCGGCGTAGGAGATCGTCTCTGGGTCAAGGAAGCATGGCGTGTAGGGAAACCTCATGATAAAAAGAGTCCAACGAAGATGTGGGATGGCCTGAAGGATACGCATCAAGGCGTCACAGTGCTGTACGAGGCTGGAGGATGGCGTAGCGTGTGTCCAGTGGAGCGAGCGGAGCTTCAGTACCCCGATAACGAACCAATGCCATCATGGGCTGGTCGCAAGCGATCTTCGATGTTCATGCCGCGCTGGGCTTCGAGGCTTACACTGGAGATAACAGACATTCGCCTTCAAAGGTTAAATGACATAAGCGAAGATGATGCTAAAGCGGAAGGTGTATCTCTGGATTGTCCAGTAGGTCATATCCCCGCATACCAAAAAGGTCCGTATGCCTACTGCTTTGCTCAACTCTGGAATTCGATAAACAAGGTCAAGCACCCGTGGAAGAAAAACGAATTCGTGTGGTGTATCTCGTTTAAGAGAGTTGTATAATTGGGGTGTCGGATGGTGGTACATCCGGCTCACACCACATCGCCATTAGGAGCGACATGACACCCCAAGAAACGATCATAACATTGTGCATTTGCGGTAATGCTGAATGCCAGATTCCGTTTGGATATTGCCATTGTGGCTGCGGAGATTTAGCAGAGACCATAAAATCTAATAGGCTGAAAGATGGTCAGGTTAAGGGAATGCCTTTTAGGTTCAAATACAGGCATCGCCCCAATCTCACAAGTTTCAGATCGAAGGAAATTTGTATATGTGGACAGACGGATTGCAGTATTCCACGCGGGTACTGTCACTGTGGCTGCGGAGAAATGGTACCGATAGCCAAAGCGGGTTCCATAAAGAAAAGGACTGTTCGTGGATTTCCAGTACGATATTTACCATTTCATCATTTCAAGAGAACTTATGCTGAAGACGCCGTTCCGTTTAAGATCGATGGAGTCTACTGTCGCCTGATTCCGTTAACGCAAGATCAATGGACCATCGTCAATGCGTCGCGTTATGATTATCTATCGACATTTACTTGGTGTGCCGTATGGAATCAGGATACTAAAAGTTTTTACGCAATGCGTCATGCCACGAAGGACGAACCATTTCCGGAGTTGTCAATCCGTATGCACCGAGTCATTCTCGGACTGGACCCAAAAGATGAACGCAGAGGAGATCACAAAAACAATGTCACTCTGGATAATCGCGATGATAACCTCCGTCCGTCTCCCGTCCGAGATAATTGTGCCAATAGCAGAAAGAGCAAGAACAACACATCCGGGTATAAAGGAGTAAGTTTCCACAAGCATAAGCAAAAGTTTATTGCAAGAATAATGCGAGATAGAAAGTCATATCATCTCGGTGAGTTCGCCACGGCGATTGAGGCACACAAGGCTTATTGTGAAGCAGCGATTCGTCTACATGGCGAATATGCAAGATTCGAATAAGGGAGGGTAACATGGCAAACAGACCAACAAAGGAACCGCTCTATCTGAAGTATGAGTTTAGCGATCAAGAGAAACTTTCGATGGCTAACACCCTTGCTTCCAATCACAACGCAATCGACGACATTGATGCCGAAGAAGCGGTATTCAAAAGCCAGATCAAAGAACGCCGCTCAGGTTTAGCCCAGTCGATCCAAACTCTGTCGCGCAGCATATCGATGGGATTTGAGATGAGGAATATTCCTTGCGCGATCCAATATGACCAGCCGAATATAGGCGAAGTCCAGTATGTCCGCTTGGATACTGGGGAGATAGCGCGGACTCGTACAATGACCGAATCCGAGCGTCAGATGGACCTTCCTCTGGCAGGTGAGTACGTTGTCGTTCCACCAGAGAAGTCATCCGAAAACATTGCCAACTTCTTTGACGCTTCGGCAATAGTCAAAGCGGCAGCAGAGGGCGAAGAGCTACCGGCACAGGACGACGCGGACAACCTTGACGGCGATTCAGAACCAGAAGACCCGTTTACGAACCCTGATCCTGCGGCGGCATTGGAAGCGATCAAGCCAGAGCACGACGCGGATTTTGAGGGTACGGCAGAGGCACCACGGAAGCGTGGACGACCAGCCAAAGCACCGCAAGGGTTCTCCAAGCCTACGAACAGTTCCGCAATCTCTGACTTCTAAGCACTCGCTGGCGTGTGAGATTTCTTTGCCTCACGCGCCAGTATCTTTCTCACCACGGACGGGAGCCAAGGCTTCCCAGATCGCGTAGGAAGTCCCTGTTGGTTGAGGTGGTAGGCAACATCGTGTGGGATGTACTTGACGGCGAGGCGAAGCATCTCGTCTAGGACGGCTTGCTCACCATGCTTCTGTCCGAATGCATCTCTGCCTTCGCCCTTTCCGGTGCGGAGGCGCTTTCTTTGTCTGGCTCCTCGTAATTTAAGAACGATCATAGCGCGGTCGTATTGAGCCAAGGCCCCAAATATCTGACGAATCAGGACGCGGCTAGGATCAGAAGAGCATAAGTCTGGCTCTGCCGTAGAGATCAGCGTGTAGCCATGCTTCTGCATGTCCCCAATTATTGTCTCTTGCACCATTAAATCTCTGGCGATACGATCCAATCGTTCGCAGATGACTAACTTGATTCCATTCTCCTCCAGTGCCGCTAGGAGTTCCGAGAGAGCCGGTCGATCATCTAGTTCCTTGGTCCCCGAAACTCCCATTTCCTTAAATACTTCTACAATCTCGTAACCATTCGCGATGGCATAGGCTTGGCAGGCCAACAACTGCCTTTCAAATCCATCTCCTTCGATTTGGGACGCGCCTGAGACTCTCAAATAACAGAAACATTTCGTCATTAGACTTGCCTTCCTTACTTGAAATCACTTGGGCGATAAAGCATCGCTGTGTTCCAGATAGCCTTACACATCTTGCAATTGATCTTTGTGTTGACAGCGACAGGAACAATGCCGTGTGTGCCTACGCGATAGTCATTCCCATCCAAGCCGCATAAGGTATCGTAGTTTCCGTCTACGGAATGGCAGTGTACCTCTATGCCTTCGTCCGTCTTAACGGCTACCCGTGGTGTCCACTTTCTCGGCATCTACTTTTCCTTTCGCAACTGCGTTGTTGGCTCCATACAAGGCTATCGCTTCAATCGAATCCAGCTTGTCAAAGATGAGGATGCCAAGTTGAAGCATCTTGGCCAGCAGACGAACGCACAGGAATATCGGTCTGGTTTTGTTTAAGGGGAATGAGGACACCATCAATACAGGGCGACCATCGCGAATCTCTTCTCGCGGCCACTCGTCTCTGCATAGGTGATCTACTCCTGCGGCGAACGATTCGATGTCTCTGATACGGTGCGTTTCGCGTGAGTTCATTTACTCCTCCACTTCCAAAAATAAGTTCTCCAACTTTGTCCGCCTCACCGAATACGGCGGAGGAATCTCATCGACGCTCATTCCTGCCTTGCGCCAGATATAAACGGAGTGCTGCATTTCGATGAAGAGAGAGGCAAATATGGGATTGCTGTTTAGGAGTTCTCCAAATTCAGGCTGGTTGACTCCATTTTGTATGGCGTCGAACGTTGTGCGCCATGCTACTTCCCAGATTCGATCAATCTCGGAGCGCACGATACTAACAGCGTTTATCACTTCTGGGGATGCCTTTAGGTGAATTGCTTCCTGAGTCATAAACCCTCCTCATACTCTGGCTTGTCATAGCCGGTCATTGTGTAGTCCACAACGATCTTCAGCGGAACGCCTATGCGCAGTCCGTACTTCTCGACAATCTCCATAGCGGCTGCATCAGGACCGATCAACCTATCTCCAAACAAGGCACTGCGCATATCATCGTCCATGTCTGGAAACCCCATACTATGCTTCGCAATGATGCTGTGAAGGTCGCTGAAGACTTGTGGACTGACACGCCATGTGACTTCTCTCTCCATACCTACTGAGACCATCGATTCAATGCTTGATTGCTCTTCTCTTGGGCTTCAGCCATGCGATCCGCAACAGCAGCACAAGCCGCTGCATGACCCCTAGAGCCATCGGGAGCGTTAACAAACGCCTCGCAGATATAGCACTTGCAATCAAGATGGTGCTGCTCGATGGCATCTTTAACGATTTGGTAAATCTCCGCGTTCATGATTCGTCTTCTTTCTTATCATCCAAGAATTCAGGATTGAACGTATAGATAAGCGATACCCAGCCAAGGCATACGATGTTACCGCGTGTATCGGTTTCCAGAATTGGCGTTAGCTCATGATGACGCTCCAAATCCTCGCGTATTGTGTCTTGCTTCGATGTCATTTGGTCCACCCCAGAAGGGCAAGCATTCGTTGCACATTGTGTTTTCTCCGACAGTAGCCCACGATGGACGCGGAATTTCCTTGCAGCAATCAACGCATCGCACAAACTTCTCAGGGTCGCTTACAGGCTCCGCTAGTCGCGCTTTGTGCTCTGCATTATGACGTTGGATTTCTTCGTTAGTTGGTTCGGCATCCACATCAGGCGGCGCAATAGGCTCTATGAATTCACGTTCCGCTATCATTCCGTCTGCATAGAAGTAGGCGGACTCAACCACATCTTGACGGCGAGCGTTTGGGTCGTTAGACATTATCGACTGCATCGCCGCTATCGCTATCCTGTCGCGCAAGGATAATCGTCCTTCGGCAAGCTGTGCTGCGATCTCAGCCAAAACGTAGACGATGTGACACGGAAGGTACTCTATCTGACTCTTGTTCACATCTGTGCGGAATGATGATCTTATTTCAGAACTCGTCACTTTCTCCTCCTCTGATCTTTATTGGCTTCGGCAACTCAATACGCGTCTTAGGTTTTACAACGCGCTTCTTAGGTCCGTTCCATTCTCGCGACCGGCACTCCCTGTTAGGACAGAACTCGGGTTCTTTCTTATTTATCGAAACCCAACGGTAACTGCAAACGTCACAGGTACAAGCGAGCGCCGGGATACGAGTCTTGCGGATCACGATGCCCCTCGCCTGTCCAACGTCTCGAACGCAACTTGCCACGCGGCCTGAGATGTATAGCAGTCTGGAGTTGCGCCTTGGATTCCGTCTTGACTCCGCCATTGAACCCAAATCCGATCAACCCCCTTGGAATGCAACACGCAACTCGGTTCGATAATCTTGCACACGAACTCAAAGTTGGTTACGTTGGTTGAGTTTCGCCGATCTGGAATTTCGTAAGTCATTGTGCATCCTTCGGCTTACGTCCAGCCACAAACATTCCAGGGTCGAGAATATCCTCAATGCTCCACCCTCGCCTGATTCGCTGGTATATCGTCATTCGCTTGAGTCCTAGCGCCTCAGCCCACTGAGCTACAGAGAGAGTCTTGCCATTGTGCGTAAGGAAGTGCTCTGTGCGCTTGTCGGTGCCATTCCATCGGCGACTCTTGCACTTAGCGCAAACGGTGGGAATAGAATCTGTCTCCCATTGGTACCCGCACGCTTCATTGGCGCTACCGCGTTTCTTAGCCTCACACGTACATAGGTAGCGAGTAGCCTTAATCTTTTCGTAGCTCAACTGTTCACCATCCTCTTCGTTTGTCACTGCGCTTCGCAGCCTTCAGGTAATCCCTACGCCACGACTCTATCCACCCATCGGAAGCCTTGAAAGATCGGAAGCGAAGATGCAGCTTCTTCATATCCTCCAGCGTATCCGTAGACTGCTCGGACCAGATATCAAAGTAGACGCAATCGTATTTCGTTCCCTTGGCGGGCTTCCACTCGTAGATATCAGCGTTGATGATATTCAACTTTGGATGCTGTACGGTGGGACCAACTAGGACAATCACGTCAGCGTACTTCTCGATGACGGTAACGCTTGTGACAGATTCCTTATCCAAGATAGGATGTAGAATCATTCCTAGCCCTAAGCCAGCAACTAAGACATTTCCTCTGGCGTTGCGAACGAAGTTATAGTTAGTCATATGCTCCATGCGCGTGTCGCTCATCATGAGCCTGCCGCCAACTAGGAGACGTGCGTACTTGCCTTCAGGACAATAGCCATCGCCACGTCGCATACTACTCATGCGAGATTCAAACGCGCTCACCTCGTAGTGATCGATCTTGGCGATTCCATACTCCGCTGGAGGGAGAATCTCAACCATTGATGGAAACGTACTGTTGTTCATCTTTCTCTTCCTTGTCTGATCTGATTGGTTCCATGAATATTTCTCCAGCGCCACATTTCTTGCATAGGCGCGGAATCTTTTCATCGAAACGGAGCACGGTCGCCTTGCAGTTCCGGCACTGGTAGAGCGTCATTTCGCACCGAGCAAAATGTGATGCACCATCATGCACACCAAGTACCCATTCAACATGTAGCCGACGCTTGTGTTGGTATTCAACGGATTTTTTCTCGCGTGCAGGAGATAGAGAATGTTTGCGAGAAAAATGAATATCAGCGCTACGCCCTCGAAATTTGAAATTGAAGTCATGACTATCCTTTCGCGACAGGCAGAAGTTTGCGTGCATTTTGAGCGCGAACCAATTTGTCTGGATCGTCGTTCTCATCGTCTAGCCAATCGAGCACGTCGGCCAGCGCTTTCTCCAGCATCTCCTCGCGGCTGAGGTGTTCCTGCGCAGGCTCACCTTTCTTGTACGGATTTTCGCGCTCAGTATTGTCTACGAATCCTAGTCGCAGTAGGATTTCGCAGAATTGCTTTGGCGTAGGATCGGTGTTATCCAACTTTTCCAACTCAAAAATCAGGTCGCCAAAGGATGCGAGAGCAGCCCATCCATCGTCAAATACTTCAAGACGTGGATGATCCTTGCCACCAAGGTAATACCAGCGCATCATCATTTCGCCAGAGGTTCCGCCGCCGCTGTGCGACATGCCGAATCCAACTTCGTCGGTATACTCTGAGTTTTTGTTGAGCACAGAGGAATACCATGCTTCGCTGTAGTGAACAAAGGTACGAGTGCAGTCGCTGAAGTCTTTCATTGAGAGTCTCTTTCTCGCAATTCGCGGAGTGAGATGGTCTTACTGTTCGCGAAAGGATCAACTAGCGTAATCCCTCGCTTGCTTAACTCTGCCTTGTATGCGGCGATCCTATCTTCCGTACGCTTTTGAATCTCTCCCATGTCAATGCATCCACGGATTGATTCTAAGTAGCTCTCACGGTAGAGGACAGCATCTGCAAGTGCGTTGTCGATGATCTGGCTGCGCGTTAGTTTCTTCATCGCCGCAGGAGTTCGTAAGGAAAAACTTTGACGTTCTTCACAATAATTTCCTCGCGTCCAACCACAGCGCCGTCCTTGCGCACTTCATGGCTGATCCTCTGAACCTTCATTGGCTTAGGATTCGGTTGAGGTTGAATGTTTGACTGGCTTCCGAACAGTTTCATTTAACTACTCCTTTGGTGGATGGTTATGATCGTGGAAGATGGACTTCTCCAAGAGATGCAGACTTACTTCCTGAAACTCTCCAAGAAAATCAAGCGGCTCGACAAGGACAGACGTAGGATCATTAGTGTAGGACACTATTCTTACGAAGTCCTCGCGCTTCGTGTGCCAGACTACTTGACCGTTGAAGAACTGTTTCTGCTGGTTCACAGCGCACTCCATAACCACATGACAAGCGCCGCAAGGATGATGAAGGTTAATCCACCAGCAATCTCCTGCTGTACAGGAGACCAGAGGCGACCAGCGAAGTAGACATGCTTATGGCCGTTGACGTAGATGTGACTCATGCCACTTCCTCAACTTTCTTAATTGGTATTCATTGGCGTGCGTAGGCTTCGCCTTTGATCATCGCCTCTGCTACCGTGTCGGCATCGTATTCCCAGACAGGCGTGAAGCCTATGGGACCAAGAGCGTAAACTTCGACGAATCCGCCGTAGGCACAGAGCGTAATCTGGCGGATGCCTTTGATCTCGACATCGATCAAGTGCTGTACCCCGTGTTGTGGTTCAGTCCAGCGCATTGTTTTTCCTTCCTTATCTGAGATTCCGCTTGTGCCCTCTCATCACTGCTCAACCACGCACTTGTCACGAACCTTTATCGCTCGTCTATCGTGTCTACTAGAGCAGTGACGATAGGGCACATTTCGGTGAAGCCCTATCGGAGATGTGTTCCCACTTTGGTCACCCAAGCACCAAGGTGGGATTCATTTCATGCGCACCACCTCGCTTTCGGTAAAGTGAAATTCCAACTCCGAAACCTTGGCTCTTTCGCCTTCGCCTCCGTAGCCGGGAGTATTCTTTCTGATCTCGTACAAGCTTTTCTGCGCCTCGTCGGTTAGGTTCACGACATTGTTCCAACCGCCGAATATCCAATCAATCGAGGTGATGCGATCTCGGAATTCGCGCAGGATAGAGCCAACGGCATCGCGCCAGCAGGAATCGTGGTAGCCGTAGAGGACAAATGGAGTCTCCCCCTTGGTGTATACGAAGGCATCTGTACCCCTTTCACCATCACTCACCGTCCAGTCAGCCTTGGCGTACACTCCGATGTAGTTGTAGCCTCCGCCGAAGATGAGGATATGCAGGTTCCGATACCCATCCTCGATTTCGTAATTTAACGCTAGCGAGAACTTGATGAGCATGGCCTGATTCTTGTCTATCTCGCCGCCGCGATAGCGTTTGTCGAATTCGGAACAGATGATGGACTCAACGATGTTTTCAAACATTGGATTCAACCTTTCTTATCTCTGATACGGCTTCAATGTGCGGTCGCCACTCGGGCAAAATGCACTGATGAACCTGCTCTTCATGAGCGCCTCGTGCTTCGGCTAGGACAAGGAGAGCGAGTTGTTGAGATGGCGTGAGTTGGTCCTTGTCGCGGAGCCTTGCAAGTTCGACGTTCGCCTTGAGGAGCGCAATAAATTCGTTATCCATGCGCAGGCCGATTGTGACGTGCTTCGCCATCACTTTACCTCTTCCTTAATGAGACTCCGCTTCACGTTCGCCAACGCAGCTTTCCATGCCTTATTCTCAGTCGAATGCCACGCCTTAGCGAGTTCGAGAGATGGAGAGGTTATCCCCCAGCCGCAGACGCCCATCCAAGAGTGCGCTTCGGGATAGGTCCGCTTGACTTGTTGTTCGGCTGTCATCAGGTTCTCCTTGTGTGCTATGATTATCTTCGCTATGCCTGTATTTGTCAACAAAAATCTCACAAACATCACGTTTATTTTTCGATTCTTACGCGATCTCGCTCCCAAGATATTAAACGAGACTTGCAAGGTTTTCCGCATGTCTTAGGAATCTTAAATTGTAAAGCATTTGATGAGAAACGAGGTTTCCATACGAATAGCTGCTTGCACCATTGACAGCGGATGTTGAGCGCTGGAATAGGATTTCTTGATCCGTAGGGATTCTTGACTGGATTTCTCATTTACGATTTCCTATCTCAAATCGCAGAAAGTTTACTCAATCGCTATCCTCGTGCAGCATGTTGCTTAACGTAGCCATTCCCAACTACAAGCATCCTTGTGCCGTCGCTCCACACTTCGTAGAATTGCAAATTCTTGGCGTTTTCCTTGGCTTCATCAAGACTTGCGAACGATCCTTGCGCTTTTCCGCTGGCCTTATCGATCAGGAGAAACTTGAGCGCCGCAGGAGTAGCGTTTGTGTCGGTTGGTGGAGCAAATGTCGGGGCGAGTTCATGTTGCGCCTGCGCGGTTAGGTGCTTCAGGACGTGGTCAAGGGTTTCTCGCACGGAGGCGAGGTCGGCGCGCTGGCGTTTGGCCTTGCGCACTAACTTGATTGCGTTCTGGTAGGAGTCGGCAATTGCTTCTTGTGTCATTTCCGTTTTCTCTTTGGTTTCGGAATCTCGACGTAGCCTAGTGGCGGTTCACCGTTCATTTCCTGTAAGGCATTGACGATGGATATCGCGCCATAGAGAGCGCCTGCGATGTTGTTGCCGCTGAAGTCAATCGTCGTGCTCGTTTCTTTGCCGTCGATTTCGGTGGTAAGCGTAGCGATGCAAGTTTCGATGCTGCCGCGCTGGTATGTGAGTTTGATGTTCCGCATTTGCGTTTCCTCGAATCGAATTTGAGAATCAAAATCTGGTCACATATCAAAGGCTATCGTTCAAGCCAGCGTGCTGCAGTCTCGGTGTTTACCCCGAGTTCACCAAGGCGTTGCAGCGCGCTCGCGTAGGAAAGATTGTTTGCGCGCCAGTCGTCGAGTACGGCTTGGATTCGTTGTACAAGAAACTTCATTCTTCTGCCTCGCTCGTTAGCGCCTTGAGCCATTCCTCAAATTTCACGCCGTCGAATGCTCTAATCATTTCAGCTAGGGCAGATAAGACAGCGGGGCCGTTGGTCGTGAGACGCATATCATAATCGCCTTCTTCGTGTTCGATGCACTGAGAGATTACGCCCGTCATTAGACGTTCGGCAGTTAGACGGCACCCGTGTCGCTTCAAAGATTCGTACCCAACGGCGCAGTCGTCTGGCACCTCGACGTTATGCTTTTCTTGTCTAGCATTGGGCAGGATAAATTCTGTGACTTCGACTCTCATTTCATCCCCTTTCTTGTTTAGGAATAAAGGCTTCATCGATCTCGCCAGTCTCGACGAACAAGCGGAGCAGCGGCAGGAGTTCGGCGACTTGCTCGCGGGTGAGGTGCATCCGGTTACAAGCAACGTAGCTAACGCCATGCGAATCGCTTTTGAGTTCGACATGACTCCAACCTATCCCAGGCTCGAATCGTTGCAACCCGATATCAGTAGCACCTAGCCAGATTGCATCCTCGGTGGCGATGCTGGACTTTTGCAAAGAACATTCGACGCCGTTGTGGTCGGTGAAAGTGTGATAAGAAAATCCTCGTTCGGTGCGTTCCATGTCTTTTCTCGTTTCGTTGTTTAGTAAATCGGTGGTGGTGTCTGGATGGCTATTTCTCGATGACGAGTAAGCGCGTTGCGACTCCCGTGCCGCTCTGCTTGAATGATCCATCCGGCAGGTTCTCCCATGTGGCGTTGACGGACTCCAGCCATGCGCGGAATTCAGTGCTCTTACGGTCGTTGCGGTACTCAAAGCTCGGAGCCATGATTGAAACGAGAATCCCGCCTTCGTTAAGCAACGAATAGGCTTTCCGTACATGCTCCATGTCCTGCCCGTTCTCAAAGGGTGGGTTCATGATGACGCGGTCGTATATCTGAGCCATAGTTCTCGGAGCGGTGAAATCATCGCCGATCACGGGATATCCCTTGAGCGACAGAATCTCACGGAGCCGTGAGTTGATCTCGAATACGTGGATGAAGGTCACAGGGTACCCATGATCTCGTTGTATGGCATCTGCGATATTACCGTTACCCGCCGATGGCTCAAGGATCACCATGCCGTCTTCGATTTGTGCGCGCCTCAGCATTACATCTACCACTGCGGCAGGAGTAGGAAAGTAGCCGGGAATCTTAGTTAATGCAACTTCAGATTCAAGTGTCCCGATCTTGCGGAGCCGTTCCCGCTCGGCACGCTCTGCGCTGTTGCCTTCAATCATGCCTTGCAGGAGCCGCGCCGCATGAGACGTATCAGCGTAGTCGTTGGCCTCAATGACGGAGTGGTACCCGCCGCCTCCAGTCGTAGACTTGCGGACCATGCGGCCAATCTCATCCTTGGTTTTCAGGTCGGCCAAGGCTACATCGATGGACCCATCAGCGTGACCATCAGCCAAGAAGCGAAGCGCCTTCTGTAGCCGCTCCATGTTCCTTGCGTCGTGCAGTCGGCTTTGGTATTCCCGATTGCGCTTAGGAGTGGGATTTTGAGTGAGCGGTCGGGATGCATGGTCAATTTTCTCTTGCATCGCATCGGCCCAGTTGCGGAATCGCTCGGCGAGTTTCGGATTGGCTTTCTTGGCGAGCAGTGCTTCAAGTATGTTCATCTCTTCTCCGATTCTTGTTTAGGATTGATTTCTGGTTACGCTATCAAAGCCACTAGGCCGCGATAGCGAAGTCTTCTTCAGTCTCGGGC
>Ga0209006_10002394_pt1 | contig 17116 bp, 15 predicted proteins | sample JacPin_JW_Ref_O2_FD_188567 | JGI IMG/M metagenome (GOLD analysis project Ga0209006, IMG submission 188567) | Forest soil microbial communities from Algoma, Ontario, Canada - Jack Pine, Ontario site 1_JW_Ref_O2 (SPAdes) (version 2) | ecosystem: Environmental > Terrestrial > Soil > Boreal... | reverse complement strand
CGAAACGTAACGAAAGCGCATTTCAGAAGGCATTTGCCCAGGTAGAGAAGCGGGTTCGATTCCCGGCAGCTCCACTAAAAAGATGCTGGTCAAGGCCACAAGGCCTGGCCAGTTTTCTTTTCCCATCAACATCGGTCGGTAAACTCGCCGTGTGGCGCGCCCGGCGATATACGTCCAGAACGCGCCGGCGGCACTCGCCAGTAAGGGCGCCGCTACGACAACTGCCGCGTCCATCGCTACATTTCCCCCTGCGTCGCGAATCCTGGGAAGCTAGGCCCCGGTTGCTATAAGGGTTGCACGACGGCGCATCTCAAATTAAAAAGGGCCAAGAATGCGAGCATAAGCTGCCCGCGTCACTTACTACCGCACCGCCGCCGGCCCGGCCAGCATCCGCTCCGGCCTTTGGTCTCAAACTTCACGACGATGAAGATCATGAGGCTCCCCTTCAGCTGCCGCGTGAACCGTATCGCTCACGGCAGCGGCGGAAGGGGAAAACGCAGGAACGCCGCGGCGACACGCTCCTTGAGGACCGTGTCGGCGGACACGTGTTCGATCGAGCCACTCTCGTCCATCACGACCTGGGCGAGCTCGTCGACCACGTCTGGCGTCCGCCGCACCGGGCGCTCGCACAGTGGGCAGCTGTCGCCGGAAAGCCCGATCCAGCGATCGCGGTCGCAGATCACCCCTGGCACGACCGCGCCGTCCTGGATGAGGAGCTGACTCACGGCGGCAACGCTGCCCGCCCACAGGCATGGCGGAAGGTCGAGCACGGCCAGACCGCCGGCAGCCGACTTCTCGACGGCTTCGGCCACCAGCCGCTCCTCCTCGGCCCGCTCGTAGCGGTCGACGATCGCGCTGGCCTGCCGCTTGACCTCACCGAAGGCGGTTCTCGTGTCGTCGTCAACCAAGAAGGTGCCTGCAACCAGCGGCCGCAGTTCATGGGTGAGGTACTCGACGAAACGCGGAACCTGGGGGCGGTGTCCGCCGACGATCAACAGCTCGAATTGGCCGTCGCGGTACAGGTTGTCGAGCACGGAGACGACTTCGCGGAAGTGCTTCTTGGTCAGCTCCTCAACCTTGTCATGGTTGCGACCCGGGTCGGCGTCGACCGAAAGGGTGGTTATCTCACGCATCTCGTCTTGGTAAAGCTCCCAGATGCGAGCGCTCTCCCGGTCGACCACCGCGACGCAACACCGGTGGTATTCGTCCAGCACGGCCAGCATCGGGCGCACCCACGGCGTTTCGTCGACCACCACCCGGTCGGGCACACCCCGCGGGAGCACGACCTCCTCGAAGAATCCGCGGCCGCTGCACGAGAACAGCGCGACCGCACCGGGAGGCCACCGCTGCTGGCCCGCGATGTCCATCATCCGATCGATGTCCCCGCGAATCGACATCATCGCGTCGCGGCCGAGCTTGCGGTCCTCGGCCATCGGCCGGATCTCGTGCAGCTGACTGTCCACCTCGCTGCGAAGGCTGACCACACGGCCCTGAGGCGCAGGGGGCACCCGGGCGTACAACGAGACGACGGGCAGACCGCTTCCTTTGAACCGAACGATCCGGTTGACGGTGTCAGCTGTGATCACGCTGTCGCCGCATGCGCGGGCTGACTCTCGATTCGACGGCGCAACTGCGCGAACTTGTCCGACAGCCATACCAGGGCAGGACCGTTCGGGTTCACGCCGGGGATGATGTCCAGCATCGTGTATGCGTCAGCCACGCACCTGGCCAGAAAGTCCCGCTCCCGGTCCTCATCCGGTGTCGTCATGTCGAGCTCCTCACACGTCCGTCATGTCGGTGGGCACACGGGCTACCTTGCCCGACCGAACCGGCGCGAACCTCAGCCCAGCAGAACGAGGTTGTGGCGTTCGAATCGACCTTCGAGACCAAACGTCACCCGGCCGCCGGGTCCTCCAGCTGAACGAGTCGCCCGGTCCGCGCGCCGAACATGGTGCCGACGCGGCGAATATGATGACGCGAAACAACCGGAATCGGCCTGCGGAGATACCGAGGGGTGTTGATGTCGTCAACAAGAACAGAGGCGGCAGTGAGGAAATACATGAATTCGAGTCGAGAAGCACGAGTTCTCGTGCGGACGTTGCCTCTGTCAAATAACTACGGTGGTATTTTACGAGGATGTCCCGAGGTTCGTGGAACTTCGGTGGCGGCCAGGTAAGCATCAGGCTCAGCCGGCGCTTGTGGATGCGGGGATTGGTCGCTAACAGTGGTGCGCGAGGTGGGGTGTCTTGGATACGTTTCTGCAGATCAGCGTATGTTTCCCTTAGAGAAACCTTATTCGAGTAAGCTCGTATGAGCTCCACTGAAGAAAGCCCTGGTCAGAAGGTAGTTTTCACCCCTAGATTGGGTCCTCGCGGGCACACCCCGAAAGGCATACTGCAGCCTCGCCATCAATCAACGCTGCGGCGCGAAGGCGAGTTTTCTTTTAAAACTTACTTCGGCGCTGATCGTTGACAGTCCCGGAGTTGAGCGCGGTTGAGCAGAGGCATCAGCCCGTGATGGCCGTTATGACGGCGGGTTGTCGGGTTTCTTATCCCGCTATTGCGACACATGGACGGGCGGCGCTCGCATTCGGGACGATGTTTTCGATAAGACAGCGCGACGGGCTTCGTCGCTTCGTAGAGTCAGCAGTATGTGCGCGCACGGCGGCTCGTTCGGAGCCTGTCAGGAGGTGCACCCGTGACGACCGACGCGGTCCACCAGCTTAAAGCAGACCTCGCCCGCTTCAGCTACCTCGCGGACGAGGGTCTGGCCACTGCCATTCATCTCGCCGTGCGGCTACGGCGCCCGTTGCTGCTTGAGGGTGAGGCCGGGGCGGGCAAAACCGAGGTTGCCAAAACCTTGGCGCGCTTGTCCGGCGCCAAGCTGTTGCGCCTGCAGTGCTACGAAGGCATCGACGTGTCGCAGGCGGTCTATGAATGGGATTACGCCCGCCAGCTGCTGCACCTGAAGGCCGCGGAAACCGGTGGCGCAGAGGCTGTGGCGGCTGCTGAAGATGAACTCTTCTCCGAGCGATTCCTTGTTCGGCGACCACTCCTACAAGCCCTCGACAACCGAGATGGCCCCCCGCCGGTGCTACTCATCGACGAAATCGACCGTGCCGATGACGAGTTTGAGGCGTTCCTTCTAGAGATCTTGTCTGATTTCGCGGTGACGGTACCGGAGCTCGGAACGTTCGTGGCCGAGGTGCCGCCGCTAGTGGTCCTGACCTCCAATCGCACCCGCGACCTGCACGACGCCCTCAAACGGCGCTGCCTCTATCACTGGGTCGACCATCCCAGCATCGACAGAGAAGTGGCCATCGTGCGGCTGCGCGTGCCCGAGGCAAGCGAACGGCTGGCACGGCGGGTCGCGGCCGCCGTCGAGGCGTTGCGGGGACTCGACCTCTATAAGCCCCCAGGAGTGGCCGAAACGATCGATTGGGCCCGAGCACTGGCTGAACTGGGCGAGCCGGAATTGGCCGACATTGACATCGAGCACACCCTCGGCTGGGTGCTGAAGTATCGCGAAGACATCGAAAAGGCAAGGGCGGCAGGGCTCGACACCTTGGTGCGGGTGGCTGACGACGATGTCTGACAGCGCGGACCGGCTTGCGGTGATCTTCGCACGCCGCCTACGCGCCGAGGAAATGGCCGTTCCCACCGGCTCGGTCGCGCTCTTCGTGTCGGCGCTGAGCGAGCTTGACCCGGCCGACCGTGACAGCCTGTACTGGGCGGGGCGTGCTGTTCTGGTCAAGCGGCCGGAGGACATTGATACCTTCGATCGCGTATTCCGTTCGGTCTGGCTCCACCAACCGCCGGATGCCCGTCTCGCCGCGATAGCCGCAGAGGAAAGGGTCGGCGTCGACGACTACCCAGAGCCGGAGACCGAAGACAAGGCTGAGCACCCGAGCCGAGCACCCACGACGGTCGTGCGCTATAGCCCGGTAGAGGTTCTGCGCAGCAAGGACTTTGGCGAATACACCGCAGCAGACTTTGCCGATGCGCAGCGGTTGATGGCCGATCTTCGCGCGACAGCGGCGATGCGACGCAGCAGGCGGCGGCGGCCCGCCAAGCGGCGGCGGAATTCGCAGCAGCCTGACGTCCGCGCCACTCTGCGCCGTGCGTTGCGCACCGGTGGAGAGCCCATCCGCCGAGCCTGGTACGCGCCGACCCTGCAACCCCGCAGGCTTGTTTTGTTATGTGATGTCAGCGGCTCGATGGACCCCTACTCCCGGGCGCTACTGCGGTTCATGCACGCGGCGGTGGCCGGCCGCCGCCGCGTGGAGGCCTTCACCATGGGAACACGCCTGACCCGGCTGACGCGGGAGCTGTTGTCCCGCGACCCCGATCAAGCGCTGCGTCGCGCGGGCGCGGTGGTGCCCGACTGGTCTGGGGGCACTCGACTTGGGGACACTTTGCGCGACTACAACGATGAGTGGGGGATGCAGGGCATGTCCCGTGGCGCCGTGGTAGTCATCCTCTCTGATGGCTGGGAGCGGGGCGACCCGACCGTAATCGCCGATCAAATGGCGCGGCTGTCGCGCGTGGCTCACAAGGTGGTGTGGGTCAACCCACTCAAGGCGTCGCCTGGTTACGCCCCCCTGGCCCGCGGTATGGCCGCAGCACTGCCGTACATCGACGAATTCATCGACGGTCACAACCTGAACGCATTGGACGATCTGATTGAGGTCATCTCGAGATGACCTGCCATACCCCGATGTCTGGGCGCTGTGTGGTCGTGTAGGCGACGTCCCATCGCCCCAGCCACCGATCCATCGCATCGTCGATGCATCCCCCGCCGCACAGCCTGCGGTCTTTCATGCCGGAAGCACTGCCTAGATTCGTTTCTCGTTGCACAACGCCCGGTAGTCGGCTTCTGCGAAAGAGTCGATGATCACCCGGCCCACTCCGACGTTGGCGGCGCAGGGTGCGGACATCGGTGGACAGGGCCTGCTTCCTCACCCACCGGGCCAGCTAGCTTCAGCGCTCGCCGTCTATCGGTCGGTGCGTTCGGGGATGACGCCTGCGAGCTCGAGGATCCTGGTCGGCGGGAGGTGCTGTTCGGTGATCCGGACGCCGAGGTCGGCGAGGGCATCCTCCACCGCATTGGTGATCGCCGCCGGTGCGCCGATCATGCCCCCTTCGCCGACGCCTCGATAGTTGTAGGCGATGTCCGTCGGCGTCTCGATGTGGTGGATCTCGATCTCTGGGATCTCCATCGTGGTCGGGATCAGGTAGTCCATGAACGTCCCCGACCGGGGCTGCCCGTCCTCCCCGTACGTGATCTTCTCGTAGAGCACGGCGCCCACGCCCTGCGCGACGCCACCGCGGATCTGGCCTTCGACGATGGCCGGGTTGATCATCTCGCCGCAGTCCTCCACGACCGCGTAGCGAGGAATCCTCACCTGGCCGGTTTCGAGATCGACCTCGACCCAGCACACGTGCGTGGACTGCGCCCATCCCCCTTCGCCGCCGTTCCAGTCCCGGTGAACCCGGATGGCCTCACCATGGCTCAGCCGGTCGGTGTTGCCGACCACGCCACTCCGCATCGCCTCCTCAGCGACCTCGCGGAAGGTCCGCGACATCGTGGGGACGCCCGCGACGTGAATGTCACCGTCTTCGATGACGATGTCTGCCGGCGATGCCTCCAACAGGTCCGCGGCGATGTCGACAATGTGCTCGCGCAGCGTGTGCGCAGCCACCCCGACCGCACCGCCCGCCATCGCCGCCGACCGGCTTCCGCCGGTGCCCGCGATTCCGAACGGCGCGAAGTTCGTGTCGCCGTATCTGACTCGGACGGCCTCAACGGCAACGCCGAGCTCGTCGGCGGCGACCTGCGCAAGCGTCGTCTCGTGGCCTTGGCCATGGGGCACCTGCCGGGTGTGCACCGTGACGCTGCCATCGCCTTCGAGGACTGCGTGGATCGGCTCGCCGACGAACGCGGAGAAGCCGGGCATGACCGTGTCGATGAACCCGGGCGGCCCCGGAGCCGCTTCGATGTAGGTCGCGATCCCGAGGCCGAGGCGGCGACCCTGCTCGCGAGCCGCCGCCTGGTGCTCTGCCCAATGTTCGAAGTCGGCGACATCGAGAGCCCTCTCGAGGGTGGTCTTGGCCGACATGCGCACATCGAGGGTCGGACCGGTGACCATCGTCGTCGGGAGCATGTCGGGACCGACGATGTTGCGCACCCGGATCTCGGCGCGGCTGATCCCCAGCTCGCGGGCTATGACATCGAATAGCCGTTCGCGGACCCAGGTCTCGACCGCCCACGGGCCCCGGTAGGCGACGTACGTCGGCTTATTGGACGAGACGACCTCGATGTCGAACTGCATGGCGTCGAACCGGTACGGACCGGGGAACATCGTCTGGATGAAGCGGCAGTACAGCGGTGCCGCGTACGGGAATCCCGGATAGGCCCCCGCGTCCATCGTGAGCTTGGCGCGCAGGCCCCGCACCGTCCCGTCGTTCATCACCGCAGCCTCGACGGCGACCTGTTCGTCACGGGCCTGGCCGCCGAGCACGAGGTGCTCGTTGCGGTCCTCGATCCACTTGATCGATCGACCGAGGCGCAGCGCGGCAGCGCACAGGGCGATGTCCTCACGCAGCACCGTGTTCTTCGATCCGAACGCACCGCCGATGTCGCCCGTCACGACGCGCGGGAGGCGCTCCTTGGGCGTTGCCATCAATCCGAGGAGTGCCCGGTTGAGGTGGACCATCCGCATCGGATCCCTGGCGATCTGACGCAGCATGATCGGCATCATCCGCTGTGTGTCCTTCATCATCGTCGGGTGGGCGCGAACGAACTCGCGGGCCCCGGCGAATATGGCCTTCGTCTGTTCGCGTTGGCGGAACATGTCGCGCACCGACATCCACACCGGCTGGCGTGCCAGGCACATTGCCATGCACCACTTGAGGACGTGCGCAGCCTGATGGGCTGCGTGCAACGTGAGGTTGCCGTCGGCGTCGATCTCGGCCACCGTGCCTCTGGTCTCCATCGGTTGGTTGGCGTGCCGGTGCTGGCGGAACGTCTCGCTGATCACTCGATCCGCCCCGGCGAACGCCGCATCGACGTCGCCGAACGACTCCGACGCCGCGTAGACGACGTTGCCGTTGGCCTTCGGCCAGATCGCCGGCCGGCTGGGATCGTGGGCGTGCGCCAACGTCGCGATCGGTTCCAGATCCTCGTACTCCACGTCGACCATCTCTGCCGCATCCTCGGCCACCGCGCGTGACGTCGCTACCACGATGGCAACCGGATCCCCGACCAGACGAACGCGGTCGACGGCCAGGGCCCAGTGCCACGGGTCGTAAAGGCCCGGCAAGGCGAGCATCCCCATCAGCGGGTTGGTGATCGCAGCGATGTCAGGACCGGTGAAGATCGCGTACACCCCGGGAACCGCGGCGGCGCGGGTGGTGTCGATACCGCGGATCAGGGCGTGGGGCCATGGGCTCCGGACGAATGCCGCGTGCGCCATGTCCGGGACGACGACATCGTCGACGTACCGACCGCGCCCGCTCAGCAGGCGGCGGTCCTCAACCCTCCGGACGCGGGCGCCGACGAATCGCCCCATGATCTGTTCACGCATCGTTCGCACCTCCCGCGGCGGAGGCCAATTTGGCCACGGCTTCGGCGACACCCTCGAGGATCGATGCGTATCCCGTGCAACGACACAGGTTGCCGGAGAGCTCTTCTTTGATCTGCGCCGTCGTCGGCGTCGGGTTGTCCGCCAGCAGGCACCGCACCGTCATGAGGAATCCCGGTGCGCAGAACGCACACTGGAATGCGTGGCGCTCCCACATCGCCTGCTGGATGAGCCCCAGGCCATCACCGTCACCGAGCGACTCGACGGTCTCGACGATCGCTCCCTCCGCCTGCATCGCCAGCATCAGGCAGGAACGGACGGGCTGACCGTCGACCGCCACCGTGCACGCACCACAGACACCGTGCTCGCAACCGAGATGCGTGCCGGTGAGCCCGAGGTGGTCGCGAAGCATTTCGGCCAGGGTCGTGCGACCCTCGACCACCGCGTGCTCATCCCGGCCGTTGACCCGGAGGGTGATCTCCCGCATCACACGCCCGCCCGTTCGGTGGCCCGCGCCGCGGCCTCGGCGAGCCCGCGGCGGGTGAGCACCCCCGCAACGTGCGCCCTGTATTCGGACGATGCGTGGTCGTCAGCGCGCGCCTCCAATGCACCCGACACGACCTTCGCTGCCTCCGCTAAGAGCGCCGGGTCGGGAGCGTTGCCGTCGAGCAACTGCTCGGCCTCGGCGACGCGCACCGGCGTGCTGGCTACACCGAAGAGCGACAACGCCGGTCGCCGCAGCAACCCGGCCTCGTCGATCTCGAGCGTCGTCACCAACCCGACCAACGCGAAGTCCCCGTGTCGCCTGCTCACCTCCAGCACCGACCATCCCGCGCGTGGGGCCCATGCGGGGAAGCGGACTCCGACGAGCAACTCGTCCTCGCCGAGCGCGGATGACAGATATCCCTCGAAGAAGTCACCCGCGCCCATCGTCCGCTGTCCCGCCGGGCCCTGCACGATCATCTCCGCGCCGACCGCCAGGGCAACTGCCGGCAGTTCCGCCGCCGGATCGGCATGGGCCAAACTCCCGCACACCGTCCCCCGACTCCGAATCGCCCGATGACCGACGTGCGGCATGGCGCCGGCGACCGCGGGCGCGGCGGCGGCCATGACATCGGACCTCTCGACCCGTGCGTGTGTCACTGTCGCTCCGACCGAGACAGTGCCGTCGTCATCCACCTCGATCGACTGCAAGCCTTGCACCCGGCCGATGTCGATGAGATGCCCAAGATGGGTGAGCCGGAGGGCGAGCACCGGAAGAAGGCTTTGCCCGCCGGCAAGCACCTTGCCGTCCCCGCCGTACGTTTCGAGCAGTGCGAGCGCCTCGTCGACCGTGTCCGGTCGGTGGTAGTCGAATGGCGACATCTTCACTGCGCGTCTCCCTCCGACCGGCCTGGATACTACGCGTTGTATGACGGCGGGTCCTTCGTTTCACAGACAACGCGAGACCACCTCGAGGAAGACCAGGCCCTCGTCGCCCTCAAACTCGCGCAATGCGGGCAGTCCGGTGGAAACCCGGTCGACGAAGCCCCCTCTAAGCGAGCGCAATTGCACTGTCAATCGACGGACTCGCTGGGCACATTTGGGCACACTCAGTGTCCACAGAGGTCAATTCTGGTGAAACACACCGAATGTCGTTTCGCAGCTCAGCGCCGGTTCGGCTCAGAGACCAGCACCCCGAAACGGGTTCGATTCCCGGCAGCTCCACAAACCATGGTGATTCCATCAAGAATTTTTTCGCTACCGGGTAGGTGTCGGAGTCGGTGAACCGTACATTTCGTCGATCAAATCTTTCGCGATGAGCGTGGCCGCGGCCCGACCATCGGCGGTGGGGTCCAGGTTGACCCAGATCACGATCGTCACTTTATTTTGGGGGTCGGTGCCGGCGAAGGTGTTGAAGCCTGGAACTTCACCGGTATGCCCATACAGCGCACCGAATTTCGCGATGGCCAGCCCGTACTGCGGCGCATCGGGTTGTGCCGGGTTCGTTGATTGCAGGCTGGCGATCCGCCTGGCTTGCGTGTCGGGATCGAGCAGTTTCCCTTCGGCCAACGCCTCAACCCAGGTCGCCAGATCCGCCGCGGTGGAGATGCCGGCGCCTGCCGCCCAGGCCCACGACGGGTTCAGCGATGTCTGATCATTAGGCTGCAGCGTGCCGGCCTTTGCTGCCGCCTGCATTTCGGGCGGTACGGCCGCTGGTGAGCCCATAGTCAGCACGTTGTTGCCATACATATATCCCTGGGGATGCGGGTCCGGGATGGCGCTTGAGGTGCTGGGTGGAAACAGCGTGTCCTTGAGCCCCAGTGGGATGAACAACCGATCCTGAAACACCTGCCACAGGGGTTTCGTGTCAAGCGCCTCGGCGATGAGCCCGAGCAATACCGTGTTGGTGTTCGAGTAGTGGTAGCCCGTTCCGGGAGGGAAGTAGGGCGGATGGCTGTAGGCCATCGCGAGCAGTTCGTCGGGGTTCCACACTTTTTGTGGATTGCTGTCGCCCATCTCGTTTAGTTCGAGCGACTCGCTGTAGTTGTAAAGGCCGCTGCGCATGTTCAATAACTCGGCGATGGTGATGTAGTCACCGCCCGGAACATCGGGGCGGAACTTTGACACCGGGTCGTCGAGGCTGAGCTTGCCCTCGTGGACCTGCTGCAGGATCACAGTGCCGGTCCACGTCTTGGTGATCGATCCAATCCGGACGTGATCCGCCAACGACACCGGAACTCTGCCACCCACTGTGGTGGTGCCGTACGTCGTGCTGATCTCACCGGCGGGTGAGCGCACTAACGCGACCGCCCCGGGAACGAGCATCTCCCGGGCCATCGAGGCGACGCGCACCCGCAGCGTCATCTGATTCATCGGCGTAAACCCAGCGGTCGAGCTGGCCGACGAGGATGGACTCGGCGACGGCGCCGCGCTGCACGCCCCTACAAGTAAGGCAACGCCAAGAAAGGCGCCGATAGTCTGGATCCGGAGCCATCGGGGCCGCAAGGGTGAAGGCAGGGCAGAAAAGACCACTGTCGCCGTACTCGTCGCAGGAGTGCGATTCGAGGTAGGCGTTTTGCGCGTCGGCGCGCGGTTGGACCTCACCCCAGTCACTATCCAGGACGTGCTGGCGGGCGTCGAAGAGTTTGCGCGCCTGACGCAGCAGAACTTGCGTCCGCAGGTTGCGGCTTACCGACTCTTGGCAGCTTGACCAAACTGCAGGTCAGCGACCTTATCGGTCACTTCCTGCCCGGCCTGCAGCCGCCCTTTGCAGGAGCGACCAGTAGCTCCGCTCGCGCTCAGTCAGTTCGTTCGACGTGATCGCACCGAAAGCGGCCGCCTCGCGCGCGAAACGAATAGGTGCCTCGGGCGTCGCATCGGGGCCCTCGAGCCGGAAACAACTCGGTGCGAGGGGACCGAACAGCAGTGCGCGGCGCAGGTCCGGCCAGTTCTCGAGGTGTGGCTCCACCCCGGCGGCGCGCGCGAAGATCAGCGCCATCAGGTTCATCCGCGTTTTCTGGGACATTCCCCGCCTTGAGCGATAAGCATCGATCGACAACCGCTGATCGGTCTCACTTGTCGCCGGGATCGTGCTGCCCCACGTGTAGGCAATCCACCTGGCCTGAAGTTCCAGCGGCACAAAGTATCCGCCCGACTGTTCCCACATGCCTATGAAGGCCAGCCCCGGGAGGTCGGGATGGAAGGTGTAGCGGTCGGCGTCCATGTGCACGGCGTCGAGGTTGAGATTCACCCGGATGTCCTCACTCAGAAACGGCAGGCACAAATCGAACCCGGTGCCCAGCACAATCCCGTCGAACTCCTCGGCATGCCCGTCGGCGAAGGTCACGGTCGAGTCCGCGATGGACTCCATCCACGGACGCACCGTAATCCGGCCCTCGGCCACGAGCGGCAAGTACCCCTGGTTGAGGGTGACCCCGGCGGCGAAGAGCGAAGGGTCAGGCGCCGGTGCGCCGTACTGCTCCGGGCTTCCCCCCGCCTCGACCACGATCTCCTTCAGCTGCCGGTCGATCTCGGCTGCTGGGAGAGTTTCGCTCGCCAGGGTTCCGTATCGCGTGAAGATCCGATGATCGGACGGGACTCCGGCGGCGAACTTCGGCAGGACATATCGCTGTCGCCGCTGGGTCACCACAACACGTGCCGCGCCAAGCTGGGCGAGTTCTGCCGCGATCTCGAGGGCGCTGACGGCGCAGCCTGCCACGAGAACACGCTTGCCGCGATATATAGAAGGCTCCCGATAGTCGTACGTGGAGATCACACCGGACGACCCGGCGAACCTGTCGAGCCCCGGAACAGCGGGGATGGCGGGCGCATGGAACCTGCCGCTCGCCACCACCACTCGTTCGAAGCTCTCATCCATGCCGGCGTGACCCACGAGCCAACCGGCGCCGTTTCGCCTAAGAAGTTCGACCCGAGTGCCGAACCGGATGCGCGAAGTAAGGCTGAACGTCTCGGCATAGCGATGCAAGTAGTCGAGAATGTCGCGGTTCGACGGGTAGACGAGGTCGCTCTCGTGCTCGAGGTCGCTGAAGGCCGTCATGATGCGACTGGTGTTGGTGTGCATGGTCGGCCACACGCCGCTTCGACCATCCAGGCCCGTCCACTGGCCGCCCAGCATCGGTTCCCGCTCGAAGATCGTCGGCTCGAACCCCTGCGACAGCAGCCAACGCGCCGCGATCAGCCCGCCCGGTCCAGCCCCGATCACGGCGACGCTTCTCGTCATCTCCGGAACTGTCGCACATCGCAGTCTGCCTAAGGGCCGGAAACCCGCGTGCGCGAGCGGCCGGCGGCGAAGATCGTCCAGCGTCCAACGTCTGGCGGATTGTGCGGTGCCGCAGGAATGCCCCACCTATGGTTGGCGTCGTGGACTTGCTTCTCGGAATCGACATCGGGACCGGGAGCACAAAGGGGCTTCTCGTCGACCCCTCCGGTGCAGTCGTGGCCTCGGAGGCAGCGTCGCATTCGATGCAATTGCCCCGCACCGGCTGGGCGGAGATGGACGCCGAGGCGATGTGGTGGCGCGAGGTGTGTGCCATCAGCCGCGTGCTGAGCGCGCAGGTACCGGCAGGATCGGCCGTGGCCGCGCTGTGTGTCAGCGGCGTCGGCCCGTGTCTGGTGCTATGCGACGAGGCTCTGCGGCCACTGCGTCCCGCCATCCTGTACGGCGTGGACACCCGGGCGTCGGCCGAGATCGAACTGCTGACAAAGGAATTGGGTGCCGATGCGATCCTGGAGCGGGCAGGCACGGTGCTGTCGAGCCAGGCGGTCGGGCCCAAACTCGAATGGGTGCGGCGCCACGAACCCGAGGTCTTCGAACGGGCGACGCGGTGGTACGGATCGAACTCCTATATAGCGGCGAAACTCACCGGCGAGTACGTGATGGATCACCACACCGCCAGCCAGTGCGACCCGCTATACGCCACGCGGGAGTTCGACTGGAATACCGAATGGGCACAACGTATTTGCGAGCATCTTCAGCTTCCTCGACTGGTGTGGCCCAGCGACGTCGTCGGCACCGTCCACGAGACAGCCGCCGTAGCCACCGGGCTGCGCGTGGGCACGCCCGTGGTCGCGGGCACCGTCGACGCCTACGCAGAGGCGTTCTCGGTCGGCGTTCGACAACCTGGCGATCGGATGCTGATGTACGGCTCCACGATGTTTCTGGTGCAGATCATTGACACCTACTTCAGCGATCCCGCGCTGTGGACGACGGCGGGGGTGGAGCGCGAAACCCTCGCGCTGGCCGCCGGCACCTCGACCGCGGGCAGCCTCGTGAGGTGGTTGCAGACCGTCACCGGCGGGGCGCCGTTCCAAACCTTGATGGCCGAAGCGCAGGCGGTTCCTCCCGGCAGCGAGGGCCTGGTGGTGCTGCCCTACCTCGCCGGCGAGCGCACACCAGTCTTCGACCCGGATGCGCGCGGGGTGTTCGCCGGACTCACCCTGCGCCATGGCCGCGGTCACCTGTTTCGCGCCGTGTACGAAGGCATCTCGTTTGGGATCAGGCAGATCCTCGAAAGGTTCGACGACGCACACGTCGCGACGCGCACCGTGGCCGTGGGTGGTGGGTTGCGCAGTCCGGTGTGGGCGCAGACCCTGACCGACGTCACGGGTCGTCCGCAGCTGGTCCCGGAGCAGGTTATCGGCGCCAGTTACGGCGACGCACTGCTGGCGGCAATCGGTGTCGGTCTGGTGCCGTCCGACACCGACTGGGCCAAGATCGCCGCAGAGATCGCACCGGATCCGGCGAACCGTGCGCTCTACGACGACCTCTACAGGACATGGTGTGACTTGTACCCCGCGACGCGGGATTTGGTGCACCGGTTGGCCGCGGTCGACCCGAACTGAGATCGCGAGTCACGCCGACCCCATCGGGATTAAGTCGTGCGCGCTTACCATGCGTGAACGATCCGATCTTCTGAATTCCGGCTTCCGAATTCACCTCTCAAGAGAGAATGAATTGAAGATGAAAGAGGAAAGACATGACCGATGTCAGGAAACCGCCTGCCCGGTGGGACCTATCCGACCGTGTGGACGATTAGGATGTCTATCTTGGCCCTGCGGGCGACGGTGGCGGGCACCGAGCCCAGTAGACGCCCGGCGACCGTGTCCAGTCCCACGTCGCCGACGACGAGCAGGTCTGCGTTGACCTCCTCGGCCAAATTCACTAGCACATCGACTGGCGCTCCGGCGACCGCCCGCTGTTCGATGTCCTTGGCGCCGATAGCCTTCGCTCGGTCGCGGGCCTCCTGAAGGATCGCATATGTGGGGGCCCTGCCATGCATCTTGTAGCTGCCCTCCCCCGCGAGGCTGTCGGCGGCGCGGGGGTCAGTCACACGATCGGGCGTGGGTGGTCTTGACCAGCTTCCCTTCTCCTCCGTGGGGAGATGGGCGCTCGCGACGATCAGCTTGGCGTTCTGTTGCGCCGCGAGCGCGGCTGCGCGGTCGACCGCACGGAACGACGACGCCGAGCCGTCCGTCCCGACAACAATTGTCCGATAGCTCATGCCGCCTCCCAGCAGTCGGTTGCGACGACCTTAACGGCCCGGCTTCCTAATATGAAGCCCATTGGGCTCATCTCGGCGCACGCGCCCCGACAAGAAAACCGCTTTGACGCGCTCGGCGACGCGAGTCCCATCGCTGTACCTGCTATAGACCCGAACAGTTGAAGACATGAACGTTATTTCTCAGCTCGAGCGTAGCCGATCGGCTAGGCGCCAGGCCAGGGCTGCGGTTTGGCTGTGCCTGCCCGTGGAGGGTGCAGGAGTCGACGACAGCCAGCGAATGGTCGCGCTCCTCATCGACGGCTGCGCTACGGGGCCGCGTCAGCTGCCAGCTGACTGAATCCTCGTCTACGGCGTGGCGGATAGTCGACCTGGATAGAACGCAGTACAGCGGGGGAGACGGCTTGGCCGATGAGGTCGGCGCGGAGAAGATGTAGGCGGAACACACGCGTGAGCCGGCGACATCGGCTCCCACACCGGTAGCGCGGAGGTCGAGACGATGGCGGATGTCGTTCGCAACGACGGAGAAGGATGCGGCCGGTGAACCGATCCCGCGTGATGCGTTGCAGCACGACGTTGCTCGTCGTCATGATCACGTTCACGCCCGTCGCCTGCTCGGAGTCGACCAGGTCATCGACCGGATCGACGCCGACCGCCGCGCCCTCCGCAACGTTGACCGCCACGCCGTTTCCGGTAGCGACCACGCTCCCCGCGCAGCCGCCGCTGGCATCGGACCCTGCGCTCCTCGCCGGCGACTTGGGCGCCGACGAGCAGGCGCTGCGCGACCCGTCGTCGTCGGAGGCGGTGCTGGTTGCCGCGGCGCACCGCCAGCAAGCGGCCTACCGCGCCCTCGGACGGCACCCCGAGTGGGACCCGATCGTGCGCCCGGGAATCCCGCGCTCTCTCCTCGAAATCTACGATCGCAATGTCGATGCGCGTCGGCAGCTCACCGCGCTGAACGAGGGAGAGGCGAAAGGCACGCTGCCTGCGTGGCGCATCGACCCGCCGACGCCGGCCGACGAGTTGCTCGGTTACTACCGCAGTGCGGAGGCGGCGACCGGTGTTGCCTGGAACTACCTGGCGGCGATCAACCTCGTCGAGACCGGCCTTGGCCGCATCGTCGGAATGAGCCACGCCGGCGCACAAGGTCCCATGCAGTTCCTACCCTCGACGTTCGCCAAATATGGTGACGGTGGCGACGTCCTCTCGCCCCACGACAGCATCATGGCGGCCGGTCGCTACCTCGCCGCCAACGGCTTCGCCGACGATCACGACCGCGCTATCTTCGGGTACAACCATTCGAGCCGGTACGTCGGGGCGGTCAACGACTACGCCGCGGTGCTTGCAAGCGATTCGGCTGCCTTCGCCGGCTACTACCGGTGGGATATCTACTACAGCACGACTGCTGGTGATGTGCTCTTGCCCATCGGTTACGTCGCAACCGAACCGGTCCCCGTCACCGACTATTTGGCAACCCATCCTCAGTGAAAATTTCCCAGGCCGCCACCAGTTGGCCGAAACCGTCGCGGAGCTCACCGGGGGATGCTGACGAACATGTCGTGACCAGGCGGTGTTCGTGAACCGGGCTGCGCAAGATCACGGCCTCGGCGGAGTAACGCGACCGTGGCGACAACGCATACTGTGTTCGCGGATACGCTGCGTCGATTCGACGGTGTAGCGCCATGGGCGTTGACTCGGTGCGCTACATCGTCGCGCATCCCCACGACGGCAACCCGCCGCCGGATGTGCCGATCACATTACCGCGCAACCCCGAGATGATAAGCCGCCCAGAAGTTTTCGACGCCGTCGACGCAGCGGAGTTGTTCTTCGTTTACTACACGACAGGAGACATCCCTCCCGAGTGCAGCCTTCGTTCAGTCGAAGGCTGGACAGCCGAGGGCACCAGCGTCGACCTTCGCGAGCACGTAGCCTCGCGGAACTCGAAACCGTCGTCGTCGCCGTAGTCCTCGGGCGGGTTCGATTCCCGGCAGCTCCACAGAAGAGGGCCGGGGCGACGTTATCGGGGCGAAATGAGCCTTTCTCCTGCCGGCATCCGACCGGGCATGTTCTACTGGCACCCGCGTTAATTTGACAAGGTTGCCAGGGGGAACAATGGCCGAACATGCGGCAGATGGTGGGGACATTGCGCGCGCGTCGGAACTGGCGGTGAACAGCCGCGTTCGCGTTAATCCGGACACGGACGCCGAAAGCCATGGCGTCGTCGTTGAGGATTTCGGCGAGATGGTGCCGCAAGCCGTCGACATCGGCGGCACACACTTCGCCGACCCGGCCCGGCGGTGGGCGGTGTTGCTTGATGCCGGCACTCTGGTGTTCGCCGACACCGACCAACTCCTCCCCGAGTGATTCCGCTGCGCAGGAAGAGCGTGCAGAAACAGGATGGCCCTGTTCGCGTCGACTGAGCCGAGGATGGCGGTGTGTCAACGGCCGGTGACGCGGTCGGTGTTCGGCAGCACTCCAAAACGAAGTTTCAGAACCTAGACCTGGGCGGGTGTCCCGGTTTCGGCGAGTCCGG
>Ga0209006_10002393_pt1 | contig 17118 bp, 11 predicted proteins | sample JacPin_JW_Ref_O2_FD_188567 | JGI IMG/M metagenome (GOLD analysis project Ga0209006, IMG submission 188567) | Forest soil microbial communities from Algoma, Ontario, Canada - Jack Pine, Ontario site 1_JW_Ref_O2 (SPAdes) (version 2) | ecosystem: Environmental > Terrestrial > Soil > Boreal... | reverse complement strand
AAAACCCAGCTCGTCTCGTCGTTGCTGTTCACCGCGGGGATGACGCCGCGCCTGGGTAAGGTCGCGGAGGGTTCGACCACAACGGATTGGGACGAAGAAGAAATCGCTCGAAAAATGTCGATCAATACCGGGCTGGCGTTCGCCGAATGGCAAGCGCCGGGCCAGCCGGAAAAAGTAAAAATAAATTTCCTGGATACGCCGGGATATTCAACTTTTATTAATGAGACGAAATCATCGCTGATTGCCACCGACGCCTGTTTGATATTGGTGGACGCGGCTGCGGGCGTGCAAGTGTGCACCGAGAGGGTTTGGGATTACGCCACGGAGTACGACCAGCCGCGGGCGTTTGTGCTGAACTGGATGGACCGCGAGCTGGCGAGTTTTGAACGCGCGCTGGATTCGGTGCAGCACATATTTGGGCGCGGAGCGATTCCGATTCAACTGCCAATCGGGCAAGAAAAGTCGTTCAGGGGAGTAGTCGATCTGATCTCTATGCAGGCGTTGGTTTATACGCCGGACGGCGACGGGAAAGCGAAGGTTGAAGAAATTCCTGGGGACCTTGCGGAAGAAGCCAAGGCTGCTCATGAAGCGCTGGTGGAAATGGTGGCGGAGGGCGACGACGCGTTGATGCAGGAGTTTTTTGATGAAGGGACGCTGCCGGTTAACGATCTGAAAAAAGGACTGCGCGAAGCGGTTCTGGCCAAGAGGATTTTTCCCGTTTTGCTTAGTTCGGCGCTGCATAACGTGGGCAGCGATGCGATTCTGAATTTCATGGCGGAAATTTTCCCTTCGCCGGCAGTGCGCGGAAAAGCGGCAGGCCACAAAACACCTGACCACAAGGGCGATACCATCGAGCGCAAAATTGCGGATTCCGAGCCGCTTTCGGTTTTCGTGTTTAAAACGCTGGCCGATCCGTTCGCGGGGCGCATCACGTATTTCAAAGTAATGTCAGGCGTGCTGAAAAATGATGCCACGCTGGCGAATTTCAATCGCAGCACACAGGAACGGCTGCAGCACGTACAGGTGATGCAGGGAAAAACGGCTACAGCGGTGACCGAACTGCATGCCGGCGATGTGGGCACAGTGGCCAAACTGAAGGACACGACAACCGGCGAGACGATGGGCGAAAAGAGCGCGCCAATTTTTTATCCGCCTGCGCGTATTCCGGAACCTTCTATTACATTTGCGGTGGAACCCAAGACTCGCGCCGACGAGGACCGCATCGGCGTGGCCATACACAAGATTCTGGAAGAAGATCTGGCGTTGCGTTTCGCGCGCGACCCGCAAACGAAAGAATTTTTGTTGAGCGGGGCCGGGCAACAGCATATTGAAGTGGTGGTGGCGAAGTTGCGGAAGCGCTATCACGTGGAATTGAAACTCCACGCGCCCAAGGTTCCTTATCGCGAAACGATTCGGGGCAAGGCAGACGCGGAAGGGAAACACAAAAAGCAAACGGGAGGGCATGGGCAGTTTGGGTTGTGCCGCATTAAGATGGAGCCGTTGCCGCGAGGAAAGGGAATTGAGTTTGTGGACGATGTTTTCGGCGGCGCGATTCCGAAAAACTGGATTCCATCGGTGGAAAAAGGCGTGCGCGATTCGGCGGAACGCGGATTTCTGGCGGGATTTCCGGTCACCGATTTTCGCGTGAGCCTTTACGACGGCAAGTATCACGATGTGGACTCGAGCGACATGGCGTTCAAAATCGCAGGTTCGCTGGCATTTAAGGAGGCCATGAAGCAGGCGCGTCCGGCTTTGCTGGAGCCGATCATGCACGTGGAAGTGTACGCGCCGGATCAGTATTCGGGCGATTTGATGGGGCACCTGAGCGGGCGTCGCGGGAAAATCAGCGGGAGCGAAGCGCGCGGGAGCAGCGTAGTGGTGAAGGCGCAAGTTCCTTTCTCAGAGATGTTGAGCTATGCGAATGAATTGATTTCGATGACGCAGGGACGCGGAAGCTATTCCATGGAGTTTTCGCATTACGATTTTGTGCCGACGGAAATTGCGGAGAAAGTGATCGCCGCGCATAAACCGCATCACGCAGGAGAAGAGGAAGGCGAAGCTGCGTCAGCGTGATCTGGTAATTTTGGCCCAGGCGTTGGAGAAAAAGTTTCCTTCTTTTGGCGCGGGCTGCGCGGGTTGTGCAGATTGTGCAGGTTGCGAATCTTTATTTTGGGCGTTGGCAGTCTGAGATTTCGGGCCTTCGCCTTTCTTGTACTGTCCATTCTCACCGACCGAGTGCGCTGGGCATCCGACTCCAAAACACGGGCCGGTGGGCCGCAGCAAGTAGCAGCCTGCGAGAGAAAACGTCGATAGGAGTATTAGGAAAGCCGCGAACAGCGGCAGGTTTGAGGTTTTCTTCTTCATAAGTGCCCTCGTTGAATTCTTCATTAAGAACAGCGGACTAGATGGAACCCTATTCCTCTTATCTTGGCACGAATTTGACGGGCGATTTGGAGTTCCGGATGGGCTTGCCGCCTATCTGTCAGCGAATGAAAGGCAAAGGCGGCCTGAAACGAGATGAAAATGCCGGCGCAAGTGCTTTGCGGAGAACAAACCTGTACGTTGGGACAGTTATTTCAAGAAAAACGCGGCAGGAAAAAGCCGGTGCGCTGCTTGTGTTCCAGAAACGGTTCGCCGAAATTCGCTGCGAGGAAAGCTTCTTCTTTTCGCGCCTTTCGATAAAAACCGAACAGAATAATCGCGAAGGCGAGCAAACCGCGATACTCGCCTATGGCGAGTGCTGTGCCAATTACACCTATTAGCATACCGGTGTAAATCGGATGACGAATGTGCGCGTAGGGACCCGTGCGGATAATTTGATGTCCTTGCTTGATGGTGACCGCGGCGCTCCAGTTTTTACCGAGGTTCCAACGCGCCCAAATGGCGAACAAAACGCCTGCGAAAGTTATCGCGCTGCCCAGCCACGCGATCCAAAGGGCATCGGGTAGAAAGCGGCGATTCAGAACGCCCCAATTTTCAGTGCGCTGAAACAAAAGGATGTAACCTGCGGCCATCAAGAGCATGTGGCCAAAGCGTTCAGCGGAAGGTTCTCTCTTTTCAGTTTTTTTCGCGCTGAAGGCCGAGACGAGCCAATAGACGCCGAACAGAATCCATGACGCAACCACGACTAGTTGCGGCGTGATCTTCACTACGATGCTCCTTCCGGCGTTCTTACCGCGCTCGATTTATTGTACTAGTGGCGCGGTGTGTCAAGTAGCTCTCGCGCGGCCAAGAGCGGACGAGTCGGGCAGGGTGAACCAAATTGGCGCTTGCGATTGCGCGCCCAGATGAGCAATCCTGCGAGGCTATGAAGAAAGCCAAGAAAACCATCAAGGTTAGCGGCGACGCCACGCTTGCCATCCACGTTGGGCAGGGCAAGTTCCACAAGGGCGCAAGCGTCGGCGTAGAGATTGCGCGCACGGCGAATTTTACATTTGCCAGCACGGAAGAGATGAAGCGCTGGGCAGAGGGAAAGAGCCCGGCTTACATCTACACGCGCTATGGAAACCCCACGCTGACGATTGCTGAAAAAAAGATCGCGGCGCTGGAAGGCGCGGAATCCGCGGTGGTGGCGGCGTCGGGGATGGCGGCGATTTCGAACGCGCTGCTGGCGGTGTTGAAAGCGGGCGATGAAGTGATTGCCACGCGGCAAGTTTACGGCGGGACCTATCGCATGATGCGGGATGTGTTCCCGCGCATGGGCATCGTGGTGCGGCATGTGGAAGCGGACCTGGCGGGGATCGAGCGTCTGGTGAATCCGCGAACGAAAGCGCTTTATATTGAGACACCGACGAACCCTACTTTGCGGCTGGTGGATTTGCCCAAAGCGGTGGCGTTCGCAAAAGAGTGGGATTTAATTTCGCTGATCGACAATACGTTTGCGAGTCCGGTGCTGCAAAAGCCTATCGAGATGGGGTTCGATATTTCGCTGAACAGCGCGACGAAATATCTTGCGGGGCATTCCGACGTGATCGCGGGCGCGGCGGCGGGCAGCCATGTGCTGATGGAGAGGGTGCGCCACAACATCATCGATCTGGGCGGGTCGATGGATCCCGAGGCGGCGTTTTTGCTGATCCGCGGGATGAAAACTCTGGAAGTGCGTGTGCGGCGGCAATGCGCCACGGCTATGACCATCGCAAGATATTTGGCGAAGCATCCGAAGGTGGCGCGCGTTCATTATCCAGGGCTGGCTTCGCATCCGGACCATTTGCTGGCGAAGCGGCAGATGCGCGGTTTTGGAGGGATGCTGGCGTTCGATCTGAAAGGCGGGCTGACGGCGGCGCGACGGTTCTGCGATCGCGCGCGTATTTTTTTGCTGGCGGCGAGTCTGGGCGGCGCTGAGTCGCTTGTAGTGCTGCCGATTTATACTTCGCACTACAATATGTCGCTTGCAGAATTGCGGGCAGCCAGTGTGGAACCGGGAACCGTGCGCGTTTCGGTGGGGCTGGAAGATCCGGAAGACTTGATTGAGGATTTGCGGCAGGCGCTGGCTTGAGTTGTCGGCTTGATTGGGGCGCGCCAAACGCGAATACATGCTGCGAAAGCGGCGGCGCAGGAATGTCGCTTCGCGCGGCATTTTTTATGTCGGACCTGAAGGTCCGACCCCCTGAAGATCGATCCGTGGCACGGTGTCTCGGGTTTGGAGCCCGGCCTGAAGATTCAAATCGGCACGATGGGACGCCCGAGAACGTAACCACGGCTCGCAGCCCAAGTTCGGATTTCACGAACTTTGCGCCGGTAATCGATTAGCGGGAGGCAAGGATGGGTAAGACGCATCATTATAAGGTGACTGTGGAATGGACTGGGAACACTGGAAGCGGCACGTCGGGCTACAAGGCCTATGAGCGGCGGCATGAGATATCGGCGGGAACGAAGAAGCCGGCGATTCCCGGTTCATCCGATCCTAATTTTCACGGGGATGCGGCACGTTGGAATCCGGAGGAATTGTTGGTCGCGTCGTTATCGGCGTGCCACAAGCTTTGGTATCTGCATTTGTGTTCGGAGGCGAGGATTGTTGTGACGGCTTACGTGGATCATGCCGAAGGGGTGATGGAAGAAACGGCGGACGGATCGGGGCGCTTCGCGCGAGTGGTGCTGCATCCTCAGGTGACGCTGGCGCCTGGCGCCGATATTGAGAAGGCGCGGGAATTGCATCATGCGGCGCACGCGAAATGCTTTATTGCGAACTCGGTGAATTTTCCGGTTGAGACTGAGCCGGAAATAACGTGCGGCTAGGTTCCCCTTCCGTTCCGATGAACCGGATCGGATAGCAGCAATCCACAACTCTAGTGGCTGATAAATTCCCCGGAGGCTGAGTTTGAAATAAAGTACGGACGGACTCCCGTTACGTCATAGCGCAGTTGTTGGAATAGCAAGAAATCGAAAACCTGGCGATCAAATCCTCCAAGCAGGAAAACCTTCGCTTAAATTAACATTCTCGCGGGAGGCCAGATTGGCTCTTGTGGCTTTTTGGCGGCGGGCCTAGGCTGATTGGATGAACAAATTCCAGCCGACGCAACGAACGCAGGTGAAGCGTTTGCCCGATCGCGGGGCTTACGATTCTGAAACGGTCTTCAAGATTCTTGATGAGGGATTAATTTGCCACGTCGGATTTTCTGTGGAGGGGCAGCCCTACGTGATCCCTACGGGATTCGCGCGAGTGGAGGACACGTTGTACATACACGGTTCGGCGGCGAGCCGTATGCTGAGGACGCTGGCAGAAGGCGTTCAAGTTTGCGTTACGGTGACGCTGCTGGATGGGTTGGTGCTGGCGCGGTCGGCGTTTCATCATTCGATGAATTACCGGTCGGTGGTAATGCTTGGGCGCGCGACGCTGGTTTCCGATCCCGCGGAAAAAATTAAGGCGCTGGAAGCGTTTACGGAGCATATTGTGCGAGGGCGTTGGAATGATGTACGGCTGCCGACGGAAGCGGAACTGAAGGCGACGACTGTGCTGGCGCTGCCGCTGGCGGAAGTGTCCGCAAAGATTCGGACTGGGCCGCCGAAAGACGACGCGGAAGATTATGAGTTGCCAATTTGGGCTGGTGTCGTTCCGCTTACTATTAGGCCTGCTGCGCCGATTGGCGATCCGCGGTTGAAGGCGGGGATGGAGCCTCCGGCTTACGCCAGGAAATATTCTCGTTGAGTTCTGCGGCTCGTCTAATCTCAAATACTCATTTGGATGCCAGTTGGTAAATTGGACTGGCGTAAGCTTCTTTAAAGCTGCCGCGCTGAAGGCCGCGGCGCTACATTTGAACCTTAATTGCGGTCTCACAGTGTTGTTTTCCTGATGTGCAATCCTGGATGGAAAGGTAGTCTGGGGGCATGCTCGTTCGATCCCGATTCGCCCTGTCTGCAATTGTTCTACTTCTGACGGCTGCGGTTGCGAAAGCGCAATCAAAAGAATCGCCGGGCGAAGGATTTTTGGCGCGGTCGTACCGCAGTTCTACGGGCGAAACGATGCAGTACCGGCTGTTCGTTGCGCCCGGTTACGATGCTGCGAAAAAATATCCGATTGTGTTGTGGCTGCATGACGCAGGGGGACGCGGGTCAGATAATCTGAAGCAAATTTCGGGTAGCAATTTTCCGGGTTCGCACATTTGGACCACGGCTGAGAATCAGGTGAGGTATCACGCGTTTGTTCTGGCGCCGCAGGTGGACATAACGAAAGGCTGGGCGCGGCCGCATGCGAATGGTCCGCCGGTTTCGATTCGCCTGGCACTGGAAATTCTCGACGCGGTGGAAAAGGAGTACAGCATCGATCCGGAGAGGGTGTATGTAGCAGGCCAGTCGATGGGAGGCGAAGGCGTTTGGGCTGAGCTTTCCAACTCGCCGGGGCGATTCGCTGCGGCAATCGCGTTGTGCGGATATGGTGATGCATCGATGATTCCGCATGTAGCGAAAGTACCTGTTTGGATTTTCCAGGGGCAAGCTGATCCTGTGGTGCCGGTGGAGAAGGCTCGCGAGTGGGTGGCGGCTTTGAAGCAGGCTGGAGGGAATCCGAAGTACACCGAGTATCCTGGGATTGGCCACGCTGTGTGGGAGGTCGCGTTTAGTGAACCCGATCTGGCGCGCTGGATATTTGTGCAGCGTCTGAAGACTAATTAGTGGTGGTGCCAAGTGCGAGCGTCAGATTGACGCGGAACTGAGATACCAAAGCAAAGGCATCGCTATGCCTGCGAGGAGCGCGGAGAGCCGCGCTCGGCCTTTACCGAATAGCGTAGCAATGATGCCAATGATATCGCTCACGAAGCTGGCGTAAATGTACCCGGGGCCACATCGTTGCACCATTGTTGCCCAACTGTCAGAACGAACGCGACAAAGCCCATCGATAAGTGCTGCGGTTAAAGCGACCGTTACAAATAACAGCCCCACAAAAGCGATAACAGATCTCCATGTAGGCAGTGCGAAACGCGGCGACTTGATCATGGAAATAGCCCACGCCCACAACGTGAGCGCTATCGGTGTTAGCGCAAACATCCAATTAATGAGATGGTATGTCAGCGACTCACTCAAGAGGCGCACTCCCAGATTGCGTTGCCCACTTCTAAAAAAAAAGCGCCTCCCACTCTACATGGGAAGCGCTCTTTTCGAATAAACGAACCTTAGGGCTTAGTCGCCGGCGACCGTGGCCTCTTCATTGGTCTTTTCTGCGTTTACGGCGTTTCCATTTCCGTTCTTGTGGCCGTTTCCGTTGGTGTGGCCGTTGCCATTGGCGCCCGCGATTTGCACGGGTTTGACGGGTGCGCCGGGAACTGCCATTTGAATTTGCTGGATTGAGCCGATCTGGACGACGGTCTCGGTGGACTTCTTCAGCACGAGCTCTTCGTAGATGCGGCGAACCTTGGCTGCCTCCTCATTGGCCTTGCGGCGGCGAGCGCGGTCTTCTTCGGCCGCAGTCAGAGGAATGTCATGCTCGAGGTGGCGAACGCGCGCTGCGTCATCTTCGTCGATGCGTAGCGTGTGCTCGTAGCTCTTGAGGTCAACCTTTTTGCCCTTGGCGAAAATTTCGTGCTTGCCGTGCTCTTTGTACCACTGAGCGACGGTCGCGTTCTTGTACATGTTCTCGATAATTTTGCGCCAGCCGATGCCGGTGTTGTAAGCGCAGAAGGAAATTTCACCCTGCTGCGTGGCGTAGGGGATGATGCACATTTCTGTGCGGCGGAAATCGTAGTTGAACAAATCCTGAAACCACATACCCGCGAGGAAAAGGAAATTCCAGGGATCCTGGCGGCGCTTCATGGAATCGTCCAGGGTGCGATCGGGGCCGACCTTGCCGTAAACCTTTTCAGCTTTGTCCTGACCGCGCACGCCGAAAGTCTTATCAAACTTCTTCCAGAGGTCCTTGAGCCGCAAACTTGGCGGCGCCTGGAAGGGATGATAATTCTTCAGCAGCGCCATGGCGGCCATGTAAGCGGAAAATTTCTTGCCGCGCGAGGCGTCGGTAACTTTGCTGATGTCGGCGACCAGGCCGGGAACATTCAGGAACTTGGGTACCGGCGCCCATTCCTTGTTTTCCTTGTTGATCATAACCGCGGTGCCGACGCCGCAGTTCGGGTGGCAGCCGCAGCTCATTTGTCCCCACATGGCGTCGGGGCCGTGCGCCAAGTCAGCGAAATCAGAGAATGGGCTGATTAGCGATATCGGGAACCAATCGCGAGTAGGCTCGATTCGTCCGACTTGCGCGCTGACGTCCTGCGCCAAGTGAGAAAGCGTATAGCGTTGGCGCAGGCGGCGTTCCGGAGTGATTTCTTCGTCGCGTCCGGTGAAGGAAACGGGCTGGAACGAAACGAAAGAGATCTTCTTGGGGTTCTCCATCGCGAACTTCACGATGGGGCCGACCTGGTCGTTGTTAACGTTGTTAACGATGGTGGTGACCAGGACGATGTCGATGCCGGCTGCGTGCATGTTTTCGATGGCGCGCAACTTCACGTCGAACAGGTTGCCAACTTGGCGATGGCTGTTCGCGTCGTTGCCGATACCGTCGAATTGCAAGTAGGCGTAACGCAAGCCTGCTTCGAAAGCCTGAGCGCAGAATTCCTTGCTCTTGGCGAATTCGATTCCGTTTGTCGCAGCCTGCACGCTGTTGTAGCCGACTTTGCGGGCGAAGCGCACGGCGTCGAGGAAGCGCGGATGCATGGTTGGCTCGCCGCCTGAGAACTGCACGGACATTTGGCGGCGCGGCTTGATCTTGGTAGCGTTCTCGAGGATTTCCTGAATTTCTTCCCAGTTGAGCTCGTGGACGTAGCCGACTTGGTTGGCGTCCATGAAGCAAGGGTCGCACATCATGTTGCAACGGTTGGTGAGGTCAACGGTGAGAACAGAGCCGCGGCCGTGGCGGATGGTGCTGGAGCCGTGACGGTGCATATCTTCGTCGTTGTGCGCTGGAATATCGCGGCCGGGGAAATTCTTTTCAATCCATTCGAGGAACTTGGAATCGGCGGCCATTAGATCTTCACATTTGCCGTGGATGGGACATTCTTTCACCATCCAGACCTGGCCATCGCGCTCGATGATTTGGGCTTTGATCTCGCCGACTTTTTCGTGCACCAAGTCGGTCCAGTCTTTCGAGCCGCTCATGATTGCTTCGCGCGCTTCGTGCACGCAAGAAGGACAGAGCGAGTCGGTGGTACGTGGCCAGCCGAGCGTGGGCTTGGACTTCTCCCACGATTTCAGCATCGGCTTATCAGACCACTTGGGAATGAAGGAAGGATTCGGGTTGAACTTATTAAAGAATTGAATCGTGTCGAAGGTTACCCCCGCTGTTTTGCACAGCGCCCAATCGAACGATTTCCAAAGTTGATTGCCTACTGTTTTCGGCATAATCCTCCACCTTTCCTTTTGACGCGCAATGATTTTTATAAGTGGCAAAACCCCGTGACGCCCTATGATCCCTACGGGTGAGCCACACCCGTAACTTGTTACCCTACCAAAGTTTGCCTGGAATGGGAGGGAAGGTCTAGGAGGGTGCATCCAAAGGTGCAATTGGGGGGTTGAACTGCGCCAGAGGCGAGCCAACGGGACTCCGCAAGTACTAAGCACGGGCTATTACGGGGCTGGGTTGGCAAATCGAATCGGCTAGCCGAGACCGCAGAATGCGGTGGCCGCGGCTTCTGCGGACTATGAGGTTTCTCTAACAGAAAGATTTCGACGGAGTCGGGTTTCTGCCGCCGTCCAGCCGGTAACGTTGTTTTAAGAGTTCATTCTTCTTCCTGTAACACGGCATCCGCAGAATCAGCCCCGTCTTTAATTTTCGAGAATATTCACGGGGATTCGTTCAATTTCGACTTGATCTTTATTGGAGCTCGACGTAGAAGCCTGTGAAACAGGTGAACCATGTCATCGGAGGCCAAAGATGACTAATTGCAAGCAGTTGCGGTACGCAGCGTTACTTCTCGTTCTCATTGCTCTCATTCCAATCTCCGCATATGGACAGCAAACATTAGGTTCGATTGACGGTACGGTCACCGACACCAGCGGCGGCGTGCTCCAAAAAGTCACCGTGACGATTCGCAACACCGCATCAAACCTGCTCGTGACGGCCCAAACAAAGGATGACGGCTCGTTCAGCGTCTTCGATCTTCCGATCGGCACCTACGAGGTTTCCTTCGCAAAGGACGGCTTCAAGACGGAGGTGCACTCAGAGATTTTTGTGGTTGGAAACAGGACTACTACTGTCGAAGGAAAGCTACAGGCAGGAGCAATCAACACGCAAGTAACCGTCACGGCTACTCCTCTGTTGAATCAAACGGACACGACGAACGGCTACACTCTGGGCCCCGAACAAATTGAAACGCTTCCCCTTGGAACCGGCAGCTTCACGCAACTCGCGATCCTGGCTCCCGGGGGTGAACGCTGATCTTCTGGGCGGTTCCGGCACGGGCGCCGGTTTGGGGAACCAAAACATTTCTGCCAATGGCCAGCGCTCCACCAGCAACAGCTTCTCCTTTAACGGTATTAATGCCAATAACATCTTCAACGGAAACTCTTCGAGCCAGGTTTTGGACAATCGTTTCGTCCTGAGCACCGGCGAAAACTTTGTCGATGCCACAATTCAAACCAGCACTTCTGTCTTTGGCGCAATCGGGCAGGGATTACCCACACCTCCGCCGGAAACGATCCAGGAGTTGCAGGTCAACACGTCGATGTATGATGCATCCCAGGGAGCGAACAGCGGAGCCCACATTTCGGTAACCACGAAGTCGGGAACAAACGATTACCACGGCCAGGTGTACGACTACATTCAGAATACTATTTTCAATTCCGCCGATTTTTTCCGCAAGCAGGATACCAGTATTCCCGCCGTTCCGGCCATACACTACAACAAGTTCGGCGGCACATTCGGCGGGCCCATTCTAAAGAACAAGATGTTTTTCTTCGCATCTTACCAGGGGCTTCGCGACTCGGATCAATTGAATGCTACCAGTAAGATTAATGTCCCCACCACACTGACGAACGATCGGAGCGCCGCAGGTTTGGCCGCCGTTGCCAACGCAGATTTTGGAACGAATATCCTGCCAAGCCAGGTAACGCAGCAGGCCGTCAACATTCTTTCGGCGAAACTTCCTAACGGTAATTTTGTGGTCCCGAACCCAGTGCTCCCTTGTACGCCGACAGACTGCGGCACCGTAGCTGCTATCGGACATAATGTGGCGTTGCAGGATACTTCCAGATTCAGGGCCGATCAAGTGAACGGAAACGTTGACTACGAGTTCAGCCCGAAAGACAGGCTGGCGGTAAAATATTTTTATCAGCGTGATCCGAATACGAGCCCGTTCGCGCAATCGAGCCTGGAAGGATTCTCACAGACGTTGCATGCAGGGGCACAAACCGTGTCGATCGAGAACACCGTCGCTCTAACTCCGAACCTCACCTGGGAACAGCGCGGAGGTTTTATCCGCGAAGTCGCATTTGCAAATACGGCCCAAGCGCTCACGCCTGAGGCCGCCGGGATCAATGTTTTTGGCAATCCCCTCTTTCCTGGGATTCAGATCGACAATTTCGCCGGAGATATTGACCCGAACGGCGGTTCCTTAACGATCGGATCAAACTCGCCGTTTGCCAATGCCGGCGCTTTCCAGAATCAGTGGGAAGGTGAGACTAATTTAACCTGGGTCCACGGCCGGCAAACCATTTCGACGGGACTGAATTGGGATTATACCCAGCTCAACATAGTCAATAAGAATAACCAAGCTGCGAAGCTGGAGTTCAATGACTTTCCGAGCTTCCTGCTGGGGACTCTGCGGACGGGTGAAGAGAGCACCGCCTTTTTCAACGGCGAAAGCAATCGCCATTACCGCTCGAATCAAGCCGGAGTGTTCGTCTCGGACGCGTTCAAGGTTACCCACAATTTGACGGTGACCGCGGGTCTGCGCTGGGATTGGGATGGGCCATTGACTGAAAAAGACGGTTTGCTGACCAATTTCAGCCCGCAAACCTATTCCTTCGACCTAGCTACAGACACGATTACCAACATCGGCCTAGTTGTGGCTGGAAATAACAAGACGTTTCCTACGCACGGAGTAAGCAACTCAACGCTCACCGGTCGCCAGTGGGGATTTGCACCGCGTTTCGGGATCGCCTGGACCCCTTCCATCTTGAAGAACTTCGTGGTTCGCGCGGGCTTCGGCATGTACTACGATCGCGGCGAATTCTTTACGGAGTTTTCTCCGGGTGCGGGAAACGGGTTCAACGGACCGTTCGGCGTTACGCTCGCGCCCCCGTTTGTAGTGCCCTGCGTACCGAAGGTTTCGGCAACTCCGATCCCCAATTGCGGCACCGGCGCAAACGCTCCGACAATAGCCAACCCATTCGGCACCGCAGCGCCGCCTGCTCCGCCTAGCAACTTGTCTCAGGTAGCAGCCCTGCTGCCCAACCTCACAGAGCTTGAAAATGGCGCGAGCCCATATCTGTTCGGAGGCTACGATCCGAAGAATTCAATTCCATATTCCGAAAACTGGACGCTCGATCTGCAGTGGCAACCCATCAATACTTTGCTCCTCGATCTCGGGTATGTCGGCAACCGCGGTCTCCACGAGACAGTACCTTTGCCGTTCAACCAGCCGCTCACCGCAACAGCTACGAACCCAGTGAACGGACAAACATCGTCGTACGGATACAACGCCGGTCCGCTCGAAGTGTTTAACACCAGCACGGGAGGCAACACCGATCTTCGCGTACCGTTCGTGGGGTATAGTCCAAACTCCTTATTTTACGAAGCAGTCGGAAAGTCAAACTACGATGCCTTGCAGTTCCAGGTAACCAAGCGGCTGAGTCACGGATTGCAGATCTCCGGATCTTACACTTACTCTCACTCGCTAGACGAGCAAAGCGGACTCGGCCTCTTCTTCAACGGCAACGATCCGAGGAATCTGCGATCCGCGTATGGTAATTCTGATTTCGACCGGACGCACGTTCTAGCCATTAGTTACATCTATAGCTTTCCCACGATCGCTAATGCCACCGGCTTTTTCAACGTGATCGCGAACGGTTGGGGCATCGCCGGTATCACTGTTGCGCAAAGCGGCCAGCCGTACAGCGTTATTGATTTCAGCGGCGGGGCCGGAAGTCTGGCGTTTAGCACGAATGACTTCGTGACGAATCCCATCATCGGCTTGGCTCCGGGATTTACGCCCAAGTCCGCGCAGCTGCAGGGGACTACCGGCGTAAATGGGAATAATCCCGTACTCAATCAAAATGCGTTCCTGCCCTTGTTGATTCCACCCGGAACCGACGGTGTGCCGCTCGACGATCCTTTTGAATCGGCTTTCAGCAACTCGGGCCGTAACATCTTCCGAGGTCCCTTCCAGACGCGGTTCGATTTCGGCGTCTCCAAGAATTTCAAGCTAAGCGAACGGTTTGGATTGCGCTTTGACGCCCAGATATTCAATCTTTTCAACCATCCGAGCTTTGACACGCCCTTTAACAATCCCAGTTTTAATCCCTTTTTCGCCAATCCTCCGACTTACTCGCCGGGATGCTTTCCGGCAACGGGTGCATACCAATGTCCGCCTGGAGGGGATGGAGGGGTACTCGGAGTGATCCAGAACTCGATTGGAAGCCCTCGATTCATGCAGTTTGCGCTGCATCTGACTTTCTAGGCTGACCGGCAGAGTTAGCGGGGCCTTTCCGAGTTAACGAAATGGCCCCGCGAAAACCAAAAATGAAGATGAAGTCGCGGAGCGAGAGCGCGCGGGGAAGTGTGCGGATTAACCTCCGATTATTCGGCTGCGCGCTTCGTATATTTTTATCGCGAAGTTGGGAAGGAAGCTCGGTGCTAGTCGAGGTTTAGCGGGGTGCGCAGGACGCCGATGGCGAAGTGGGCCAGGTGCGGGGCGTCGTCGTCGAGTTGAATCCAGCGGACTACGCAGTGATCCTTCAGGTATTGCGAGACTTTCGCTTCGCTGATTCCCAAATGCTCGGCGAGTTTCGCCTTTAAGCCGCTATCGAATGACGGACGCGTGCTGCGGGTGCTTTTGCCGGCGCTACCGCGCGTGCTGCCGGTACCGCGAGCGAGATTTCCCACGCCGACGCGAAGCGTTTGGCAGGATTCCACATAGTAAGAAGTGATCTGATCGGAATCTGAAAGCAGGAATACGCCGGGACCTGCGGGGGCTTCTTCGGTGTCCAGACGATGTAGCGGACTTGCGACCAAGCGGCGCAGCATCGATTCCAGATGCGACATCCGCGAAGCGAGCGCGGGATCGCCTGCGCGACCGTGCGCAGTTCGCTCGGACGGCAACATCGGAGCGGCTTGCTCCGAGCGCGAGGGCTCGAAAGATTCAACGGCACTGGCGGGCGGCGCGGAATGAGTTGGCGTTCGTTCGAATGATTCCGTTTGCTGCGAAGGCGCTCTGGGAGATTGAAGGCGTTGCGGCGCCGGTGGCCGCGATTTCGTCGTCGGCGCGGATTGTGGGGCCGCTGAATCCGCGAAGGCCTGCGATGGAAGTCCTGGGGCAGCCGGCGCGCCTTTACGGCGACGTCCTCGTCCACCACGGCGGCCGCGACGGCGCTTCTTTTTTTCGGCCTCGCCAGCATCTGAAGTGACTGCATCAGAAGCTTTGGTTTCGGCGGGTTCTGCTGTGTTCGCATCGTCCGCCGACTCGGAAATTTCTCCAGGAGCTAAGTTCGAGTTCGCAGGCTCATCAGTAGCGGCGTCTGGGAAAGAATTAAAGCGCGGCTCTTCCGCGCTTACCGGGTCCATGGGTATCGCGCTCCCGGCTGGCAGCGCCGCTCCAAGCCTGGTCAAAGCCTCCTCGGCTTTTTTCTTCCATTCCGCGCGACGGAAACGTTCGGCGGCGATGGTGTACCACTTCACAGCGTCGTCTTTGATCTCGGCTTTTTCCTGGATCAGGGCGAGTTCCCAGGCCACCATGGCGTCGCGCGTGCGCTGATAAAGTTCAGAAAGCTTGGCGTGAGCGTCCGGACTATTTTTGGCTTTGCGAATGCGGGCCTGAATTTGGCGCCAATCTGCCATGGCGGGCATTGTAGCAGTCGCGGCAGGGATAGGCCAATGGAGGAAAGACCCTATTCGGCTGTACGTTAATGAGCCGATAATGAACCACTACGCCATGAACGCTGTAGAAAAAACCGAGTGGATTTGCCGGCTTGCGCGAGGCGCCGGGTTCGACCTCTGCGGAATTGCTCCGGTTGCAATGGAGGCGGCGACGCATTCGAGCGAGGCGAAGGCTCTCGACGGAACGTTTGACGAGCTTGCACATTTGCCGGAATGGCTGGCGCGCGGATACGCAGGCGAGATGAATTACCTGCGTGACGCTCGACGCGGCGATCCGCGGCTTGTTTTGGACGGTGCGCGAAGTTTGATCGTGATGGCGCTAAATTATAATTCGTCACTGCCGTATTCCACGGACCTGCCTGTTACGCGCGGCGAAGATACGCCTCGCGGCTGGATCTCACGTTACGCCTGGGGTGATGATTATCACGAAGTGTTTCGCGAAAAACTCGAGGGGGTGGTTGCGGCCATGCGCGAGGAATTCACCGAGCCATTTGAAGCGCGCGCGTATGTTGATACAGGGCCGGTGATCGAGCGGATTGCGGCGAAATATGCGGGATTGGGTTGGCTGGCTAAGAACACTTGTTTAATTAACGAAAGGATGGGGTCCTGGCTATTTCTGGGAGTAATCGTCACCACGCTGGGTCTGGCGCCTTCTGTGCCGGCCGGTGAACCGCCAGCTCCGGACCTTTGCGGGAATTGCAGGTTATGTCTGGATGCGTGTCCTACGCAGGCGTTTCCAGAAGCCTACGTTCTTGACGCAACCCGTTGCATTTCATATCTCACGATTGAATTGCGCGGGGCGATTCCGGAGGAACTGCGTCCATCGATGGGGCGAGCCGTTATCGGTTGCGATATTTGCCAAGACGTTTGTCCGTGGAACCGCAAGTCTCCGGTGACTCAGCTCGCGGCTTTTCAACCGCGACAGCTACTTGCGTCGAGAGACGAGCTCAGCGAGGGAAAATATGAAGAATCGCTGTTTGCGCCAGAACTCGAAACGCTCGCTTCGTTAACCCAAGAGGAGTTCAGCATTATTTTCCGCGGAAGCGCGGTGAAGCGGGCGAAATGGCGGGGCATGGTTCGCAACGCATGTGTGGCGCTGGGAAATTCGAGTGTCGAGCGGAACTCGGTTGCTCACAAGCGCGTGATTGCTCTGCTTGAGCGCCTTGCCAGCGGCGATGATGCGCTGATTGCCGAACATGCGCGTTGGGCGCTGGCGCGGCTGAACGGTCGCGAGTTGAATTCACCAGGTTCAGCAGATTAAGCACAACATTGAGATGCAATTGACGCGCGGTTCGAATTTCCTATAGCGTACCTACGAACTGCGGTGGGCTGACAGGGAGTCACGCATGATCATTTCTACGCTGGGCGGGGTGGTTGGTGTCCTCTCGCCGCATTTTTCGTTTCCACAAGGTGGCGGGGCGGCTGAATTGATCATTCTGCGCTGGCTGCACTTCATCTTTGGAACGATCTGGATCGGGCTGCTTTATTTTTTCAATCTGGTCGGCTTTGCGACGATGAAACAGATCGATGGGGCGGCGCGAGCCAAAATCTATCCGGTGATGATGTCGCGCGCGATGGCCTGGTTCCGATGGTCCGCGCTGATT
>Ga0209006_10002392_pt1 | contig 17118 bp, 13 predicted proteins | sample JacPin_JW_Ref_O2_FD_188567 | JGI IMG/M metagenome (GOLD analysis project Ga0209006, IMG submission 188567) | Forest soil microbial communities from Algoma, Ontario, Canada - Jack Pine, Ontario site 1_JW_Ref_O2 (SPAdes) (version 2) | ecosystem: Environmental > Terrestrial > Soil > Boreal... | reverse complement strand
CGACGCCAGCCATGATGGCGATTTGAGCCGCAAAGGCGGCGGCGAAGGCCTGAGAGATTCCGTGGATCTCAAGGCCGAGGTAGAGCGTTCCTATCGTGGCGATGCCGAGGGCAAGGCCGGTTTGCTGGATGGTGACGAGTACCCCTCCGCCGACACCAGCGTGACGGTGCGGAACGTCGGATAGCACGAGGCGGAACAGCGAGCCGAACACGAGCGCCTGGCCGAATCCGGCGATGGCCAGGGCAGGGGCCAGGTAAATCAGGCTGAAGTCCGGCCACTTTTCGGTTACGACGATGACCAGGCCCAGCAGTCCGATCCCGTTCACTGCTGCTCCGAGAGCGACCGTCATCCGGCCGCCGAAGCGTCCGACGATCGTGGGCCCGAGGAGCGAGCCGATGATGAAGGCGATGGCCATGGGGACGATGGCCAGGCCACTTTGAAGCGCGGTGGCGTGTAGTCCGTCTTGCACTGTGAGCGCAAACACGAACATGAGCGCGCCGTAGCCGAGCATGAACAGGAGCTGCAGGAGCAGTCCCCGGTGCATCGACCGGGTTCTCAACAGGGACGGCGGCAGCAACGGGACTCCGCCGCTGTTCTCGAAGCGCCGCTCGAAAACGATGGTGGTGAACGCAAGGATGGGTGCGCATGCCAGGAGGATCCAGGTCCATGCCGGCCATCCATAAGGCTGGCCTTCGGCGAGCGGCACGAGCAGCGCGACGAGCGCGGCGGCGAAGAGCAGAGTTCCGCGAATGTCGATGGTCGCGGGATGCTCGGAGCGCGTCCGGGGTACGAATCGGGGGACGGCGATGAGCGTGGCGAGACCGATGGGGACGTTGACCCAGAAGATCGGTCGCCACGTGGTGCCTGCGATGTTGACGGTGACCAGGAGCCCGCCGGCGAGCTGGCCCACAGCGATTGCCAGCCCGGCGGCTGCCCCGTAGAGGCTTCGCGCGCGGTGCAGCCTGGCTCCCTGGAGTGTGGCATGGAAGGTAGCCAGGACCTGGGGGACGACGAGCGCCGCCGAGGCGCCTTGCAGAAGACGGGCGCCGAGCAGGAACCACCCGTCCGGCGCCATCCCGCAGGCCAGCGAGGCAGCCGTAAAGCCGGCCAGTCCGATCGCGAAGACTCGGCGTCGGCCGACCATGTCGCCGAGACGCCCACCGACGACGAGCAGCGCCGCGTAGATAGCGCCATAGCCAGCCACGATCAGCTCGAGGACTCCCGAGGATGCGTGGAGCGACCTGTCGATCGTGGGGAGGGCTACGTTGACGACGAAATAGTCGGCCTGCGGCATGAAGACGCCGGCGAGCAGAACCATCATCCCGACGGGACCCAGGCTGCTGGCACCGTGGTCGCTGGTCAGGCGACTCTTCAGAGAGGGGCTCTTGCCGGCCGGTGCGCCGGTGCGGTGCTCCCCAGCAGCGCACATTTCACTGAGGTCTTCCGGTGACGGTGCGGGTGGTGCCGGGGCGCCACCGGCGGCATTCGTGTAGTCGTCAGGCATCGACGCTCCTTCATGCGCTCGCCCCTCTCTGGGAGGCCGGATCAGACTGGCAGGAGCCGCGATCCTGGAGGGGCAGCCCCTCCAGCGCGGATGCGATCGAGGTCAGGACTTCGGTGAAGCAGGGCTTGGCTGACTGATCGACATGGTCCAGCACGCGGGGACGGACGCTGCGCAGGCGGATCGGGTATGTGTGCTCAAGAGCGGTGCGGCCGAGAGCTGATCTGTCATTGATATCGGCATGCTTGCTCGCGCAGAAAGCAGCCGGTTCAGGCGTGACGGACGGCTTCCTGGTAGTCCAGCCTGGGCAGCCGGTCCATCCAGGGGTTCTCGCCGGGGTGGCCGATGTTGACGACGAGTATCGAGCGCCAGTCGTCGGCCGGGAAGAACTCCGCGTCGAGGCCCTCGGGGTTGAACCCGCCCATGGGACCAGCAGCCAGCCCGGCGGCGCGGATGGCGATGATGAAGTAGGCGGCCTGGAGCCAGGCGCTGCCGGTGCCGATCCGGTCCCGCAGCACGGGGTCGTCCTCCAGGGCGTCACGCATTTCCGGGCGGAAGGGCAGCAGCCTGGGGATGTGATGGTGGAAGGTGTTGTCCACGGCCAGGATGGCATTGACCGGGGCTGCGGTTGCCTTCGCGACATTGCCGGGCTGAAGGTGAGGTGTCAGGCGGGCCTTGCCCTCGGGGGTGGTGACGAAGAGGATCCGGAGCGGAACGGTGTTGGCCCAGGTTGGCCCCCACTTCATGAGCTCGTAGATCTCCTGGAGCTGTTCCTCGGAGACCGCGCGATCGCTGAAGTTGTTCGCTGTTCGGGCCTGCGTGAACAGGACCGCCCGGCCGTGCTCGTCAAGCCGGGGCAGTCCGGCCACGGCTCTGTCATTCACTGTGGCGTGTGTCAAGGCTCTCTCCTTCGTGTGCGGTAGCGGATCGCGGCAGGAACCGCGCTAGGGGTGGATGCCGAAGGGTGCCGAGGTGGCCGTAGTCGATCCGTAGGGACTTAGGCGTTGGCCAGGGTGTAGACATCGGCACTGCCGAGCCGGTCGATCCAACGGGGCGTGACGGCGTTGGCGGCCTGCGAGGTCATTCGTGTGGCTTTTCCGGGTACGTGGCCTGTGATTCCTCGGAGGTCAGGACCTAGTGGCGCGCGCGGTGATCTGCACGGAAAGCTGGCGTGCCGCCATTCCGGGCATCGTCGTGATGTCGTGCGCGTAGCGGTCCACGATGCCACCAGCCGTTACGACAAGTGCGTTGCCAGCCGACGACACGTCGGTGACATTCAGCTCGATCGGCGCCACGCGTCCCTTGACCTCCAGGAACCCGGCGACTGACCAGCCTCCCTGGTGCTCACGAACGCTGTCGGACCGGAACGAGATGGCCGGGTGGCGGCGGGCGTCGAGGAACAGGCGGGAACGAACCTGGGGATCGCGCATGACGTTACCGGTAGAGAAGCTTGAGGCAGAGATCTCTGCCTCTGCCTGCGAGTTCTCCGGCCGGTCAGCGATCGTGATGACACCGCTTGTTACCTTCAGCCGGCCGCGGACCCTGGCCAGGCCGAACATGTGTCTGGTCACGAAGGTGATCTCTGATCCGGCGGGGTCGAGAACATACCGGCCCGCCGGCGGCGCCTGTGCGGCCGTGGTTCTGGGAGTCGACATGGCAGTGCCTTCCTTTCAAATGCGGGGATAGCGGCGGGAACTGGGCGTGCGGGCTCGTCCTCGCAGTTACTGCATCTTCGGCCGGTCCCGGCGCGAGTCGGATGACACGAGTCTAACATACTTACACGCGCAAGCAAGTAAATTCTGACGTACGCTGTCCCTGCGCCGGTTCCCTGCGCACGTGGGTTACCTTCCGTCGGGGCGCATCGTGGGCCTCTCGAAGCTCGCCCGGGTCGTGGAGGGCTTCGCCAGGGGCCTGCAGGTTCAAGAACGTCTGACCAAGCAGATCGCCGACTGCATGGTCAGCCCGCAGCCTAAGGGCGTCGGGGTGGTTCTGGAGGCCGAGCACCTGTGCATGTCACTGCGCGCGGGTGCGAGCCATGGGTCCCGTACATTGACGTCTGAGCTAACCGCCACTTCCGCGAGAACGCGGCGGCCAGGCAGGAGTTCTATGTCCTGACTGGAGCGCCCCGGTGAGCAATCGCGAGCCGGAGCAAGAAGCCAGGGCGGACCCGGGCATCCGGCCAGTGCGTACCGCCTGGTGCGGGCGCGGCATATCGTGAGGTTCGGCAAGCCGCACAGGTCACGGCTGCCTGGTTATGCGGAGTCGTCGTGAAGGTGATTAGGCATAGTGCGATCGAAGGGACCGGCGAAATGCCCGGAAAAGCTCCGCTCGGCGCCGCTGAGGATTCGGCCATTGAATGCGAGCTGGAGCAGGCGATAGCCAAGCTGAATCATCAGACTCCGCTCTGGCAGTCCTTTCTCGCCGCGCACCGGCTGATCGTGGACCAGCTGGCCGAAGAGATGGAGCGCGAGCATCAGCTGCCACTGGAGTGGTTTGACGTCCTGGTGCACCTCGCCGACCTTCCCGGCATGCAGTCACGTCAGAAGGACCTGCGCGACCGCATGCTGCTCAGCGAGAGCGGCGTGAGCCGGCTGTTGGTCCGGATGCAGAAGGCCGGTGTCATCACGCGAACGCCGGCTGACGACGACCGGCGCGGCATAGACATCGCCATCACCGACGCCGGCCGTGTCGCGCTGCTTGCCGCGATCGAGTCACACGTCGACCTTGTGGCCTCGCTGTTCACCGACCGTCTGACGACGACAGACCGCACGGCGCTGAACCGCGTCCTGGCTAAGCTTCTTGACGGCTCCAAGGCTGATTCGGACGCGTCCCCGCGGTAGGCGGCACGCAGCATCCCGGCGGTGACTCGCCCGCGCCGTCACCGGCTGACAAGCTGCAGACCCGTTCTTGTTTTTGCTTGCGCTAGCAAATATGCTCGCAGGAGCATACATGCCGCGTGCTGAGGCCGTAGCGAGGGCGTCACCTTCGCCTCGAAGCTATCTCCGTCCACGGCCTGGCTTTGAATGAGAGGACGTGCCATGTCGATCTCACCGACAGACGCTCAGGTTCAGATTGTCCCCAGGGGTTACGTTGTGTTTGACCTTGAGATTCACGACCCGGCCGGGTACGCCGACTACCGCCTCGACGGCCAGGCGAGCATCCGCCGGTTCGGCGGGCGGGTGCTGTCCGGCGATCCTGCGCCCGAGGGGATCGTCGAGTCGCTGGAAGGAGACTGGCCGACAAAGCGCCTGGTGATCACGGAGTTCCTGACAGTGGACATAGCGCGATCCTGGTACCACTCTGACTTGTATCAGGCGGCTGCGCATAAGCGGCAGGCTACGAGCACTGGCCGTGTCCTGCTCGTCGGCGGATGGAACCGGCTGTGGTGATCTCGGCGGTTCGTCGTAGTTCCTGATCGGCGGCCGCTCGCAGGGAGGGGCGGCCTCATCGCCCACCAGCACCACGCGGCCCTCGAATCCTGACTGCGCAGAGTCTCGGCCGCCTTGGCTCCCGCGAGGCCTGCTCCCCGTTATCACGAACGTTGACGTCACGGACAACACTCGCCCCTTTGCTGGTGATGCGCCAGCTCGGTAGGGCCGGCCCGCCGTCCTGCCCGCGATCGCGCCAATACCAGCAGCGCTTTACTTGCCAGCGCAAGCAAGCTAATATGCGAGCTGTCGGGCCGTTCCTGCTGCTAGATGCTCCAGCCGGACCCCGCGCCGATACCAACCTGATCTGGAGGCCGTCAAAATGACAGCGGATCCATCCGGAGGAGCCGGCAGCGCGGTGTCGACTCTGATCCGCGCCGCGAACATCGAGCTCATCCCGCTGCGGGGAGCAGACGAGAAGCTCGCGCTAATCCCGCCGAGCACCAAGATCACTATCACCTGCTCGCCGAAGTTCGGACTGCCGAGAACACTCGAGTACGCCGGCGTGGCGGCTAAGGCAGGCCACGCGGTCGTCCCGCACCTTGCCGCCCGGCAGGTGGGGAGCAAGGCGGAGCTTCGCGAGTTCATCCGCCGTATCGGCGACCTCGGAATCACCGATCTGTACGTCATCGGCGGTGACGCTGACGAGCCGGCCGGGAGCTATCGCGAGGCGGCCGAACTTCTGCAGGACCTCGCTGATCTCGATCACGGGCTGGAGCGGATCGGCGTGGCCTGTTATCCCGAGGGGCATCCGAAGATCCCCGGCGGAACGCTGGAAAGCGCACTCCTCCGCAAGCAGGCTTACGCGACGTACATGGTCAGCCAGCTCTGCTTCGACGCCCGGGCGCTGACCGGGTGGCTCCGGGCCGCGCGTGCCGCCGGGATTGACCTGCCGATCCGGATCGGCCTGGCTGCGCCGCTCAAGACGACGCGGCTGCTGGAGCTATCCCTGAAGATCGGCGTCGGCTCATCCATCCGCTACCTGACCAAGCAGCGCGGGTTCATCGGCAATCTCCTCGTGGGCGGCTCCTACCGGCCCGAGCAGCTTCTCTACGCGATGGGCAACGACATCGCGGGGAGCGACCTCAATGTCGAGGGACTGCACCTGTTCTCGTTCAACCAGGTCGACATCACCACCGCGTGGCAGCGGCAGTTCTCGGCGGTGCTGCCCGCGCGCGCAGTGACGCTGCGAACCGAGCCGCTCGCCGCCGACTAGCGAAAAGGAAAGGGACCATGGCTGGCAGCCTGGAAGACAAGATTCAGCGGTCGGGAAACGTGGCTCAGATGCTCCGGAATTCTCCCGCCGGGGCGTACACGTACCCCATGAAGCCCGAGTTCAGCAACTGGCGCGACGAGCAGCGGGCGTGGTCGACCACGGCGGTGCTGTTCGACCAGTCGTTCCATATGACCGACGTGTACTTTCGCGGCCCGGACGCGCTCCAGCTGCTGTCAGACCTTGGAGTCAACAGCTTCAAGACCTTCGGAAAGAACAAGGCCAAGCAGTTCCTCGCCTGCAACTATGACGGGTACGTCATCGGTGACGCCATCCTGTTCGGGCTTGACGATGAGGAGTTCAGCCTTGTCGGCCGGCCGATCGCGCCGAACTGGGTCGCCTTCCAGGCCGAGGCCGGCGGCTACGACGTGGATGTCGTCCGCGACGAACGGAGCGTCGCGAACCAGGGGCGCAGGCTCACCTTCCGGTACCAGCTCCAGGGCCCGAACGCGCTCAAGATCGTCGAGAAGGCGGCCGGCGGGCCTGTTGACCGGATCAAGTTCTTCAATATCGGCGAGTTCACCATCGCCGGCTGCCTGGTCAAGGCGCTCAATCACACCATGTCCGGCATCCCCGGCCAGGAAATGACCGGGCTGGAGATGATGGGCCCGTCTGAGCATGGCGACGAGGTGATGGCGGCGCTCGTCGAAGCCGGCCAGGAGTTCGGCCTTCGCGAGGGCGGCAACCGCGCCTACCCGACGACGGCCATCGAGTCCGGGTGGATTCCCTCCCCGCTGCCGGCCATCTACACCGGCGAGCAGATGAAGTCGTTCCGCCAGTGGCTTAGCGAGGTCAGCTGGGAAGCCAACGCATCCATCGGCGGCAGTTTCGTGTCCGACAGAATCGAGGACTACTACCTGACTCCGTGGGACCTGGGGTACGGCCACCTCGTGAAGTTCGACCACGACTTCATCGGCCGGGCCGCCCTGGAACGGCTGGCGGACCAGCCGCACAAGCGCAAGGTATGGCTGCGCTGGAACGACGACGACGTCGCCCGCATCATCACCGGCAGCCTATTCGGCGGCGAGCAGCGCGCCAAGTATATGGACATGCCGTCGGCCAACTACGCCACCGGACCTTATGACAGGGTGCTGATCGGCGATCGCCTGGTCGGCTTCTCGGCGAATGTCGGCTATACGGTCAACATCGGCGGCTGGTCATCGCTGGCCATGGTCGACGAGGCCGATGCACTCGACGGCACCGAGGTCACGCTCGTCTGGGGCGAGGAGAACGGCGGCTCGGCCAAGCCCAGCGTCGAGCGGCACGTCCAGACCACCCTGCGGGCGACGCTGAGCACCAGGCCCCTGGTGTGATGATGTCCGCGGCAGCGGCAGCGCGAGCGCCGCGGCCATCGCCGGGCAGTGCACCGCGGCCTTCGCGGAACTGACACCAGAACGGAGAAGTAGATGACCGCGGAAGTCATCGACGGTCGCAAGATCGCGCAGTCCCTCAAAGCCGATGTCGCGCGCGAAATCCTGCAGCTCGCTGCAGACGGCATACCGTGCGGCCTCGCGACGCTCGCAATCGGGCACGACTACGGCGCCGCATCATATCAGCGCCGCCTTGAGCGGACAGCCGGGGAACTGAGCGTCCCCTACCGGCACATCGCCCTCGCCGACGCCAGCCAGCCCGACGAGGTGCGAGCTGCGATCGGCGATCTCAACGCGGACCCGTCGGTCACCGGGATCGTGGTGCTGCGCCCGCTGCCCAGGCATGTGCCCGAGGCCGACGTGTTCTGCGCCCTGGCGCCGGTCAAGGACATCGAGGCAGTGCACCCGCAGAACGCCGGACTGCTGGCGCTCGGCACGCCTCGTTACGTGCCCTCCACGCCGGCCGCCGTCTTCCACCTGCTGGATACCTGGCTCGACAGCGCAGGCGAGGACCGTGCCGACTTCTATCACCGGTCGCTGATCACCGTGGTAGGCCGGTCGAACAATGTCGGGAAGCCGGCCGTGTCGCTGGCCTACGACCGCGAGGCTGCGGTCGAGTCTGTTGACGCCTGGGCCAGCCGCGCCGGGCGCCTGGGCTGGCACACCCGCCGCGCAGATGTCCTCATCGTCGCCGCCGGCTCTCCCGGCCTGATCCGGTCGGAGCACATCCGCGCGGGCGCGGTGGTCCTCGACGTCGGCATCAACAGGTCCGTGGATTCGGCCACCGGCGAGGACCGGATGGTCGGCGACGTCCTGTTCAGCGACGCAATGGCCCGTGCACGCGCGGTAACCCCCGTGCCCGGCGGCGTCGGCCCGGTCACCGACGTCTGGCTCATCCGCAACACGGCTGCAGCCGCCCGCAACCAGGCAGCCGGGCACCGTAACGCCGCGGGGCTGCAGAACTCAGGCCAGGTCGCCCGATGACCATGACACCCAAAGCCAGCTCCCCGCAGATACCCGTCTCGGACTACGTCCTGACCCTGTCGTGCCCAGACCGGCCCGGCATCGTCAGCGCCGTCGCGTCCTTCATCGCAGATCATGACGGCAACATCGTCGAGAGCCAGCAGTTCGGCGACCGGGCCGGCCGGATGTACTTCATGCGGGTCCAGTTCGAGCCGGTCCGCGGCACCAGCCTCGACGTCGACCAGGTCGGGGCCGACTTCGCGGCCACAGCCGGCCGGTTCGGCATGTCCTGGCGCCTGCTCAACGCCGCCGAAAAGCAGCGCGTCCTCATCTTGGTCAGTAAATTCGGGCACTGCCTGAACGACCTGCTCTACCGCGCGAACAGCGGGGCCCTGAACATCGACGTGTCGGCCGTGATCTCCAACCACCCCGACCTCGGCATTCTCGCCGACACCTACAGCGTGCCCTTCCGTCACATCCCGGTAACACCGCAGACCAAAGCAGAGGCGGAAGCGCAGCTGCTGAAGGCCATCGACGAACTGAACATCGACCTCGTGGTGCTGGCCCGCTACATGCAGATCCTGTCCGGCGACCTGTGCCGGCATCTCGAGGGCAGAGCCATCAACATTCACCACTCGATGCTGCCCAGCTTCAAGGGCGCACGGCCCTACCAGCAGGCCTACGATGGCGGCGTGAAGCTGATCGGCGCGACTGCCCACTACGTCACGCCAGACCTGGACGAAGGCCCGATCATCGAGCAGGCAGTTACGAGGATCAACCACGCCATGACGGCAGCTCGCGTGACGCAGCTCGGCCGTGACAACGAGTGCCTGGCACTCTCGCGCGCCGTTCAGTGGCACACCGAGAACCGGGTGCTCCTGGACGGCAGGCGAACAGTCGTGTTCGAGTGACGGGCCGTGCATGCAGACGAGCCCGATCCCGCCCGCCGGCTCCGCGCCGTGGGCAGACGCCCCGGGCCGGCAGGTCAGCCGCCGGCTCGACTGGAACCTGAGCGCCACCGATGCGCTGCGGCTTGTCCGCAGCGACCCGCACCCTGTCGCGCTGCTCGGCGACTGGGCGGGCGGCACCGACATCGTGACCGCCAGCCCCGTGGTGACGACTGACGATCCAGACACGCCGCTCGCGGCCGGGCCGGCCAGTACCGCGCGGAACGTGCGCTTCGGCGGCGGATGGATCGGCTACCTCGGCTTCGGCGCGGCCCGCGAGTTCCTGCCGGTCCCGCCGCCGGCCTCGCCGCGGCGACTCCCGCTGAGCTGGTTCGGCTACTACGACCACGCGCTCGTCCGCGACCGCGCCACCGGCAGGTGGTACTTCGAGGCCGTCATCACGCCCGGCCGCGAGACGGTACTGGACCAGCGCTTCGCGGAGCTGACACGCCGGGCCCGGGCCCTCCTGCCCGAGCCACGGGCCTACTTCCTCAGTCCGTTCCGGGTGATCCCAGCCCCGGCGGAGCACAAGGCCGCCGTACGCGAGACGGTCCGGCGCATCCGGAACGGAGACATCTTCCAGGCCAACATCTGCCTGCGCCTTGCGGCCGACTTCCGCGGGGACCCGCTGGACGTTTTCTGCCGGGCCGCCGCCGAGCTGAGCCCCCCCTACGCCGCGTACCTCGCGGTACCCGGCGGAGCGATTGCAAGCCTGTCACCTGAGCTGTTCCTGCGCCGCTCGGGCTCCCTTGTCCGGTCCCGGCCGATCAAAGGCACCCGGCCGCGAACCGGCCCCGCGGACGGCAGCACGGCCCGCCGGCAGAAGCAAGCCCTCGAATCATCGGTGAAAGACCTGGCCGAGAACGTGATGATCGTCGACCTGATGCGCAACGACCTGAGCCGGGTCTGCGAGCCGGGCAGCGTCGAGGTGCCAGCTCTGGTGCGCGCTGAGGCGCACCCGGGCATCTGGCACCTGGTCTCGGACGTGACCGGCAGCCTGGCGCCCGGCCTGGGCGACGCGGATTTGATCCGGGCGACGTTCCCGCCCGGGTCGGTGACTGGCGCGCCGAAGGTCCGCGCACTGGAGATCATCCACGAACTGGAGGCGATCCCCCGGGAGGCCTACACCGGGGCCATCGGCTACCGCGGGCCGGCCGGATTCGAGCTGAACGTCGCTATCCGAACCTTCGAGTTCCACGGCGGCCACGTGTGGCTCGGCAGCGGCGGAGGTATCACCGCCCGGTCGCTGCCGGACGAGGAATACCGCGAATGCCTGGCTAAGGCGGCACCGCTCATCCGCGCGGCGGGCGCGACGGTCACCGAGGCGCCCGGACCGCAGCCCGCCCCACGGCCGCTTCCGGCGATGGGAGTGTTCACTTCGCTCAGGGTCGCCGCCGGGCACTGCCGGGACCTCGACCAGCACCTCGCCCGTCTGGACGCCAGCGTCCGGCAAGTGTTCGGCAGGCCGCTCCCGCCAGGCACCGGTGACCAGGTCGCCGGACACCTGGCCGCCCGCCCGTCGGGTCGGCTGCGGATCACGGCGCGGCCGCTCGGGGGGCCTGTCCAGGTCACCGTTGAGGTCACCCCGGACGGGGGCATTCCCGCGACAGTCGCGCTGCACACCCTGACCGCCCCCGGCGGGCTCGGCTCCCACAAGTGGCAGGACCGCCGCGTCTTGGATCAGCCGAGGGCGCAGCGCGGCCTCGGCCCGGACGCGCATCTCCTGATCCAGGACGCGAACGGCGACATCCTCGAAACTGACAGGGCCAGCGTCTTCGCCGTGGCCGACGGCGTGCTCGTAACGCCGCCTGCCGATGGTCGCATCCTGCCGGGAATCACGAGGAAGGCCGTCCTGCGGCTGGCCGCGCAGCTCGGGATCACCGCCCGCGAGGCAGCCATCAGACCGGAGATCATCCAGCAGGCGAGCGAGGTCTTCGTCACCAACTCTGTGATCGGCATCGTCCCTGCCCGCTGCCTCGCGACCGGGCCCTCGGCCCGGCCCACGGCCTGGCTGCCGGGCCCGGTAGCCACGCGGCTGCGCGCGGCGTACTCCGCCGAGGCGGCCCGGCCCCCGGCCGCGCTGCATCAGCCCGCGTCCCCCCGTCCCGGCCAGCCCGCAGGCGTCCCGGGCAGGCCGAGAAGCGGCCGCCCGGAAATAGTCCTGATGGATAACTACGACTCCTTCACCTACAACCTCGCCCACATGCTGCTCAGGGCCGGGTGCCGGGTGGACGTCGTCAGGAACGACGAGGTGTCAGCACGGGAGGTCGCCGCGCTCCGGCCAGACGGGATCGTGATTTCCCCCGGACCGGGAACCCCGGCCGAAGCCGGGGTCAGCATCGACGTCGCCCGCGACTGCGGTCCGCTGGCGCCGCTGCTGGGCGTCTGCCTCGGTCACCAGGCCATCGCAGCTGCTTACGGCGCCACGATCACGGCCGCCCATGAGCCTGCCCACGGCTATTCCTCCCCGGTCAGCCACGACGGCCGCGGCCTGCTGACCGGGCTGCCGCAGCCCTTCCCGGCCGCGCGGTACCACTCGCTGATCGTGGCCGAGCGCACTCTGCCCCACGATCTGTACGTCACGGCCCGCGGTCCCGGCGGCATCCCGATGGGCCTGCGGCACTCAACCCATCCGACCGAAGGCGTGCAGTTCCATCCTGAATCCATCCTCACGCCGCACGGCAGCGCCATTATCAGCAACTTCCTCGCGGCCATCCGCGAGCACAGTCAACGACATGACGAGCCCGCGGTCCGGACCTGACAGCACCGCACAGGTGATGCCGAGATCTAAACTCTTGCTTGCGCGCGCAAGTTATGTTACGGTTCATTCACGCACTCGCTAGCGACAAGCCTCTTCCCGAAGCGCCCTGCAGCCAGGCGCCACCCGGCTGCCTGCCCCACGGCCCACACCTTCTTACGCAGCATCAGACCGGCCCGGGAGACGTCTGTCTCCGGTGCCATGACAGGAGAGCCGGGTTATGACTTCTCTCGCACAGACAACAGCAACAGCACCGCAGGGTACTGGCAGCACCGCCGGGCAGCACGGGACCGCGTGGCTGCCCGTCCCCGACGGCTCGCTCGGGCCCGTGATTCCCGAGCGCGGATACCTGGTTGAGGAGATCAGGGACGGCCTCTACTGGATCACCGAAGGCATGTACCAGTGCGCCTTCATGGTCACCGGGCAGGGCGTCATCGCCGTCGACGCGCCGCCCTCGATCGGCAGTCGCGTGACCAAGGCGATCAGGTCGGTGACGGACGAGCCCGTTACCCACGTGGTGTATAGCCACTCGCACGGTGATCACATCGGGACCACCGACCAGTTTCCCGCTGATGCCATCCGGATAGGGCACGCTGAGACAAAGAAATGGCTCGACCGGCTCCGCGACCCGCGGCGCAAGCCGCCCGACATCACCTTCGAGGACTCCTATACGCTCGAGGTAGGCGGGCAGGCCCTGCAGCTTGACTACCGGGGCGGCAACCACGCCCTGGGCAACATCTTCATTCATGCCCCGCGCCAGCGCGCGCTCATGATCGTCGACGTGTTCTACCCCGGCTGGGTGCCCTTCGCCTGCCTCGGGCTGTGCCGGGACATTCCCGGCTTCGTCGATCACCACGATTACGCGCTGGAGTACGACTTCGACACGCTTATCAGCGGCCACCTCACTCGCCTCGGCCGCCGGCAGGACATTGAGATCCAGCGGGAGTATGTCACCGACCTTCGCCGGGAAGCGCTCCGCGCGCTCGCCGAGGTGGACCAGCTTCCGTCCTGGCAGTACGTCCACAACGTCTACGGCATGTTCACCAACTACTTCAACAAGATCGCGGCGCAGGTCGCCGAGGAACTGCGGCCCAAATGGCAGGGGAGGCTGGCGGGCGTGGATTTCTTCCTCCACAACCACGCCTTCATCATGCTCGAGGCGCTGCGAGTGGACTGGAATGCCGAGCCGTTCGTCGTGCTCCCGCCACCCTCGCTGATCCTCCACGAGGACTGATCCTCATCGCAGAGAGGCCAGAACAGGTGGCGTGACAGATGAGCCTAGAAGACCAGCTTGCCGCACAGCGGCATCGGGCATACGCCCTGCGCAGCCCGGAGGAACGAGAGGTACGCGCAGCAGCGGTGACCGCTGTCGCCGACGCCAGGGTCGCCGAGCGAGCGGTTCATGAAGGCGACCAGATGCCGCAATTCCGGCTGGAGGCAGCCGACGGGGTGGCAGTAGACACAGTCGAGCTGCTCCGGCACGGCCCTCTGGTCATCTCCTTCTACCGCGGCGGTTGGTGCCCTTACTGCAATATCGAGCTGCGTTCCCTGCAGCGCATGCTGCCGGATATCCAGGCCCTCGGCGCCAGCCTCATCGCGATCAGCCCGGAGGTGCCTGATCGCACCGCACTGGCGGTCAAGGACAATGCGCTCACCTTCCCAGTCCTGGTCGACAAGGGAAACGTAGTGGCGCGTCAGTTCCGGCTGACTCATCAGATCGATCCGCGGGTTGTCAGCTACCAGCTCGGCAACGGCAATGATGTCGCCGCCTATAACGGCATGGACATCGCCGAAGTGCCGCTGCCGGCCACCTACGTAGTCAGCCCCGACCGCCTGGTCCGGTACTCATTCGTGAACGCGGACTACACGAAGCGGGCCGATCCCGAGGCAATCGTTGGCGTCCTCCGGGACCTGGCCGCTGGGCTGGACGTGCAGCCCGGCGCCTTCGCAGAGGCCACAGTCGGCACACGGCAGGCTGCGTTCTCCAGCGAGCAGATCACTGCTGAGGTCCTGGCGGCGCTGAGCAGTTCCGGCGGTACGCGCGCGGGAGAGATTCTGGCCGCCGTTATCCGGCACGCTCACGACCTGGCACGCGAGATCCGGCTCCAGCCCCGGGAGCTGCTGGCCGCCGCAGACTTCCTCCGGCGATGCGGCGAGATCAGCAACGAGGCACGGCACGAGCTCATCCTGCTTGCCGACGTTCTCGGCCTGACCATGGTGGTCGACACCGAGGCCGCTGACGTGGCCGGCGGCGCCCTGGAGAGCAGTGTGCTCGGTCCGTTCTATCGTGAAGGCGCGCCCTGGGAGCCCAGCGGCGCGAATATCTCGCGAGGCACCGACGACGGGGAGCCGGCCCGGATCCACGGACGTGTCCTCAGCGCCAGCGGAACTCCTGTCAGCGGTGCCGTCCTGGACGTCTGGGGCACCAACCGCCACGGCCTGTACGAGAACGTCGACCCGTCCCAGCCGGACTACAACCTCCGCGGCCGCTTCTTGTCCGGCCCGGACGGCAGCTATGACCTGTGGACGGTCAAGCCCGTCAGCTACCCGGTACCTTCGGACGGCCCTGTCGGGGAGCTGCTCACGGTCACCGGCCGTCACAACATGCGGCCCGCCCACGTTCACGTCATCGCCTCCGCCGCCGGCTACCAGAGCATCGTCACCGAGCTGTTCACCGACGACGATCCGTACCTGGGCAGTGACGCCGTCTTCGGCGTCAAGCCGTCTCTGGTCGTTCGTTACAGCCGGGTCGATGAGCCCGAGGCCCTGGCAGCTGCAGGCCGCAGCGGACCCTACTGGGACCTGGAGTACGACTTCATCCTCACGCCGGGGCAGGCATCCCCGACGGGATTCAGCACAGGCCGCCGGCCGGCGGCCTGACATGCGGATCAGCCGTAGACCGGAAGGAGAGAATTGTGGTCACCGATACGGCCGTGCCCGGCACGACACTGATGCCAGCACCGTTCGCGCGAACCAGCCTGCCCGGCCGGATCGTGTTCGGCGACGGTGCCCTGGACCAGCTTGCTGCCGAGCTCGATAAGCATGACCTGCGACGGGCCGTGCTCGTCGCCGCCAGCTACGATACGCGGCTCGCAGGGCGCGCCCGCGATGCCCTCGGAGAGCGCGTCCAGCTGGAGTGGAACGAAGTAAGGCAGCACGTACCGCGCGAGCTAGCAGAACGGGCTACCGGCGCGTCCTCAGCAGCGAACGTCGATGTGGTCGTGACCATCGGCGGGGGGTCCACGACCGGACTCGGAAAGGCAATCGCTGTCGCCACAGGACTCCCGCTGGCCGCCGTCCCCACGACGTACGCGGGCAGCGAGATGACCCCGATCTACGGCCTTACAAGCGGCGACGATAAAAAGACCGCGCGCGACAGGCGGGCCCTGCCCAGCATCGTGATCTACGACCCCCAGTTGCTCGTCACGCTTCCCCCCGCCGTGGTCGGTCCCAGCGGACTCAACGCGCTAGCGCACTGCGCCGAGGCGCTCTGGGCCGTCAACGCTGATCCCGTAACCGACGCCATCGCACTCGACGGCGCTGGTCGCATCTATCAGCACCTGGCGACCGCCTACTCGACCGAAGATACAGCCGCACGGGGTAATGTCCTCATCGCGGCCTGCCTGGCCGGCATCGCTCTCGGCACTGTCGGCACCAGCCTGCACCACGCGCTCTGCCACCTGCTCGGCGGGATGTACGACAGCCCCCACGCTGAGACGCACGCCATCATGCTGCCCTACGTGACGAGCTACCTGCAGCCCGCCGTTCCCGCGGCTGCCAGCAGGCTGGCGCGGGCCATGGACATCGATGAGCGCGCCCTGACGGCCAGCATCTGGTCTCTGGGCCGCTCAGTCGGGGTTCCCGAAGGGCTGCGGTCCATCGGTATTAGCGAGGAACAGATCCCTGTAATCGCGCGAGCGGCTGTGACCAGGAATCTGCCGAGCCCGCGTCCCCTGGACTATGACCGCCTGTACGAGGCGCTGCGAGCGGCGTGGGCCGGAGAACCGCCTGCCTGACCCAGGCCTCGGCGGCGCAGGCAGGCACGCGGGCTCGATGTACGCGCGGCTTGGGAAGGACCGACACCTGCCCGGTGGGACGCCTGGTAATCGCTGCTGCTGGCCACCGCCCCGGCGCCCCTAGCCGTAGCATTCGCCCCGGCCCCGCTGAACAGGCTGGCTGCCGCTGTCGGGGTCCTGGTCCTGGTCGCGGGTATCGCCGGCGGGATCACGCATACCGGGGTGTTCTTCGTCCCGGCCCTGGTGTGCCTGGCCGTCGGCGGCGCCAAGCTCTGGCGTGAGCCCTCCTGACAGCGGGCGGACGGCCATGCCAATCTGGGCTGGTGCGCGCTGATCACCCGGATCGGCCGTTGCATGTGGCGTTCTGCACCGGTACATCTGGCGTTTGCACTGCCACGAGAGCCATCGCGGCCATCGGTCGACTGGTCATCATTCGTCGAACGACGCCTTAAGCGCGGGACGACCACATCACGCACGATCTGACGCGCGCCATGCGGCAAGTGCAAGAGCCTTCGGACTCGATGGAGATCGCCGAGCCTGAGGAGAACGGCCAGAGCAGGACCGTCGGCTCACCTGTTGTCGACGATCCGACACCGGACTCGGACATCGACTCAACGACGGCATCGACGGTCCTGGCGGAGCGGGGTCGTGTGGCTGGCAGTTACGGTGCTAGCGTCGGTGTGCGGCTTTCCTGGCTGTCCCGGCGGGCCGCTCGACGCGGGAAGGAGGTGCTTCGTGGCAGGGCGCAGGCTGTCATCTGGCGGGCTGGATGATTCCGGGCCGGCGGCGGCCAGGGTGGACACGACCGTGGCGCATATCGCCCGGGTCTATGACTACTGGCTGGGCGGGAAGGATAACTTCG
>Ga0209006_10002391_pt1 | contig 17121 bp, 13 predicted proteins | sample JacPin_JW_Ref_O2_FD_188567 | JGI IMG/M metagenome (GOLD analysis project Ga0209006, IMG submission 188567) | Forest soil microbial communities from Algoma, Ontario, Canada - Jack Pine, Ontario site 1_JW_Ref_O2 (SPAdes) (version 2) | ecosystem: Environmental > Terrestrial > Soil > Boreal... | reverse complement strand
ATGTAAGGAGACCCGAACTGGCTGGCTTCGTAGCGCGCAAAGAAAATTACGCGTCTGGCTTTCTCCGTATAACGTTCAAACATAGCGCCCGTCCCCCTGACCTTCCCGATCGAGAAAAGTGTTCATCCCTCGACCTGCCGCGACCCTGGTTCTACCGCAACCCTCGTTCAGCGTAATCCTCAGCGTGCTCCCCGGTACCTCTATTATCGTCATTATGCAAGCAAAAGACCACCAAACCCAAGCTCCGAATCGTTCCGTCAAATCTTTCATCACGTTACCGAAGAAACCTGCCCGGTCTCCTTCGGTGCTTCTCGTAGCCAATCCGTGGTAACTAATCTCAAATCCTGCGCACTGCCCGTCTCACGTCCCTCGTCTCACGTCCGTCGTTTCATGCCCGCCATCTCAGGCCGGCAATGAGTCTGGCGCAATCTCCTCCACACTACCCCGTCCCAGCCGCAACACGCGATGGCACCTTCGTGCAAACGACAAATTATGCGTCGCGATGAGGGAGGTAAGCTGGTGCTCGCGATGGAGTCGCGCGATCAATGCGAAAACGGATTCCGCCGTGTGTCCGTCAAGGTCCCCGGTGGGCTCATCCGCCAGCAACAGTTTCGGTCCGGTGATGAGCGCCCGGGCCAGAGCCACGCGCTGCTGCTCCCCGCCGGAAAGCTCTCCCGAACGGTGATGCCCGCGCTGCTCCAGTCCCACTTCACGAAGCCAGCGTGTCGCTTCTGGCTCCGCCTGTTGCCAGGTCTGACCCCGCAACAGCAACGGCATGGCAACGTTTTCCGCCGCCGTAAACTCCGGCAGCAGATAGTGAAACTGCCAGACGAATCCGGTCTCGCGATTGCGAAATTCTGCGGCTGCGTCCTGCGATAACGAATTCAATTTCAAGTGCGCGCAGTATACGTCACCGGCGGAAGCTCGATCAAGAGCGCTCAGGATGTGCAACAAGGTACTCTTGCCCGCTCCAGACTCGCCCACAATCGCTAGCATCTCGCCACGCTTTACTGTAAACGATAGATTTTCAAAGAGCACAAGGTCCGATTCGCCAGACCGGAACACCTTCTTCAATCCTTCCACCCGCAGCATCGAGTCTGGCTCGGCTGGATGCTCGGTCGGCTGTTTAGTTAGATGCACTTTGTGTCACTTTCGTTCCGGCTGGCGTTCCGATTGCCGTCCCTAACAGTAGTGCGAAGTCCCCGCAGATCGTTTCGGGAGCTACTCGCCAACTGATCCCTGATTTTTGATCCTGCCTCCCGCTACTCATACCGCAACGCCTCCGCCGGCAAGATCCGCGACGCTGACCACGAGGGATACAGCGTCGCCACAAACGAAATCCCTACCGCCACCACGGCTACAATCACGCCATCCACCAGCCGAGGCGCAAACGGCACATAATCAATCGAATACACCTCCGGTGACAAGGAAATGACATGGTAATGTCCGCCCGCATAGGAGATGGCGTATCCGAGCGCCAGCCCGATCGCAGTCCCGATCACGCCAATCAGCATGCCCTGCGCGATAAACACGTTCCGCACCTGCGCCTTCCGCGTCCCCATCGACATCAACACGGCAATGTCTTTCGTCTTTTCCATCACCATCATGATCAGAGAAATCAGAATGTTCAGCGCCGCCACGAATACGATCAGGCCGATCGTGATGAACGTGACCAGGCGCTCCAGCCGCAATGCGTGGAACAGCGCCTTGTTCTGCTCCATCCAGTTGGTGGCCATAAAACCCTTGCCGGCTGCGTCTTCGAGGTCGCTCGATATCTTGTCCGCTTTATAGATGTCGTCCACCTTGAACTCGAGCACCGAGACCAGATCGCCCAACCCAAACAACTGCTGCGCATCCGCCAGGCGTACAAACGCCCACGACGAATCGTAGTCAAAGAATCCGGAATTAAAGATCCCGGCAACCCGGAAGCGGTTGTATTTCGGGACCATACCAAAGGGCGTAAGCTCCCCCTGCGGGCTGGTCACGAGAACCACAGATCCGACGGTCGCCCCCAGGCTCTCCGCCATATCCTTCCCCAAAACGATCGGAGGCATCGCCGCCACGCGAGCCTGCACTCCGGCCAAGTCATCCGGAGAGTCGTCATCCGACGCAGCTTTTGACTTTGCGGTTGACGTTGCTTGCGCTGCGGCGGCTGGTGTGGCCGCGGGCGCCTCGCCGGCGAGGTTTTCCATCCCAGAAGAGTCGGTCGGGCCGGAAGAATCCGCCGGGCGGCTTGACGATTGCTCCAGCGCCGCTGCCGACCCCTGCTTCACCGAACTCAGTAAATCCCCCACCTGCCGCTCATACTTCGGAATCATCCCCTTAAGCACGGCCCCGCGCGCCCGAGGGCCCCGCGAAATCAACACCTGCTCGAAAATCGCCGGCGCCGCCGCTACCACATGCGGTTGTTTCGCCAGCCGCTCCATCAGCGCCGGCCAATCTTTGATTCCATCATCGGCCACGCGCAGCAAACTGATGTGCGAAGTCGATCCCAGTAAGCGCTGCTGCAAATCCTGCCGGAACCCGTTATTGATCGCCAGCGCCACCACCAGCGAAGCCACGCCCGCAGCCACCCCGACAATCGAAATGCCGGTTATGATGCCAATAAAGGCCTGCCGCCGTTTGGCGCGCAAGTAGCGTTTGGCGATGAATAGTTCAAAGCGCATGGGGAGATATCAGCCGTCAGCTCTCAGCGTTCCCAAATCGGATTATAGATGCGAGCGAGTTCAGATGTTGCGAGAACGTGAATACAATCGGCGTCTCCGCCAGCCACAGGCTGATCGTCACGCGCCGGCAGAGGGGTGCAAGGAACGTCTCTACGACGGCGCGCGCGCTGTTGGGTGTGAACAGAATTGTTATGGCCACTCGATTCGATCGAGTAGCGCGCGCAACCGTTTTCCTTTGTTCGGATTAATCATTTCCACGAACGAAACCCGACCCTCGAGTTGGGCGCGGAAATCCGGATTTCCGTCGCGGTTCTGGCTCTCCGGACCGAGGCGGGCGCAGTTGGCGAGGGTTGCCTTAAGACGATCGAAATCGGCTCGGATCACGTTCGGATGCGTGTTGACGACGATGCCGGCCAAGTGTTGCCGCACTCCTTGACGCATCACGCGCGTCTTGCGGAAATGCACGGAGAAGCCTTCTTCCATCAGGAGAGCAGCCACATGGGTGGAAAAGCGATCGATATGCTTCGCGAAATCCTCGCCTCCCGAAAACGCGAGATCGTCGGCGTAACGCGTGTATTCCGCTCCATCTGACTTCGCCAGGCCGCTTAAGCGGCAATCCACGCGGTAGGTGCAAACATTGGCGAGCGCCGGAGAGGTAGGCGCGCCCTGGGGCAAATGCGGTCTCGCATACAAGATTCGTGCTGCACTCAGGTGCAGCGGATCGACATCGGCGTTCGCTTCTTTCCATGCGTCTCGAGGAGTTGCGTTCGTGCAGATGCCGCCGAGCAGTTCGGCAACCGATTCGGGATACCCCAGCGTGCGAAAAAAAGCGTGAATCCTGGCGGCGCGGAAGGTAGGAAAGAAATCCTGCAAGTCCATTCGCAAAACAGCGCCCCGGCCAACATGGGGAGCCACGAACGTCTTGATCGATCGGCCTTTGACAAAGCCGTGCACTGCGGGGTGTGCCGGAATTTTTTCTAGAATTCGAGCCAGAATCTGCCGTTGCAGTTCCTTCAGGCGCAGCTTCGGTGCTTCGATCAGTCGAATGTTACCGTAGGACTTCGCCAGGATGCGGTAATGGTAGTGCCCCAGTTTCAGCTTGCCTTTGTGATAGCCAATTCCTGTTAGATCTGCGAACCAGCGAAGCTGGTTCGGATTCAGGCCAAGCCATTCCGCCAATGCGCCGGCCGATTCGATCGCTGGAATATCCCAGGCCTTGGCTGCGTCAACTGGTTGCATCTGCTGCGGCACAGCCAGCCAGTGTTCCACCGACAACTCGTGAAAGTATTTCGATCGCGCGCGTTTGAGGCCCAGATCGTGAAGAAAGAATCGAACCACATCCCGCTGCCGGGGACGCGTCCGCCCGCCAAGAGCATTGACGTAACGCTCGGCCAGTGGCCGCAGCCATCGCCAAGGCTGGCCAAGCACGCGGGCGCCGCGGGCAACAAGTTGTTCGACGGTCGGCTCGCCGGCGAGAAAGGACGCGGCCAGCGCCTTCAGCAGCAACGAATCTGGCATGGCGGGAGACAGCAGAATGCCCCAACGAGTCTGACCCTGCGTGAGCATTCCTGCGCAGTCGCGCAGCGCCGCTCACGCGACGAGTGCCTGGTTCTTCACGTTTCCCTGGGGTAACCCCAGAGAGGCTGCAATCGAACCCGAAAGCTCGACCAAAGCCCAGCTTGGGGCATTCCGCCCTCCCCGGCATGATACCAGCCACCGTTTGCCGCAGCCCAGTACACATCCGTAAACTGCTCGCATGTCCGGCTCTCTCGGTTCAGTTGCAGAAGTCCCCCTCCTCGAAACACCTCGCCTCAAGCTCCGCCCCCATCGCATGGAGGATTTCCTGCACTCTGCCGCCATGTGGGCCGACCCCTTCGTGGCCCGGTACACCAGTGGCAAGCCCCTCACCGAAGAAGAATCCTGGACGAAGTTTCTGCGCTACGCCGGCCACTGGCAGCTGCTGGGTTTTGGTTTTTGGGCAGTCGAAGAAAAAGCCACTGGTGATTTCATCGGAGAGATCGGATTCGCCGACTACAAGCGCGACCTGCAGCCACCACTCAAAGGCACGCCGGAAATCGGCTGGGTCCTGGCCCCGCCGGCACACGGCAAGGGCTATGCCACTGAAGCCGTGCGCGCGGCCGTCGCCTGGGGCGATGCGCACTTCCGGCCGGCGCGTACCGCTTGCATCATCGCTCCCGAGAATCTTGCGTCCATCCGCGTGGCGGTGAAATGCGGATACCGGGACCCGCAGCCCGCGACTTACAAAGGAAAGCCTGCGCTGATCTTTGTTCGCGAAGCTTGACTCCCACCGGTCCGCATCCGCTCTGGGTCCCAGTCGCTTGCGAATCGTCCGAGCGATGTCTTAAAGCTCGAGCACCACCTCCGCTATAATTTATGAATCCTCTTTACTATGCGAACCCGGTGGGGCTTTTGGCTTGTGCTGTTGCTGGCGCCGCTCTCGCCGGCACAAAGTCCGGCCCCCAAGCCTCCTCCGGCGCCATCTCCCGCATCCTCTGTCGTTCCGCGATTCGAGGACATCGCACCGCAATCCGGGCTCACCGTCCCGCACATTTCTTCGACCGACAAAAAGTACATTGTTGAATCCATGAGCGGCGGCGTGGGCCTTATCGATTGCGATAACGACGGCAAGCTCGACATCGTTACGGTGAACGGATCCACGGTCGAGCGCTACAAGCAGGGCGGCGATCTGATGGTTACGCTCTATCACCAGGACGCGGATTCGAGCGCGAGTGATGCCAGTAAGAATGATCCCGCTAAGAACGACCCCAAGTTTACTGACATCACCCAAGCCGCCGGTCTCACTCGCAAGGGTTGGGGGATGGGCGTGGCCGTGGCCGATTATGACAACGACGGCCTCAATGATATTTACGTCACTGGTTTTGGCGGCAACGTGCTGTATCACAACCTGGGCCACTGCAAGTTTGAGGACGTAACCGAAAAAGCCGGGGTGCGCGGTGGCGGCTTCAGCACCGGCGCGGCCTGGGGCGATTACGATCGCGATGGCCACGTAGATTTATTCGTCTCGCGCTACGTGCACGTCGAAGTCGACAAGTTGCCCGAGTTCGGTAACGATCCGCGTTTCTGCCGTTTCAAAGGCGTGCTGGTGCAGTGCGGACCGTGGGGTCTGCCGGGCGAATCCGATTTGCTTTTTCACAACAAAGGCGACGGAACGTTTGAGGAGGTTTCAAAAAAAGCTGGAGTCGACGATCCGCATCATTATTACGGATTGGGCGCGACCTGGGGAGACTACGATAACGACGGTTGGCCCGATCTCTACGTGGCCAACGACGCCGGGCCAAACTTTCTCTACAAAAATAAACACGACGGGACGTTCGAAGATATCGGATTGCTCTCGGGAGTCGCTGTTAGCGGGGACGGCATGCAGCAAGGCTCCATGGGCGTGACCTGGGGAGATTATTTGCACGAAGGCCGGCTTTCGATGTTCGTCACAAATTTTGTGGAGCAAGGTTCCGTGCTCTATCACAATCTGGGAAACGACAGTTTTGCCGACGTCAGCGTTCGGGCCAAGCTGCTGAAGCCGACTTATCCCTATGTGAGTTGGGGAACGTCATTTTTTGACATGGACAACGACGGCTGGCTCGATCTTTTCGTGGCCAATGGCCATGTCTATCCGCAAGTGGATACCATCCCCGATGGCACGCATTACCGCCAGCCGATGAACTTGTTTCGCAATCACCGGGATGGCACGTTTGAAGATGTTTCTTCAGCGCTGGCTGCGATGCCCCCGCAATCGCGGCGGGGCGCGGCTTTTGGGGACATCGATAACGACGGCAACGTGGACATAGTGGTGCTCAACGCGGGTGCGCCGCCATCACTGCTGATGAATCGCAATGAAAGCGCGAATCATCGTGTTCTGTTCAAGCTGATTGGAACCAAGAGCAACAAAGCTGCGATTGGCGCTCGCGTAACCGTGAAAGCCGGGACGCTAACGCAGTTCGATGAAGTGCGCGGCGGCGCGAGTTATATTTCGCAGAACGACCTGCGGCTGCACTTTGGGCTGGCGGCGAACGGAAAAATACAGGAAGTTACGATTCGCTGGCCGAACGGCCAGACCGAAACTTTGCGCGATGTTGCGGCGGATTTCATTTACACGATTGTCGAGGGCGCAGGCATCCGCCAAAAAGTGGCTTTGCCTGCTTTGCCCTGACGAGCCCAGATTTTCTGAACTTGATTTTCTCAACATTGCGGCGAGCGATAATCACCCCATCCAAGGAAAACTTATGCCTCCCACTCTTGCGAACGGCAAGATTTGCTACGTGGAGATTCCCGCGTTCAACATTGCGATTTCCGCGGCTTTCTACAAGCAGGTATTCGGCTGGAACATTCGGCGGCGCGGAGACGGCGCCACGGCATTTGACGACAACGCCGGAGAAGTCAGCGGCGCGTGGGTTCTGGGCCGGCCTCCTCACAGTCCGGGTCTCGTACTCTACATTATGGTCGACAGTGTGGTCGCGACACTAGACGCGGTCGTCGCAAATGGAGGCGAGATTGTGCAGCCTATCGGTGTGGACGCGCCGGAAATTACGGCGAGATTTGGCGATCCCGCCGGAAACGTGATCGGCCTTTATCAGGAACCGGCGCACACCAAGTAGGAAAAGACCGCATGGGATCACTCTATTCAATCCCCAGCTGTCTCTGGATTTGCTCCAGCGGCACACCTTTCGTCTCCGGAACCATCGTCTTGACCCAAATGAGTTGGAGAACCATCATGCCGGCGAAAAACGAAAAAACGTAGCCGGGCGGGAAGGATGCAACCATCCTCGGAAAGAAAGTTGTGAGCAGGGCGGCGAAAATCCAGTGCGTGGAGCTGCCCAGGGTTTGGCCTTCCGCGCGATGACGGTTGGGAAATATCTCCGAGATAAAGACCCAAATCACAGCTCCTTGGCCAATGGCGTGAGCCGCGATGAACGCGAAGATGCAAACGGGGACGAAGGAGAAATGATGCGTAAAGAAGGCCCAGGCAACCAGACCGAGTGAGGCGATGTAACCGAACGAGCCAATATAGAGAAGCGTGCGGCGGCCCAGTCGGTCAATCAGCCAGAGACCGACAAACGTGAAAACCAGATTGGTGACGCCGATCCCGATGGATTCGAGCAGCGCGGCCTTTGCGCCGAGGCCGGTGAGTTCAAAGATGCGGGGAGCAAAATACAAAATCGCATTGATACCGGAGAGTTGGTTGAAGAAGGCAATCAGGATGGCCAGCAGGATTGGTTTCTGAAGACGTCTGGTCCAGAAATTTCCCGACGACACTTGCTCTGTGGAAGCAGCGATGATCGCGTCCGCTTGGGCTGCGATTTCGGTTTTCGAGGCGGCAGGCTCAATTCGCTGCAGCACTTCGAGAGCGGCCTCGCGATCGCCCTTTCGGCTGAGCAGCCAACGTGGACTTTCGGGAAGGCCGAAGCAGAATAGAGAGTATAACAACGACGGAAACGCAGCCACGCCCAGCATCCAGCGCCAGGCATTCTCGCCGACGCCGGCAAGCAGCGCGTTCGAGACGAAAGCGATCAGGATGCCGAAAACAATATTGAACTGGAACATGCCGGCCAGGCGTCCGCGATACCTCGGCGGAGCGATCTCCGCAATGTACATGGGGGCAACGACGGTCGAGATGCCGATGCCCAGTCCACCGATGATGCGCGCGACAATGAATGCGGCGACGTTGGGCGCCAAACCCGAGCCCACGGCGCCCACAAAATAAAGAACGCCGATCCAAAGTAGCGTGGCCTTGCGTCCGAATTTGTCAGCGGGCCAGCCCCCGAGCAGGGAGCCAACCACGGTGCCGTAAAGCGCCGAGCCCATGACGATGCCGTGCAGTCCGGGACTCAGGCCCCAAAGCGCCTGAATTGTCTTTTCGGCGCCGGAAATCACAGCTGTGTCGAAACCGAAAAGAAATCCGGCAAGTGCCGACGTCAGCGACCAGAAGAAGATGCGAGCGTTCATAACTGAGAACCGGTTCACTCCTTCGTCAGCGGATATCCCTTTTCCCGCCAGTCGCGGATCCCCCCGTCCATGGAGATCACGTTGGTGTAGCCCATCTTCTGCAGATTGTCAGCGGCCAGCGCCGATCGGAAACCACCGCCACAATAAAGCACCAGTTCGGTATCGAGCGCAGGCACGCGCGCCTCGATGTCACGCTCGATGATGCCCTTGCCAAGATGAATGGCGCCCGGCAGATGATCTTTGGCGAACTCGCTCTCTTCGCGCACGTCGACGAGCAGGAACTTTTCGCCGCGATCCATCCTGGCCTTTACCTCGCCGATGCCAGTTTCGCGGATGCGCGTCTTCGCGTCATCCACAATTTTCAAAAAGCGCGGGGGATGCTGGTGAGCCACGGGCACTCCTTAATCGATTGGGCGAGGAACATCCTACCAAGTGGCGCTCGATTGTGCACGGCCCGATTGCGCACGGATTGCACGCAGAAAGGCCTCGGCTCGCAAATGTCAGGCCAGTCCGACATGCTTCGTTGTTGCAACTTCAGTTAACATGAACCGGTGATACCCGAGGTATCAAGCAAGAAAGCATTGCGGCGGATCGGCCTAGCTCGTGCCCTATCGAAGCTGGGCTATTGCTCGCGCTCGCAGGCGGCGGAGTTGATTCGCGACGGCTGCGTGCGCCTGAATGAAGTTGTTCGATTCGATCCGGAGACCCCGGTTCATCTGACGCGTGACCGCATCTTAGTGAATGACCGTCCGATTGAAGCTGGCGCGAAAATTTATCTTGTGATGAACAAACCGCGCGGCCTGGTCACCACCGCCGCCGACGAGAAAGGTCGCGACACGGTGTATTCAATTCTCAAGAAGTCAGGTTCCGCGGCACGAGGCATGAATTCCTTGAGTGAGTCGAGTGCAGCGTCGCCGCGGCTCAATCCAGCATGGGTCGCTCCCGTAGGACGCCTCGATAAAGCCAGCGAAGGCCTGCTCCTGCTGACCAACGATTCAGAATGGGGCGCCGGCGTGGCAGCGCCGGACACTCACCTGCCGAAGACCTATCACGTGCAGATCGCGAGAGTGGCGGACGAAGCACTCCTTGCTGCGCTGACTGCAGGGGGGAAGGTCGCGGCGAATTCCGGTGCGAGTTCCGGCGAGACGTCCGGGGACGGCGAAACCATGCGCGCGAGTCAAGTTCGCCTGCTGCGTTCCGGCCAGAAAAACAGCTGGCTCGAAATCGTCTTGACCGAAGGCAAGAATCGCCAGATTCGACGCATGCTGCAGGCGCTGGGAATCGATGTGCTCCGGTTGGTGCGCGTAGCCATCGGACCGCTGCAGTTGGGGAAGCTGGCGAAGGGCGAGTATCGTCCGCTGACTGCCGAAGAAAAGCAGATGCTGGATCGTTCCATCCTGGCAAGGATTCGATGAGCGAAGACTCCATCAGCGAACTGACTTTTCTTTCTGCGGTCGCCATGGCGGAGCGCATCCGCAAGAGAGATATTTCCCCGGTCGAACTCGCCGAGGCTCATCTCGCGAAGATCGAGCGGCTGAATCCGAAGCTGAATGCCTACGTTCATACCAACTCGACACGTGTCCGGCTCGAGGCCCTGGTAGCGGAATCTGCCGTGTCCCACTCTAAAACCTCCGGTGGTACTCTCGGCCCGCTGCACGGCGTTCCGATCAGCATCAAGAGTTCGCTCGAGAGTGCCGGTCTGCGCTGCGAATCGGGAACGCGGCTGCGGGCCGGATTCGTCGCGACGCGCGACGCGCCGCTCGGGAACCGGCTGAAAAATGCCGGCGCAATCGTGCTGGGCGTAACCAACACCGCCGAGCTTCTGATGGCGTGGGAAACCGACAACCTGCTCTACGGCCGCACCAACAACCCGTGGGATCTCGAGCGCACGCCCGGCGGATCGAGCGGCGGCGAGGCCGCAGCCATTGCCGCAGGAATGTCGGCTGGCGGAGTGGGCAGCGACGGCGGCGGCTCCATTCGCGTGCCCGCGCATTTCAGCGGCATCTGCGGACTGAAACCCACGCCCGGAAGAATCCCTTCCACTGGTCATTATCCTGTCTCCGGCGGCCCGTTCGCGCTGATCGGTGTGGTCGGTCCCATGGCTCGCACCGTCGCTGATCTGAAGCTGTTGTTCGAAGTGATGCAGGGCCCCGACGATGGCGACACCTGCGCCGCCCCGGTGCCGCTGCGCTGGCCAAGCGATGAAGCAGCAAGAAAACTGAAAGTGGGATATTTTGAAGACGACGGCCGCACGCCCGTCACGCCAGAAACCCGCGCGGCCGTTCGCGCAGCCGCAGAAGCCTTGCGGCGCGCGGGATTCCAGGTAGAACCATTTCGCCCCGCGGGCCTCGAGGAAGCGCGCGAACTGTGGACGAAATTCTTCGTTGTGTCTGGGGGAATGCTCATCCGTCCCATGTTTCGAGGCCGAGAGGAGGATCTCAGTCCAATTCTGAAACAATTTCTGGAAATGTCCGCCGCGGAGCCGCCGCTCACTGCGGAGACACTTCTTCACGCTTGGATCCGCCGTGACACTCTCCGGGCCGAGGTTTTCGCGCAAATGCGAGAATATCCGATTCTTATTTGTCCAGCCGCGGCCATCCCCGCGTTTCGCCACGGCGAACGCTGCTGGCAGATCGAAGGCAAGACAGTGAACTATCTCGATGCCTGGAGCTATACCGAATGGTTCAACCTGTTGGGCAATCCCGCTGCGGTGGTTCCGTTCGGCCGCTCTCCCGAAGGCTTACCCATCGGTGTGCAGATTGCCGGCCGGCCATGGGAAGAAGAACAAGTGTTGGCGGTGGCGGCCGCTCTCGAAAAAGCATGCGGCGGGTGGAGGCGGCCAGCCGGTGTCTGAAGGAAGTGTCTGACACCGGGAAGGGCACGACTTCAGTCGTGCCAATTGAGCTACCGAGTGAGTCAGACGGCTTTCAGCCGCTAAGGTCAGCTCTGTGGTTAAATCCTTGTGATGACTCCCCGAATCTCAGCCGCTCTGGCCGGCATTTTTCTGGCCGCGTTGGGCCTGTTCGCGCGTGCCCCGCAGACTCAACCGAAGGTCGCGAATACTATCGAGGCCGCACGCCAGAATAATCTGGGCTGCGCTTATATGAACCAGCAGCTGTTCGAGAAAGGTCTCAAAGCTTTTCAGCAGGCGGTGGAACTCGATCCTAAGCTGGCGGTTGCGCGCCTGAACGAGGCCATCGCCTTTCTAAACCTGCAGAAAGTGGACGAAGCGAAAGCCGCGCTGGAAGCCGCGCTCAAGCAGGATCCGAAAAACCCCAACGCCTGGTACAACCTCGGCTTGCTGGCCAAAAACACCGGCGACGCGACGGCGGCCATCGACGATTTCAAGCGCGTCACCGAGATCGATCCCAACGACGCCGACACCTGGTATTTTCTGGGCACGGCCTACGTGCAGGCCAAACAATTTCCCCAGGCCATCGAGGCCTTCCAGCACGCGCTGCAACTCAATCCGCTGCACGCTTCCGCCGTTTTCGGATTGTCACGCGCCTATCAGCAATCCGGAGACGTCGACCACGCCCGCGAGCATCTCAAGAAATTCCAGTACATCACGCAAAACAAAATCGGCGCACCCATGAGCCTGGCCTACGGCGAGCAGGGCCAGTACTCGCGCGCAGTGGAATCAGCGGTGGCAGTGTTGAAAGCGCCGGAGCAGATCAAGGTGAGGTTCGCGGACGTGACGAAGGAAGCGGGGATCGTGGGCCAGGTTGCGCCAGCGCCCAGCAACGTTGGAGGATTTCTAGGATCCGGTGCATGTTTCCTCGATTATGACAATGATGGACATCCGGACATTTTTCTTTCTGCTGGAGGACCGGAGGGCGGACTCGGCCTTTATCACAATCTCGGGAACGGAAAGTTCGAGGATGTAACGCGTAAAGCGGGGCTTGATCCCACGCTTCTTGCGATCGGCTGCACCACTGGCGATTACGACAACGACGGTTTTGTTGACTTGGTTATCGGATTCGATGGGCGAGTCCTGCTGGAGCACAACGAGAAGAACGGCACCTTCAAAAATGCAACGGAGACTGCGGGCATCAACACAAACGGCCTCGTTCTAGGACTTACGTTCCTAGACTACGACCATGACGGCGACTTGGATCTGTATATCACCCGATTGAGCCAGAACCACGAACTCGAAGTTCCAAACACAAGCTTCACCGTCGTCGGCACGACCGCTAAGAATGTCATGTGGCGAAATAATGGGGACGGAACGTTTACTGATGTAACCGCTCAAACTGGCTTAGCTGGAACAGCTTCCGCCATCGCTGCCATTGGTTCTGACTACAACAATGACCGGGCGGTCGATCTTGTTGTTGCGAGTGGGAAATCACCGACAATTTTTGAGAACCCGCGGGAAGGACAATTCAAACCACAACACCCTTGGTCGGCGGTAGTTCCAAATCTGACGTTCGGAGTGGCGGCACTCGATTTTGATCATGATGGTTGGATCGACCTTGCATTCACGCATTCGAGCGAGCCGGCGTTAACTTTGTGGCGCAACAATCATGGAAAGTTTGAGCCGGCGCAACTTCCAGCATCGAATTGGATACACGCTTGGGGCGTGGCTGCCATCGACTACGACAACGACGGCTGGGTCGACCTCGTGGCCGTCGGCGAAACCAAGGAAGGCAAAGGCGAAGTGCGCCTATTCCGCAATCTCGGTCCTGAGGGATTCAAAGACGTCACCGCCGACGTTGGTCTCGACAAGATTCAACTCAAAGATCCACGCGCTATCATTACGGGCGACTACGACGGCGACGGCGCCACCGACCTGCTCATCACGCAGAATCACGGCCCGGCCGTGCTGCTGCGCAACCTGGGCGGCAATCAGAATCACTGGCTGCGCCTCTCGCTCAAGGGACTGAACGACAACAAGTCTGCCATTGGCACGAAAGTGGAAGTTTTTTCCGGCGGCAACCGGCAGAAGTTTGAGATCTACGGCTCGAACGGATATCTCGGCCAGAATTCCACCGACATCGTGGTCGGCCTGGGTGACGCCAAAGAGGCCGACGTCGTGCGCATGATGTGGCCGACCGGCGTTTTGCAGGACGAGATTCAGGTTGCCGGCGACAAACAGCAGAACTACCTCGAGATCGACCGCCGCGGCAGTTCCTGCCCCACGCTCTTCGTCTGGAACGGCGAGCGCTACGAGTTCGTTGCCGATATGCTGGGCGCGGGCGTGGTCGGCCATTGGATTGGCCCTAACCAGCGCGACATTCCGCGCCCCGTCGAGTACATCAAGATTGATCGCGGGATGATTCGCGTGAAGAAAGACCAGAGTGAGAGTCAAAATCCCCATGTCTCGGAAAATCGGCGAGACATGGGGCACCCTGTCGACGACAACAACAAAAATATGGGTGCACCACTTCTCGCCGGTGTTGCGAGAAGTGGGACCCACGGAACCCTAAGCTTCCGTTTCATGGAGCCGCTCGAAGAAGCCGTCTATCTCGATCGGGTGCGGCTGCTGGCCGTCGATCATCCGGCTGAGGTCGAGGTTTATCCCAACGAATATTTCGCGTCGAACCCGCCATATCCGGAGTTCAAGGTGGTCGTCAGCCGCGACGCCAAGCCTCCGGCCGGCGCGTGGGACGAGCACGGCCACAACGTTCTTCCGGATCTGCTGGCGCATCGTTATTTTGGCGATTTTGCGCTCACGCAATTTCAAGGCTTTGCCCAGCCGCACAGTCTCACGCTCGATCTGGGTGAGGCTTACCACGGCGGTCCGCTATGGCTGCTGCTGCACGGTGAAGTGGAGTATTTTTCTGCGAACAGCATGTATGCAGCGTCGCAGGCGGGCGTGCAGGCGATTTCTCCCTACGTCGAAGCGCTGGTCGGAGATCAGGGAGGCGCCAACGGGAAGTGGAAGCGCGTGATCGATGACATGGGCTTCCCAGCTGGCGGCCCACGAACGATGACTGCCGATCTCAGCGGCAAGCTGCCCCTCGGGACAAACAAGATTCGCATCACTACGAACCTGCAAGTTTATTGGGACAGCATTCTGATCGACCGCACTGCACAAGCCTCGCGCAACCAAGTCCAGAGTCCCCGCCTGACGCCCGTTCCGCTCACACGCGCCGACCTGCGCTTTCACGGCTACCCGCTGAAGATCGAAGGCACACCGCCCGGCAACGTGCAATATATCTATGAAAAAGTGAGCGCCACCGGCCCCTACACTCGCCCTGCCGGAACTTATACGCGCTACGGCGACGTGCTGCCCTTGCTCACTGCAACCGACGACAAGCTGGCGGTATTCGGCTCAGGCGACGAAGTGAGCTTAGATTTCGATCCGTCGAACTTGCCCACCCTTCCCAAGGGATGGGTGCGCGATTATTTTTTCTCCGCTAATGGCTACGAAAAAGATATGGATTTCTACGCCGCCGAAGGCAACTACGTGGCGCCGCTCCCATTCCTCACCATGGGCGATTATCCCTACGCCCCGAAGAAGTCGTTCCCGCTCGACGACGTGCATGTGAACTATCTTCTCGAATACAATACGCGCCACATGTCGGGCAACGAGCAGCGCGGATATTGGTTCGACTACGGTGTAACGAAATAGCTGGCGGCCCGAGATGCATATATGGGACAGGCCGCTCGGGCGTCACCGGGACGCGGTTCAGTGGTTGAGCTAGAAACGTCCAGGCCATTTCCGGGCTCCATGCAAAAGAGCGAGGACCTCGATGCCTTTGTGCTGGATCCGGTAGGCAACGAGAAATGGAGTGGAGAGAATCACCAGCTCACGAGTTCCGGAAACTCGACCACGCCGTCCGGCTTCGGGATGGCGTTCCAGCACCTCGACCGCGGAAAAAATGCGTTCCAGCATCTCATCCGCTGCGGACGGGGAACTCTCACGGGCCCAGTAATCATAAGCGGCGTAGAGATGCCGCGTGGCCCGACGCGTCCATACAATCTTCATTATTTCTACTCTCGCCGCCACCTCGAGGCCATCGCTCTGACCCTACGATGATCCACGACCCGGCCAGCGTCGGCCTCGGCGATGCCGGCCCGAATCTGCTCGAGCTGCCACTGCTGTGTGTCCAGATACGCCTGCACGGCTTCGCCGAGAAGATAGCTGCGGTCACGGTCGAGAGAGTTGGCCAGCGTATCCAGTGCGGATACTTTGTCGACTTCCAGGCGGAAGCTAATGGTCTGTTTTTCCATAATCCAATACGATACTCTGTAGCGCCGCATAATACAATATATTACGGAAGGTGGAATGCTGCGACATTGGATCGATCCGCAGCCGTTCACGCTTAGAGAATCGTTTTAATATTGACATATTTGCTCCTCCCGTAATTCAATAGCCGGACCCATGGAAACCTCGGCAGCTTCTTCTTCCGCCCCGCGCCTGCGCCGCACGCTCACGCTTTGGGATCTGATTTTCTACGGCATCGTTCTCATCCAGCCTATTGCCCCCGTGCCTCTGTACGGTGTGGCGCAGAAACTTTCGGACGGTCATTTCGTCACCATTATCCTGATCGCGCTGTTCGCCATGCTCATCACCGCGGTCAGCTATGGACGCATGGGCGCGCTGTATCCAACCGCCGGTTCAGCCTATACGTATGTGGGCAAAGGGCTGAACCCTCATCTGGGATTTCTTGCGGGCTGGGCCATGATTCTCGATTACCTGCTGCAGCCGTTGATTAATACAGTGTGGATGGCGACGGCACTCCATGAGCGCTACTTGCCGCAGATTCCCTACATCGCGTGGGCGGCATTGATTGCCGGAATCATGACGGTGCTGAATCTAGCCGGGGTAAAGTCCTCGGCGCGCGCCAACAAAGTTCTGCTGGCGATCATGTCAGTAGTGGTGGTTTTCTTTGTATGGCTGGCGATTCGCTACCTGTGGCACGGGCAAGGCTGGGCCGGTCTGCTCTCGACCGAACCGTTCTATAACCCAAAGACTTTCAATGCCCATAAGATCATGACCGCGACATCTTTCGCGGCACTCACCTACATCGGCTTCGACGGCGTGACCACGCTGGCAGAAGATGTAGAAAATCCCAAACGCAACGTTCTGCTCGCCGTGGTGCTGACCTGCATTTTTGCGGGCGTCTGCAGCGGATTTGAGGCTTACCTCGGAGCCCGCGTATGGCCTGACTGGCACACGTTTCCGAATCTCGAAACCGCGTTTATGGATATCTGCAGCCGCGTGGGCGGCGTGGTTCTGTTTAATGCCATGGGCGCGATCCTGATCGTGGCGGCGTTTGGCAGCGGGCTCACCGGTACGTTAGGAGCGGCACGCCTTCTGTTCGGCATGGGCCGGGACAACGTGCTGCCCCGCAAGTTCTTCGGTTACTTGAAGCCCGGTACCAGCACCCCGACATACAACATCCTCCTCATCGGAGGTCTCGCCTTCGCCGGCGCGGTGCTGCTCAACTATATTGGCAGCGCCTACGAACATGCCGGCGAGTTGCTGAACTTTGGAGCTTTCCTCGCCTTCATGGGAGTGAACTTC
>Ga0209006_10002390_pt1 | contig 17127 bp, 11 predicted proteins | sample JacPin_JW_Ref_O2_FD_188567 | JGI IMG/M metagenome (GOLD analysis project Ga0209006, IMG submission 188567) | Forest soil microbial communities from Algoma, Ontario, Canada - Jack Pine, Ontario site 1_JW_Ref_O2 (SPAdes) (version 2) | ecosystem: Environmental > Terrestrial > Soil > Boreal... | reverse complement strand
GGCGCCGGCCAAGCCGGTCACCCAGGGTGGCCGCCGGCAGCAGCAGCACGGCCAGCACCAGGGCATAGGCGGCGCTCACCCACTGCAGGTCCGGCAGGCTCGCCCGCAGATCCCGCTGAATCGACGGCAGGGCCACGCTCACTATGGTGATATCCAGCAACAGCATGAACGCCGCCGTGCACACCAGCAGCAGGGTCCACCGCTGCCGCGGCGAGGTCCTCGGGACTTCGGCCACCTGACTCACCACCCGGGCAGATCGCGGAAAGGAGTTCTCTCACGGTCGCCTCCCGGTACGGCGGTCACACCCGTGCTGGACACTGGTTGGCACGCGTGCTGGACACTGGTCGGCACGGGAGGGGCGAACGCCCAACTCCAGGAAGGAGGAGGCGGCGATGATCCAGACGTACCGCACGCTGCGTGTGGCGGTGACAGAGGACGGCGTGCTCAGCGTGGTGATCGACGCGCCGCCGATGAACCTTATCGGGCCGGAACTGGTACGCGACCTGGTGACCCTGCTCGGCGATCTGGATGCCGATCCGAACATCCGGGTCATGGTGCTGGAGAGCGCCGACCCGGAGTACTTCGTGCCGCACGTCGACTTGACCAAGGTAGCGGAGTACACCGCCGAGGCGGCCAAGGCGGGCGGCCCGGGCGACGCGTCGCTGGGCATGTTGTGGCACAAGCTCAGTGAGTTGCCGGTGGTGACGATCGCGAAGCTCCGCGGCCGGGCCCGCGGTGCGGGCAGTGAACTGGCGCTGGCCTGCGATATGCGGTTCGCCGCGCGGGAGAACGCCGTCCTGGGGCAGATCGAGGTCGGCGCCGGCGCGCTCCCGGGCGCAGGGGGTATGCAGCACCTCGGGCGGCTGCTGGGGCGGGGCCGGGCGATGGAGGCGATCCTCGGCGCGGCCGACTTCGACGCCGACGAGGCCGAACGGTACGGCTGGATCAACCGCGCCCTGCCCGACGCCGAACTAGATGCGTTCGTAGCCGAGCTCGCGCGCCGCATCGCGTCGTTCCCAGCCGAGGGGGTACGAACGGCCAAGCAGGTACTCAACGACCTGACCCTGCCCGGCGCGGACGCGATCCGGACCGATGCCCGCCGGTTCCGGCAGCTGGTCGTCTCGGACGCGGCCCGGGCTCGCACGGCAGCCCTGTTCGCGCAGGGACTGCAGACCCGTGGCCCGCTCGAGCTCGACCTCGGCGACCGCATCGGATCCCTGTGAGAGAAGGTCGCTGACCAGGCAACTTTTCTCTCTGTTTAGGCGCTTGACCTGGACATTGCAAACATGACCGGCCAAGAGTAACTTCGATTTCTAGGGTCCTTGTCTTCTGGTGCGACGCAGGCTCGGCACGTGAGACGCCTGGGGATCACGGCCGCAGTCGGCCGCCTGCGACCGCACCCGTCGTCGGCCAGCGCCGAGATGGGGGCGATCGGGAGCTACTTTCAGGTGGATTAGCTCATGGATGTCGGCGTCCTAGCCCTGGTGGGCATGCGAAAGGACCCTTTCCTGCTGACCGGTGCCCGGTCCAACGGATGACCTATTCCCCTCTCGAAACGCCAAGGCCGCTAGCGGGCCGCAGCCCCGAGAGCGCCCGCCTGGGCCGGCTGCTCGCGGATGCGCGGGCCGGGCAGAGCGCGGTGCTGGTGCTGCGCGGCGAACCGGGGATAGGAAAGACAGCGCTGCTGGGGTACGCGGCCGAGCGTGCCGCGGGCTTCCAGGTTGTCCGGGCGACCGGGGCCGAGTCGGAACTGGAGCTTCCCTTTGCCAGCCTGCATCAGTTGTGCGGGCCGATGCTGGGCGGCCTCGGGCGGCTGCCGCCGCCGCAACGCGATGCGCTCGGGACGGCGTTCGGGTTGAGCTCCGGGGCGCAGCCCGACCGGTTCCTGATCGGCCTGGCGGTGCTCAGCCTGCTCGCCGACGCCGCCGAGGAACGGCCCCTGCTGTGCCTGGTCGATGATGCCCAATGGCTTGACCGGTCCTCGGCACAGGTGCTCGCGTTCGTGGCGCGGCGCCTGCAGGCGGAGTCGGTGGTGCTGCTGTTCGCGGAGCGCGAGCCGGGGGAGCGTGACGAGCTCGCCGGACTGCCGGACCTGCCAGTACGAGGGCTGCCGGCCGATAGCGCGCGCGAGCTGCTCGCGTCGGCCATCAGCGGGCCACTCGATCGCCGCGTGCAGAACCGGATCCTCGCCGAGGCGCATGGCAACCCGCTGGCGCTGCTTGAGCTGCCGCATGAATTGTCCCCGGCGGAGCTGGCCGGGGGGTTCGGCCTGCCGGGCGGCCTACCGCTGCCAGGCCGGATCGAAGAAAGCTTCCTGCGGCGCGTGCAGCAGCTTCCCGCCGCCACCCAGCGGCTGCTGCTGGTGGCCGCGGCCGAGCCGACCGGCGAGCCGGCTCTGCTCTGGCAAGCGGCCGGGACGCTGGGTATCCCGGCCGAGGCAGCGGGCCCCGCGCAGGCAAATGGCCTGCTCGACCTCGGTGCGCAAGTCGCCTTCCGCAACTCGCTGCTACGTTCGGCGGTCTACCGCGCCGCGGCGGCGGACGAACGCCGGAGCGCGCATCTGGCCCTGGCCGCGGCCACCGATGCCGAGACCGATCCCGACCGGCGGGCCTGGCACCGCGCACACGCGACGCTCACGCCCGACGAGGACGTCGCCGACGAGCTGGAGCGCTCGGCCGGACGGGCCCAGGCGCGCGGCGGGCTGGCCGCGGCTGCTGCCTTCCTGGAGCGCGCGGCGACACTGACACCCGATCCGGGCCGCCGGGCGCGACGTGCGCTCTATGCCGCGCGGGCCAAGCACCTGGCCGGGGCACCCCACGAGGCCCTGACGCTTCTCGCCGCCGCCGATGCCGGTCCGCTGGGCGACTTCGACCGGGCCATGCTCCAGCGCCTGCGCGGGCAGATCGCTCTGGACGCCAGGCGCGGCGGGGACGCGGTCCCGCTGCTCATCGAAGCGGCCAGACAGCTCGAACCGCTGGATCCCGCCCTCGCGCGCGAGACGCACCTGGAAGCGTTGCGAGCCGCGAGCACCGCCGGTCGGCTTGGCGTCGGCGCGCGGGCCGCCGCCGAGGCCGCTCGCCGGGCGCCCCCCACGCAAGGGCCGCCGCGTGCCGTCGACCTGCTGCTCGAAGGCCTCGCCGTCCGGTTCACCGACGGTTACGCGGCCAGCGCGCCGGCGCTCAAGCGAGCGCTCAGCGAGGTTCGCGACCAGGGGGAGCGTTCCGGGCAAGACGTGCGCTGGCCGTGGTCAGCCCGCCGCGTCGCGCCGGACTTGTTCGATGACGACGCATGGCATGCGCTGGGCACCCGCAACGTGCAGATCGCCCGCGACGCTGGCGCGCTGGCGGTGCTCCCGCTGGCCATGAACTATCTCGCGACGCTGCGTATCTTCGAAGGCGACCTGGATGCCGCGGCGGCGCTGCTCGACGAGGCCGAGGCGATCGCGGACGCGACCGGCGCCGCGCCCATCGTGTTCGGAAGACTGCAGCTCGCGGCCTTTCGCGGCGATGAGGTGCTGACATCGGTGCTGATCGAGGCCAGCGAGCCGGCGGCCATCGCCCGGCGCGAGGGAGTGGTGCTCACCTTCGCCGAGCACGGGCGCGCCGTGCTCCACAACGGCCTCGGCCATTATCAGGCGGCGCTGGATCCCGCCCAGAGCGCGAGCGCCCAGGACGAGCTGATGCTCTCGGTATGGTCGCTGCCCGAACTGGTCGAGGCGGCCGCCCGCTGCGGCCGGACCGACCTGGCCGCCGACGCGCTGGAGCGGCTCACCGAGCGAACGCAAGCGGCCGGGAGCGAGCTGGCGCTCGGCATCGAGGCACGGTCACGGGCGCTGGTCAGCGACGGTGAGCCCGCCGAGCGCCTCTACCTTGAGGCGATCCAGCGGCTCGGCGGCACCCGCGTGCGTTCCGCCCTGGTGCGCGCCCATCTTCTGTACGGCGAGTGGCTCCGCCGGGAGAACCGCCGCGGGGACGCGCGCGAGCAACTCCGGACTGCCTACGACGGCTTCACCGCGATGGGCATGGAGGCGTTCGCCGAGCGCGGCCGTCGCGAGCTGCTGGCCACCGGCGAGACCGTCCGCAAGCGCGAGGCCCAGACGCGCTATGAGTTCACCGCGCAGGAAGTGCAGATCGCCCGGCTCGCCGGTGACGGGCTCAGCAATTCGGAGATTGGCGCCCAGCTGTTCCTGTCCACCCGCACCGTCGAATGGCACCTGCGCAAGGTGTTCAGCAAGCTTGGCATCAGCTCGCGCCGCGACCTGCGCCGCGCTCTGGCCGACCTGGCACGGTCGGCGGCGGTGAGCTTATGACCGGGCCCTCCAGGTCCCCGGTGACCCGGCGCCTCGGTCTGGCCACGCGACGACCGCGTGATAGAGACTGCCAGTAGGGCCAGACCCAGGGAGTCGTGCCGTGGCTGAGTTGCTCGGACGTCATAACGAGTGTGCAGCGCTCGACCGGCTCGTGACCGACGTGCCCGCGGGTTCGAGCCGGGTTCTCGTCCTGCGCGGCGAGGCCGGGGTGGGCAAGAGCGCCCTGCTGGCCTACCTGTCCGGCCGGGTCACCGGCTGGCGAGTCGCGTCGGCGGTCGGGGTGGAGTCGGAAATGGACCTGGCCTACAGCGGCCTGCATCAGCTGTGCGCGCCCCTGCTGGACCACCTCGACGAGCTGCCGGTCCCGCAACGCGACGCGCTCGCGACCGTGTTCGGGCTGAGCACTGGTCCCGCGCCTGACCGGTTCCTGGTGGGACTGGCCGCGCTGACGCTGGTGGCGCAGGCCGCCGAGCAGCAGCCGCTGGTCTGCATCGTCGACGACGCACAGTGGCTGGACGGCGCCTCCGCGCAGCTTCTCGCGTTCGTGGGCCGCCGCCTGCTGGCCGAGCAGGTCGCGCTGGTGTGCGCGGCGCGCACCGGCATCGGAGACGGCGTGCTGGCCGGCCTGCCCGCCCTGGAGATCCGCGGGCTCAGCGACGGCGACGCGCGGCCGCTGCTGCTGGGCCACGTGCACGGCCCGATCGACGCGGCCGTCACCGATCAGATCATCGCGGAGAGCCGCGGCAACCCGCTCGCGCTCCTGGAGTTGCCGCGCACCTGGGACGCGCCCGGTCTGGCCGGGGGATTCGGGCTGCCGGCGAGCCAGCCGGTGGCCGGCAAGATCGAGCACAGCTACGTGCAGCGTCTCCGGCTGCTGCCAGCCGACACCCAGCTGCTCGTCCTCACCGCGGCCGCCGAACCCCTCGGTGATCCGGTGCTGCTGCACCGCGCGGCCGACGCGCTGGGCATCGACATGATGGCGGCGGCTCCCGCGGTGGACGCCGGGCTTATCCACCTGCGCATTCGCGTGGAGTTCGCCCACCCCCTGGTCCGGTCGGCCGGCTACCGGGCGGCCGACGCCGCCGACCGCCGGCGTGTGCATCGTGCCCTCGCCGAAGCCACCGACGCCCTGACCGACCCGGACCGGCGGGCCTGGCACCGGGCCCGCGCCACCTCCGAGCCCGATGAGGAGGTGGCGGCCGAACTGGAGCAGTCGGCCGGCCGGGCCCAGGCCCGGGCCGGGCTCGCGGCTGCCGCCGCCTTCCTGACCCGCGCTACCGAACTGACCCCGCTTCCCGAGGCGCGGACCCGGCGCGCCCTGGCTGCCGCCTTCGCGAACGTCCAGGCTGGCGCCTTCGAGAGCACCCGGACCCTGCTCAGCATCGCCCTGGACGGCCCGGTCGACGAACTGCAGCACGCCCAGATCGATTTGGTCCGTGCTCAGATGGCCTTCGCCTCGAGCCGGGGCAACGAGGCGACGCTGCTGCTGCTGGCGGCGGCCCAGCGGCTTCAGCCGCTGAATCTCCAGCTCACGCGCCAGACCTACCTGGACGCATTCTCCGCTGCCCAATTCGCGGCCCGGCTCAACGAGGGCGTCGGCATCACCGAGGTGGCCCAGGCCGTCCGCGCCGCACCGCGCCCGCCGGCCGACGAGCTCACGCCCGGCGACCTGCTGCTTGATGCCTTCGTCGCCCTGACCGATGACTACGCCGCGGCCGTTCCGCCGGGCCGGAACGCCCTGGACCGGCTCCGTCGCGACCCGGGTTCGGCCAGGGAGAACTTGCGCTGGTTGTGGCAGGGTTGCGTGCTCGCCCTAGAGCTGTGGGACGACGAGAGCGCGTATGTCCTGTCGGATCATCACCTTCAGATGGCACGCAAGACGGGAGCGCTCAGCGAGCTACCGCTCGCGTTCGGCTCGCGCACGCCCATTCTCGTGTTCGGCGGCGAGCTCGCCGCGGCCGCCTCGCTGGTCGAGGAATCACGGTTGGTACACGAGGCGGCGGGGATCGCCGAGGCGCCTTACGGCGCGCTGGTCCTCACCGCGTGGCGGGGCCAGGCCCGCGAGGGCAGAGAACTGATCGATGTCGCGATCGGTGAGGCCAGCGCCCGCGGCGAGGGCGTCGGGGTGGCCATCTGTGAGTACTCGCACGCCGTCTTGTGCAATGGCCTGGGCCAGTACGACGAGGCACTCGCCGCCGCCCGGGGCGCCTGCGCGGATCCGACCGAGATGGTGGCCCACAACTGGGGCATGATCGAGCTGATCGAGTCGGCCGCGCGAACCGGAAGGACCGACCTGGCGGCGGAGGCCCTCCAGCGGCTGACCACGAAGGCGCAGGCGTGCCGGACCGACTGGGCGCTCGGGATCGAGGCCCGTTCGCGAGCCCTGCTGAGCACCGGAGACACCGCCGAGCGCGGGTTCCGCGAGGCGGTCGGGCATCTCAGCCGGGCCCGGGTAAACGGGGAGCTCGCCCGGGCTTACCTGCTGTACGGGGAATGGCTCCGGCAGGGCGGTCGCGGTGCCGACGCCCGCCGCGAGTTGACCCGAGCCTACGAGATGTTCACCGCCATGGGAATGGCGGGTTTCGCGGAGCGAACTCGTCGCGAATTGCTAGCCGCTGGCGCGGCCGTACGCCAGCGCGGCGCCAATGCCATCGAGCAGCTCACGGAGCAGGAGGCGCTCATCGCGCGGCTGGCGCGCGACGGCCGGTCGAATACGGAGATCGCCGCCCAGCTTTTCATCAGCGCCCGTACGGTCGAATGGCACCTGCGCAAGGTGTTCACCAAGCTGGGCGTCAGCTCCCGGCGGCAGCTGCGGCTGGCTATGGCCGATCGCCGTCGGCCAGTGTCAGCCGGTTAGTAGCACCTTTCGTCCTGGCCGGCCAGTTGCCCGTAACCGAGTCCAGGACGGTCGAAGCGTACTTCGCCGGTGCCTCCTCCCAGGCGAAATGCCCGGCATCGATGATCACCACGCGGCTGGTGGGCAGGCCCTGGTCGAGAAACTCCGCGTTGGCGAGCGGGACGACACGATCGTGGCGGCCGTTGATGATCGTGACCGGTACCGCGATCTGCGGCAGCAGCCCGGCGAGCACGGGAAGCTCCTCGGGATACCGGCGGACATAGCGCATCGACTCGGCGAAGCGGTCGCCGTCGTAGCAGGCCAGGTAGTCCGCGCGGATGTCATCGGGTACCCCGCCGGCGATGGTGTCCACCGCCGCGCCGACGATCACTTGCGGGTCCATCCTGCGGTACTTGTCGAGGTCGGGGTCCAGCACCCACGACGCCAGCGGCTGGCCGAGCTGGATCGGAACCGCAGTTCCGCCGCTGCCCACGATCACGCTGACGAACTGCTCCGGATGTGCGGCCGCCCCAAACAGCGCGGCCGCGGTTCCGACGTCGGGCGCGACGATGTGCGCCGGGCCCAGATCGGCCTCGGCCATGAGCCGGGCCAGGAACTCGCCCATCGCGCGGGGTGACAGGAGGTCCTCCCGGCGCTCGGAGGCGCCGAAACCCGGCAGGTCAACCGCGAACAGGCGGGCGTGCTCGGCAAGCGACGCCCATATCGGCGCGAACGCGTACACACTCTCCGGCCATGGACTGGTAAGGACGACCGTCGGCTTTCGCGTGCCACCGCTGTCAGCGAACCGGATCCGGACTCCATCGATCGTCCGGAAGCGGACTTGCGGGGTCGTTGTCGTTGGCATGCATCCCATCCTCCAGGTCCGGTCCGTCCTTCGAGCCCGCGAACACCCTGGCCAAGTCCCTGGTTGAACGACCGCGAGCAGGCGGTTGAGGGTGAGGTGCGGGCGTCAGGTGAATTCCGCGCGGTATTCGTGGAGGAACTCGGTCACCGGGCGCGGGGGGCGGCCGGTGATCTGGGCGAAGGTGCCGGTCGTGTAGTCGTTCTCGCCGGCCAGGATCGCCCACTCGCGCGTGATGAGCAGCTCAGCGGTCCCCGCCGGTACCCCAGCGCCAGTGAGACGGTCGAGGAACTGCCGCTCGGTCACGACCCGGAAGGTGACGGGCTCGCCGAGTTCGGCCGAGAGCAGGTCGAGCGCTTCCGGCCAGGACAGGGGGACCGGTCCGGTCAGGTCGTGGTGCACGCCCCACAACGCCGGGTCGGTGAGCACGCGCAGCCCGGCCTCGGCCACGTCACGGTGGTCGATCAGGGCCATCCGGCCGGTGTCGGCCAGGCCGGTCCAGGTGCGCGAGGAGCGTACCTCGGGCGCGGCGGCGAGCAGCGACGCGAAGAAGATCGCGGGGCGGATGGTCGAGTACGGCACGGCGGTGGAGGCGGCAAACTGATCGATGCTGTGGTGGGCTCGCTGGTTGATCCCCAGGGAGTCCGCCGAGGTGTTGAGCACCGACAGGCGGGTGACCTGCTCGATCGAGGAGATCCCGGCGGCGGCGTTGATCGCGATCCGCTGCAGGACACCCTCGGTCCCGGTCGATCCCATCGCGATGAACACGGTGCGGATCCCGTCCAGGGCCGCGGTGAGGTCGCGCGGGTCGTCCAGGCGGGTGGGACGGATGTGTAGCCCGCCAGGTTCGCCGAAGGCGCGGCGGGCTTTGCCGGGGTCGCGGACGAGCGCGGTGACCGCCTCGCCGCGCGCGAGTACGCCGCGGACGATCTGGCTGCCGACGCGGCCGGTGGCGCCGATCACTGCAGTGCTCATCGTGTCTCCTTCGGGTAGAGCCCGATCGGTTCGAGGGCGTGCGCAGCACCATGATGGCGCGCCTGGTCGGCTGGTCTTGATATGTCAGGGCGCTTCACAGTGGCTGGTGCTGTGCTCCCCGGAGCGCCTCCTGAGCCCGTCCAAGGGCCTTTCGCGGGCAGCGGAAAGCATGATTCGTGGAGATCGGCCGAAGCCGCTGAGGCCAGGCGCTAAGGCAGCAATTCGAACGCGTCGGCGTGCCTTGGGCGGACGACGGCGAAGTGGCGGCGGTTAAGAGTTGCGATCCTGCTCGTGCCGCGGCGCTCGGCTACGGCAATTACCCGAGTCGGCACGATCGGCTGTCGCAAGGAGAGGGCCAGTATCGACGATGAGCACCTAGTCGCGCCCGAACCCTAGGCCACGTCGGTCGACGCGGCCTCGATCACCGGGGAGACCGCGGCGATCGCCGATCCGCCGCAGATTCCCGTGCCCACGCCGATCAGTGTGCGCAGGTCGCCGGGGACGCCAAGCAGCCGCCCGTACAGCCAGGCCGCGGCCAGGCAGATGACCAGCGTGCCGAGCATGACCGGCAGCGAGGACACGCCGACCCTGGCCGCCTCGGTTATCGAAAGCTGCGCACCGAGCAGAACCACCGAGCACTGCAAGACGAAGGTACTCGCCCACTTCACCCCGGCCGCGAAGCGCGCGCCTGGCCTGACAACGATCGCGATGACGGCGCCGATGACCGCTCCGGGAACCGCGGTGCCGATCAGCGGCACGTGCTGCCCCACGATCGTCGCCACTACGGCGATGGCGAGCGCCAGCGCGAACCCGGGAGCGATGGCCTGCGCACGGCGGACAGCGTTGCGCGGGCGCGAGGCGTCAGCGGGATACAAGGGGCTCCGCGGGGGGCCCTTGGTATCCCGCAGGTTCGCCGGGGCGGGGGAGTCATGCAGGGCAGTCATGGCCATTCCAGACTCGCCAAGATGCTGGCCTGCGGGAAGGAGAGCCGCCTTGTGGGGGTACAAGCTAGCGTTGTATCTGGCGGGACTCGATCCGACGGAGGGGAGGGCGCGGGGACGATGGGCGAGGCGGTGCACGACCTGGATGCGCTGCGGGCGCTGCGCGAGGTGGTCAGGCGAGGGTCCATCGCCGCCGCCGCCACGGCGCTCGGCGTCTCGCAGCAGGCGCTGTCGGCGCGGATGCGGACGATGGAGCGGGCAATGAACGTCACCCTGCTCTCCCGTTCGCCAGGCGGGTCCCACCTCACCGAGCAGGGACGCCTCACCGTCGGCTGGGCCGAGGACGTGCTCGACGCTGCCGACCGGCTTGAGGCCGGGCTGCGGTCGATCAGGTCCGGCGTGTCGCACCGGCTGGCGATCGCCGCCAGCCAGACCGTCGCCGAGCACCACGTGCCGCACTGGCTGGTCGAGTTGCGCAACATCGAGCAGGCCAGCGCCGAGCAGGCACCCGGGCCCACGCCGACCGTCGTGGAACTCACCGTCGCCAACTCGACCCGGGTCATCGAACTCGTCAGGGACGTTAAGGTACGACTCGGCTTCATCGAGACCCCGCACCTGCCAGCTGATCTGGTCACGGCGCACCTGCGCGACGACGAGATGCTCGTGGTCACCGCGCCAGGCCATCCGTGGGCGCGCCGCCGCCGGCCGCTGTCGCTGGCCGAGATCGCCGCGACGCCGATGGTCATGCGGGAGGCCGGCAGCGGCACCAGGGTCACCCTGACCGATCACCTAGCCGACCAGCATCCGCCGCTCAGCGCGCGGATCGCGATGGAACTCGGTACGAGTGCGGCGGTCCGCTCAGCGATCGCGGAGGGCGTCGGGCCGGGCGTGCTCAGCCGACTGGCCGTCCGTGACGATCTCGTGCTCGGCCGGCTGGTCGCCATCGAGGTCGCCGGGCCGCCGCTGAGGAGGCCGCTCACCGCCGTCTGGCGTCCCGATCTTGATCCGCTGCCGCCCGAGGCCGCACGCCTCCTCGCGGTCGCTAAGGGTGCCGCGCTGGCCCGCGGATTAGCCTGGGCACGTCACTTGCCACTCGCCGATGTTGAAGCACCAGTTCCATACGCCATTCTCGGTCCTGGCCCCGCTGACCCGGAGCCGGCTGAAGTAGGGCGTACCGCCGTGCTTCTTGACGCCATAAAGCTTCAGCCTGGCATGGCCCTCATTATGGGTACAGGACAGGCAGCGGGGCCGGCTTCGCGGCCGCGCCGGTGATGCGCTCGCCATGCCAGCCGAGCCGGTCAGCAGCGCGACAGCGAGCGCCAGCGCGAGCAGGATCTTCCTCATGTGTTCGTGTTTCCTTTCGCGTGGGTCCGGTGCCCGCCAGGGATAACCGGCTTCTGATATGCGCTAGCTCTTAAGGGCTGATGCCGGGCCCAAGCCCTTCAGGCCTCCGGCGCGCCGCGAGTCGGCCAAGACGCTCCGCCTAGGTGGCGGAGCATAAGCCCAATGTGAAGCGGGCCGGAGTCTGGCAGGAGGGGCCGGGCGGCCCCACTGGGCGCGCCTGGTGTGGGCCGGACGACCCATTTACGGCCCGATGCGGGTCGTTCCGGGCCGGGAGGGCCCGGTCCTCAGCTGGGAAGGCTCGGGCGCTCGAGCAGGCGAGGGCGGGAATTCGGGGTGCACAATGGGTGGATGGGGCTGCCCTCCGGCGTGGTGACGTTGCTGTTCACCGATATCGAGGGCGGCATCGGGCTGTGGGAGGCCGACCGCGAGGCCATGACGGAGGCGTCGGCCCGCCATGACCGCATTGTCCGCGAGCAGATCGAGGTGGCAGGCGGCCGGGTCGTCAAGACGGTGGGCGAAGCGTTTCGTACGGTATTCGCCGACCCGTATGCCGCGCTGGCATCGGCGGTGGCCATCCAGCGGGCCGCTGGTTCTGAGCTGTGGCCGCCAGGCTTGCTTGTCCAGGTGCGGATGGCGTTGCATTCGGGGGCCTGCGTCGAGCGCGACGGCGACTATTTCGGTCCGGTGGCGAACCGGGCCGACCGGCTGCTCGCCGTCGGCCATGGTGGTCAGGTCTTGGTGTCGGAGGCGGCGTATGAGCTGTTGGCCGGCCGGCTGCCCGGCGGGATCGGGTTCCGGGATCTGGGCGAGCACCGGCTGAAGGACCTGCGCCGGGCTGAGCGGGTCTTCGAGGTGACCGGGCCGGGCCTGGCCAGCGCGTTCGGCCGGTTGTGCTCGCTGGACGACCCGGCGCTGCGCCACAACCTGCCCTCGCAGCCGACCAGTTTCGTGGGCCGCGCCGCCGAGCTCGCCGAGCTGCGGTCGCTCGTGTCGGGCAGGTCGCGGCTGGTCACGATCGCCGGGCCGGGCGGGATCGGCAAGTCTCGCCTGGCGCTGCAAGTGGCGGCCGAGGCGCTGGATGGCGCCGGTGACGGGGTGTGGCTGGTTGAACTGGCGCCGGTGGCCGAACCGGAACTGGTAACCCGCACCGTCGCCGCCGTGCTCGGAGTCCGTGAGGAGCCGGGACGGCTGATCCTCGACACCCTGATCGACGCCGTCGGCGACCGGCACCTGCTCGTGGTTCTCGACAACGCCGAGCACGTGCTCGGCGCTGCCGCCAAGCTGGCCGACGCCCTGATGCGATCGTGCCCGCGGGCGTATCTGCTGGTCACGAGCAGGGAACCCCTGGGTATCAGCGGAGAGCACGTATTCCGGATTCCCTCGCTGACCGTGCCGCCCGCCGATCTCGCTGCGCCCGGCCGGCTGGCCGCGTTCGAGTCGGTCCAGCTGTTCGCCGAACGCGCCGCCATGTACCGGCAGGGCTTCGTCCTCGATGACGCCAATGCCGCGGCGGTGGCGGCCGTCTGCGTGCGCCTGGACGGGATCCCGCTGGCCCTTGAGCTCGCCGCGGCCCGGCTGGGATCGCTGTCGGTGCCGGAGATCGCCTCCCGGCTCGATCAGCGGTTCCGGCTGCTGACTGGGGGAAGCCGTACCGCCCTGCCTCGTCATCAGACGCTCCGTGCCCTGATCGACTGGTCCTACGACCTGCTCAACCCTGAGGAGCAGATGGTGCTCGGCCGGCTCTCGGTCTTCGCCGGGGGCTGGACCCTGGCGGCCGCCGAAGCGGTCAATGCCGGGAGCGGCACCGGGGAATGGCCGGTGCTGGACCAGCTGGCTGCCCTGGTGGATAAGAGCCTGGTCCAGGCCGAAGAGATGCACGGTTCGACCCGGTACCGGCTGCTGGAGACGGTCCGCCAGTACGCCGTCGAACACCTGGCCCGGCAGCCCGGCGCCGACCTGGCCGCAACCCAGGCCGTGCACCGCGATCACTACCTGGCTCTGGTCCAGACTGCCGACACGTTCCTGCGCGGCCCGGACGAGGCCGTATGGCTCGACCGGCTCGAGGTCGAGTTCGACAACATCCGGGCCGCGCTGGCGTTCAGCCTGGCAGATCCGGACGGTACCGAGCCCGGCCTGCGACTGGCGACGGGGCTGCGCTGGTTCTGCAACATGCGCGGCCGCGGCGGCGAAATCCTTGAGGCGCTCAGCGTCCTGCTCGGCCGGCCAGACGCCCACGTGCGGACCCGGGCCCAGGCCCTCACCGCGAGCTGCCACCTGCGCAATCAGTTCGGCGACGACTCGGTCGTCCCCGCGCTGGCCCGCGAGGCGATCAGGATCGCCCGTGACCTCAGCGATGACGCGATCGCCGCCGACGCCCTCGCTCAGCTGTGCTGGTTCAGGTACGAGCACGGCGATCTGCCTGCCGCCATGGCCCAGATCGACGAAGCCGTCCGGCTGGCCCGGGCGACCGCGGATCCCCGGCTGGTTACCTACGTTCTCCTCAATCGCGGGACGCTCTCAGGTGAATGGAACGATCTGGACCGCGCCTTCGCTGACCTGCAAGAGGCCATCACGCTTTCCCGGGCGGCCGGAGACAACTACCAGCTCGCCGTGGCGCTGGCCAACTCCGGCATCTACGAGCAAGCGGCCGGGGAGCTCCAGGCGGCCCGAACGCACCTTCAGGAGGCGAGCACGCTCGTCGAGCGTCTTCGCTACCCGAGCCTGTCCGTCGCCATGCGACTGCAACTCGGTTACCTTGACCTCGCCGCCGATCCCGCCAGCGCCCGCGGCCATTTCACCGCCAGCCTGGACGCAGCGCGGGTCACCGGGGTCAAGTCGTACGTCCACGCCACGTTGCTGGGCCTCGCCCTCGCCGTCGGCGCAGACGGTGACCCCACCAGCGCCGCTACCCTGCACGGCGTCGCCGACGAGCAATTCGAACAGGCCGGGCGGGCGGTCGCGACCTTCGATGCGCCGCTGCGTGACCGCGACCAGGCCCGGCTGCGCGTCACGCTGGGCGATGCCGCATTCGAGGCCGCTTACCGCTACGGACGTTCGCTCAGACAGACCGACGGCATCGCCCTGGCCGTTGCCAACGCCGAGCCCGAACCCGGAGTGGCGCCGGACGGTCCCGCCGGACCGCTGTCGGAAAGAGAACGGGAGATCGTGGCGCTGCTGGCCGGGGGGGCGACCGACGCCCAGATCGCCGAACGGCTGTTCCTTTCGGTCAACACGGTGCGATCGCACCTGGACCGGATCCGGGACAAGACCGGCGCCCGCAGGCGCCCGGAACTGGTCCGCTACGCCGTCCAGGCTGGCATCGAAGCGATCGTTCCTCCGAGCTGAGGACCAGCGCGCCCTGGCCGCACCCGCTATGGGCGGTGAATGGGCCGTTCGGCCCATGCCTGGTCGGCCCGATGGGGCCGCGCGGCCCCTGCTGTCACGGCCCAGGCCGGACTTACGGTCGGTCTACTGTTCCGGCGCCGATGCGGAGACCGTATCGGCACGGCGTTCCGACCCTGCGAAAGGCCATTGCCATGTCCCTCATGCGACTGACCCGCACCTCGTTCACCGTCGCCGTCCTCAGCGCCGCGCTGGCGCTGGGCGGCGCGTCCGCGGCGAGCGCCGCCACCCACGCCGCCCAGACCCAGCCCAAGAACCTGTACCTCTACGTCGGCAACGGGAGCTTTGTCCCTCAGGTAGCGCCGACCCAGATCTACACCGCCGACGGAACCATCATCGACGAGCAGGGCAAGCCGCTCCCGGCGCCGTACGGCACCGCAGGGTCGAAATACCCTGGCTGGGTCTGGAGCCTTTCCCCGACCGCGGCCAGCCTGGGCTGGGCCAACCTCAACGGGACCAAGGTGATACAGGACGTGATCGGCGCGGGCTGGGCTCCGCTGCCCGCGCCGTACACCGGCAGCTACTACTACAAGTGCCTGGAGTACCTGCCGAATCCGCTCGTCAACAGCGCCGAGAACTGGCTGCGCTGGAACTCCGCGAACGGCGAATGGGTAGACATGCCGCTGGCAGCCTACGGCGAATACTGCGAAAACCAGTGAGACAACCACCGGCGATAATCATGGGCGAATCGGATATCCGGCACGCAGCTCCCGGCCCTGGCGGAGGCGGTCAGCTCTCTCAGGCGCCCGCCGGCTCGTCACAGGACACGGAGAATTCCTTGCCGTTGACCGCGGACACAATAATGTGCGGATTGCTTCCAGTCACCTTCACCGGGTCCAGGCCGCCCAGCGGCGAGCCGTCCACGGTATCGCCGGTGAAGGCCGCCAGCGTCTGCGCGGGAGCGCAGCTGAGGCTGGCGGGAACCTGTACCACGGTCTCCGCCGAGGAGAGCACCGAGGCGGCAGCGGACGAAGGGCCAGCCGTCAGAACGCGGTGCTTGCCAGCCAGCTATCCACCACGGCGTTGTCCCCGTAAACGGTCACTGCCGGATCGGAAACCGGCCTTCGCCGCATCAGCACGAGCAGCAAGCTGGCGGCCGGGCCGGTAAGGGCAGCATCGCCCTTGCCATGACCCGGCTCAACGGTCAGACCGCCCGCGTCGTGCCGGATCATCCACTCGCCGCGGCCGCCAAGTACGTCATCGGTTGCGTGTACGTGCAGGCCAGCACCGGCGGTTAGCGCCTTAGCCCGCTCGCCGGAGTCGCCGAGCCCGCCGGTCAGGAGCATCAGCCATTCGTCGATGGCATCGGCAGCTATCTCCGCTTCAATGACTGGCTCGGGCTCGGCACCCGCAGCAAGCTGGGCGTCGGCTCGGTGCACCAGCGTCTCGTGCGCCATCCGCCGTATCCAGAAACCGGCTGGCGCCGGCCCGGCGAACGACCAGACGAGATCACTGCCCGCTTCCCGCACAGCGCCGACGATCCGCGCCGCGCCGGCCTGCAGCCACGCGCACTGCTCGGCGCGATCATCGGGCAGCTTGCCGTCCGGTACCTCCCGGAACGGAATGAACGCGTCAGACCTCGTACGCGTGATCTCGGCGGCCCACCGGTGCGCCCTGCCAACATGCGTGACAAGCTGACGCAGGGTCCATTCCGGGCAGGTGGGGATCGGCAGGCTCTGAGCATACTCAGCCAAGATCTCCGCCAGCCCTGCTGTGCTTGCCTTGATCTCGGCGGCGTACCGGTCGGCACTGAGCTGCGGCATGGCGTTCCTTCCTGGTGATCTGCGGCGGCTAGCCTAGCCACCCCTGACTGTAAGCCTGTCCGGCTCCGCAGGGTCCGCGCGCTGGCTGATGAGCAGGGCGCGGGTCCGCGCAATCGGACCGGTCCCCGGCGGGCTATTCATGAGCGTCGCAACCGACCCGGCGGCCCAGGCAGGGACGGCAGAGTGGTGGTGGAGCTCATCGCCGCAGCCTCGGATTGCAGGTCTGAGCTGGTCCTTTACGAAACCTGCGGCCGAGCGAGAGGGGCAGGCGTCACGGACCAGCATGCCTGGAGCAATACCTGGGCGAATGCTTGCGGCGCGGTGATGCATACCGCGTGATCGTCGTTCACTTCGTGGATCGATGCGCCCGGTATTGCCGCGGCCAGCTTCCGCTGCCGATCGGCCGGCACGATGTGGTCCTGGGTCGTGACCACCACCGCGGCCGGGACGTCGACCTGGTTTATCCAGCTGTGCGAGGTGAACTCGCAGACGGCCTGGACGGCCGACAGGGCGGTGCCGAGCGGGGTCCGGCGCAGCTGGGCACGGGCCCACGCGGCGGTAGCCGGGTCACCGACGGGACCCAGCAGCGTCAGGCCGAGGATCTCGCCGCTGACCGGCTGCAGCAGCGGATTCCACCGGATGGCGGCGGCCGCCGACGGCAGCGCCAGGGCGGCCAGCTTCTCCGCCGGTGACCC
>Ga0209006_10002389_pt1 | contig 17133 bp, 13 predicted proteins | sample JacPin_JW_Ref_O2_FD_188567 | JGI IMG/M metagenome (GOLD analysis project Ga0209006, IMG submission 188567) | Forest soil microbial communities from Algoma, Ontario, Canada - Jack Pine, Ontario site 1_JW_Ref_O2 (SPAdes) (version 2) | ecosystem: Environmental > Terrestrial > Soil > Boreal... | reverse complement strand
GATCCAGTCCGCGTACCAGGGTGCGCCCGCGCCGCCGATCGTCGCCCCGGTCTGCGCCAGCGGCAGGCGGCTCAGGGCCGGCGCGAGCCGCTTGTCAGTCGTCATGGTCCGCCACATCATGACCGCGGAACTGTGGCGCTCCTGATGCGCCATCAGGTCGCTCCACATCAGCAAGTTGAACAGCTCGAACGGTCCGTGCCCGAAGCCCGCGGCGGCGAGGTCATGCGGGCTGATGTGCACGGCCATGGCGAACAGCTCAGGTGGCGGGTCGAGCGCCAGCGCCCACTGGACGTAGGCCAGGTAGCTCGCGCCGACCGTTGCGAGCCGCCCGTTGAACCAGTCCCGGGTGCGCAGCCACGCGACCGTATCCTGACCGTCCGCCGGCTCGTCCGCGGCCGGCCGGAATACTCCACCGGATCCGAACGTGCCGCGGGTGCTCTGCAGGAGCACGTGGTAGCCCCGCTCCGCGAACGGGCGCGCCATCAGCTGCATCTGCCAGCCGCGCCCGTACGGCGAGCGCATCAGGATAGTCGGCCGCGGCCCGTCGGTCACCGGCGCCAGGTGGTCGGCCATCAACGTGGTGCCGTCGCGCATCGGCACCCTGATGCCGCGATCGATGGTGATCTTGTTTCGGGGCGGGCCGAGCTTGAACTGCCGGAGCATTGCCGCGGTCAGCAGGTCGGACGGACGGCGTGGCGGGCGTGCTCGGCTGCTCATCGTGCGCGCGAACCCTCCGGTCGCAGGTCTCGGGTGGCGGGCGGGCAGCAGTTCAGGCCGGGCCTGCCGGGTGCCGATAGTACCGGCCGATGGGCAGTTAGGCTGACGTGGTGGCACCGGATTTGATGGCCGGGCGGCGGGCGGCGGTGTTCGACTTCTACGGCACGCTGACGCCGGTCAGCCCGCCGGAAGCGTGGACAGCCAACGCGGCGAGCCTCGCGGCCGCGATGGGCGTACCCGCGGCCGAGCTGGTGCGGGTGCTGGACGAGACCTTCGGCGCGCGGATCACCGGCGTACTCGGGGACGTCTCGCAGACCTTGCAGGCGCTGGCTGACCGCCTGGGCGTCGAGCTCACCGAGAGCCAGCTGGCGCGGGCAAGCCAGATCCGGCGCGAGCGGCAGGAGGCCATGTTCGCGCTCCGGCCCGAGGCGCTCGGCGTCATCCGCGCACTGCGCACCCGCGGGCACCGGATCGGCCTGGTGTCCGACTGCACGATCGAGCTGCCCGCGGCCTGGCCACGGCTGCCGGTGTCCCAGGTCGTCGACGTACCGGTGTTCTCGTGCATCGAGGGGCTGCGCAAGCCCGACCCCCGGTTGTTCCGCAAGGCCGCCGCCGGGCTGGCCGCCCAGCCAGACGAATGCCTCTACGTGGGCGACGGTGGCGGCGACGAGCTGGCCGGAGCCGCCGCCCTCGGAATGCGCGCGGTACTGCTCGCGGGGGCCGACTGGCGCAACCACCGCACGCCGGGCCTTGGACCCGGCGGCGCGGGGTGGACCGGCGCGCGGATCGGCTCGCTGACCGAGCTGCTCGCCTGACCTTAGGGTTCGTATCCGAGATTCGGCCGCAGCCAGTACTCGGTGTCGGCCACCGTCGCGCCTTTACGGGCCGCGTAGTCCTCGACCTGATCCCGGCCGACGCGGCCCACGTTGAAGTAGCGCGCCTGCGGATGGGCGAAGATCAGGCCGCTGACGCTGGCCGCGGGGGTCATCGCGAAGGAGTCGGTCAGGCCCACGCCGATCCGCTCGGCGTCCAGCAGCCGGACGAGATCCTGCTTCAGCGAATGGTCGGGCGAGGCCGGGTAGCCGAACGCGGGCCGGATGCCGCGGAACCGCTCGGCATGAAGGTCGGCCATGGCGGGCTCAGCCTCCGGCTCGAACCAGGCTCGCCGCGCCTCCAGGTGCGCATACTCAGCGAAGGCCTCGGCCAGCCGGTCTGCCAGTGCCTTCACGCTGATCGCGTTGTAGTCGTCCCGCGCGGCCTCGTACTTCGCGGACAGCTCGGCGCCGCCGTGCACGGCGACCGCGAATGCGCCTAGCGAGTCGGCCGCCGGGGCCACGTAGTCCGCCAGGCAGCGGTTCGGCCGGTCCTCCCGATGCTCCTGCTGGCGCAGCATCGGGAACCGCAGCGGCGCGCTGGCCGCGGGCTCGACGACGATGTCATCGCCCTCGGCGCGGGCGGGCCAGAACCCGTACACGCCGCGGGCCTGCAGCAGGCCGCCGTCAATGATCTCGTCCAGCAACCGCTGCCCGTCATCGAAGACCTCGCGGGCGGCGGGCTGCTCGAGTATCGCCGGATAGCGCCCCTTCAGCTCCCAGGCGGTGAAGAAGAACTGCCAGTCGATGAAGTCGCGCAGCAGCCGCAGGTCTGGCTCGAGGATCCGGGTCCCGGTGCCGGCGGGCACGGGCAGCTCGCTGAAGTCCAGCTGCTCCCGGTTCGCCCGCGCCTTTGCCAGCGGCACCAGTGGCCGCCGCTGCCGGCTGGCGTGCTGCTCTCGCAGGCGCTCCTGCTCGTCCCGGTTGGACCGGTCCAGCTCGGCCGCTCGCGCCGGGTCCAGCAGGTCGGACACCACGCCGACCACGCGCGAGGCATCCAGGACATGCACCGTCGGACTGGCGTAAGCGGGCGCGATGCGCACGGCCGTGTGTTGCTTGGACGTGGTCGCGCCGCCGATCAGCAGGGGCAGACGCAGGCCGCGGCGCTGCATCTCCTCGGCGACGCTCACCATCTGGTCCAGGGACGGCGTGATCAGGCCGGACAGCCCGATCGCGCTGGCGCCCTCGGCCACGGCGGTGTCCAGGATCTTCGCGGCGGGCACCATCACGCCCAGGTCGATCACGTCGTAGTTGTTGCAGCCGAGCACCACGCCGACGATGTTCTTGCCGATGTCGTGCACGTCGCCCTTGACCGTGGCCATGACGATCCGGCCCTGCGTGCGCCCGGACTCGGCCAGGCCGGCCTTGATCGCCGCCTGCTTCTCCGCTTCCATGAAGGGCTCGAGGTAGGCCACCGACCGCTTCATCGCGCGGGCGCTCTTCACCACCTGCGGCAGGAACATCTTGCCGGAGCCGAAGAGGTCACCGACGATCTTCATGCCCTCCATCAGCGGACCCTCGATGACATCCAGCGGCCGGTCCGCGGCGAGCCTGGCCTCCTCGGTGTCGGCCTCCACGAAGTCCACGATGCCGTGCACGAGCGCGTGCGCCAGCCGCTTCTCGACCGGCGCGTCCCGCCAGGAGAGGTCTATCTCGCGCTTGGTGCCGCTGCCCCGGACGGTGTCGGCGAAGGTCACCAGCCGGTCGGTGGCATCGGCCCGCCGGTCAAAGATCACGTCCTCGACCAGCTCCAGCAGCTCCGGCTGGATGTCCTGATAGACCACGAGCTGACCGGCGTTCACGATGCCCATGTCGAGCCCGGCTTTGATGGCGTGGAACAGGAACGCGGAGTGCATCGCTTCGCGGACGACGTCATTTCCGCGGAATGAGAACGAGAGGTTGGAGATCCCGCCGCTAGTGCGGACGCCGGGGCAGCGCTCCTTGATCAGCGGCAGGGCCTCGATGAACGCCTTGGCGTAGCCGTTGTGCTCCTCGATCCCGGTGGCGACCGCGAGGACGTTGGGGTCGAACACGATGTCCTCGGCGTCGAATCCGGCCTGCTCCGTCAGCAGGTCATAGGCACGGCCGCAGATGGACACCTTCCGCTCGACGGTGTCGGCCTGGCCCGCCTCATCGAACGCCATCACCACGACGCCGGCCCCGAAGTCACGGATGCGCCGGGCCTGCTCCAGGAAGGTCTCCTCGCCCTCCTTGAGGCTGATCGAGTTGACGACGCCCTTGCCCTGCACGCACTTCAGGCCCGCCTCCAGCACGCTCCAGCGCGAGCTGTCGATCATGATCGGGATGCGCGCGACCTCGGGTTCGGTCGCGATCAGGTTCAGGAATGAGGTCATGGCCTGCACGCCGTCCAGCAGGTCGGCGTCCATGTTGACGTCGAGCAGGTTCGCTCCGCCGCGCACCTGCTCAATCGCTACGTCGGAGGCAGCCTGGTTGTCGCCGGCCTCGATGAGGCGGCGGAACCGGGCCGAGCCGGACACGTTGGTCCGCTCGCCGATCATGACGAACCCGGTGTCCGGGCCAATCTCGAACGGCTCGAGCCCGCTGAACCGGTTGCTGACCCGCGCCGCGGGCACCGTGCGGCGGGCGAGCCCCGACACGCCCTGCGCAATCTGGCGGATGTGCTCGGGCCCGGTGCCGCAGCAGCCGCCGACGATGTTGACCAAGCCTCCGCGCGCGAAGTCGTGCAGCAGCCCGGCCGTCTCGTGCGGCTGCTGGTCATATCCGCCGAAGGCGTTCGGCAAGCCGGCGTTGGGATGACAGCTGGTGTAGGTGCCCGCCAGCCGCGCGAGGTCCTCGACGTAGGGGCGCATCTCGGCGGCGCCGAGCGAGCAGTTGACCCCGACGATGAGCGGCTTCGCGTGCTCGACCGAGGTCCAGAAGGCCTCGACCGTCTGCCCGGACAACGTTCGCCCGCTCAGGTCCACGATCGTGACCGCGAGCCACAGCGGCAGGTCAGGCGCGACCTCGCGGGCGGCCGCGATCGCGGCCTTCGCGTTGAGCGTGTCGAAGATCGTCTCGATCAGCAGCAGGTCGACGCCGCCCTCGGCCAGGGCCGCGATCTGCTCCGCGTACGCGGACTGCACCTGATCGAAGGTGACCGTGCGGAAGGCCGGGTCGTCCACCCGCGGCGAGAGCGACAGCGTCACATTGAGCGGACCCACCGAGCCCGCGACGAAACGACCGCCGGCTTCGTCCGCGGCCTGCCTGGCGAGCCGCGCGCCCGCCAGGTTCATGTCCCGGACAGCCGGCTCGAGGCCGTAGTCGCCCTGGCCGATGCTGGTCGCCGTGAAGGTGTTGGTGGTGGTGATATCCGCGCCGGCGGCGAAATACTGCCGGTGGATGTCCAGGACGACGTCGGGCCTGGTCAGGTTCAGGATGTCCGGATCGCCCGTCAGGTCGCGCGGGTGGTCACGGAACCGCTCCGCCCGGTAGTCGTCCGGAGACAGGCCAGAGGACTGGAGGGTAGTGCCCCAGGCTCCGTCCAGGACCAGGATCCGCTGGTCGAGCGCCTGTCTGAGATCCCCCATGTGCGCTGCCACTGCGCCCCTCCGTTCCCAACTACCCAGAGAGAGGCGCGAGCTGTCGCGCGAGACTCTTTAGGCGTTTTTGTCCTGGTCGCCAAGCTGTCGTCAAATCACTCCAGGTGTTCGAAGATTACCGCACGACGGGTCACGCCGGCCAGGGTGCGTCCACCCTGGCCCAAACCGACCCGGTAGCGCGCCCGGCGGCGCTCCCCGCGCCCGGGGTCAGCGGCAGGCCCGGCCGCCTGGCCGCAGCGTCGCCAGGCCGGCCTGGCCGACCGGCACCGGAGTGAGTTTTGCCGCCTTGAGCGTCGCGGCCCAGGCCGCTTGCTCAGCCGGGATGACGTGGCTGCGAACGAGCCAGATGGTGGCGCAGCTACCCGGCCGGACCCGGGCCAGCGCCGCGGTCAGCGCCGCCCGTACGGCCGCCAGATCACGGTCGCGCGCGACCACGATGCGCGGCTGGTCCGGGAAGTAAGCCTCGTAGCCCTGCCGCACGGCGGCGCTGGCCCGCCGGGCCGGCCGACCGTCAGGCCAGTAGTAGGCGAAGCCCCAGTTGCTGTTCAGGTTCACCAGGATCACGTCGTCGGGCCGGGCGTGCGCGGCGACATACGTCGCCTGATCCCGCACGTCCTCGGGCGGGATCGAGTGGCTGCGCACATCCGGCGCGGCGGTGACCAGCAGGCCCGCCACCGCCGCCGCCGCGACCACCGCCGGGACGAGCCAGGCCAGGCCGCCACTGAGCTGCCGTCGCGCCGCGGCGGCTATTCCGGCGACGCCGATCGCCGCAATTGCCACGATGGCGACGACTAGGAAAGTCGAGGTCCGCGGGTCACCGAACGGGTAGAGCTTGAGCGCCGACAGGACCACCATCTCCGGCAGCAGGGCGGCGGCCGCGAGCGCCGTAGCCGGCCTGGCCAGCACAAAGGCGGTCACGAGCCCGGCCAGCACCAGCGGCACCGCCACCAGGGCCGGGCCGAGGCCGAAGTCGGCCCGCATGAGGCCGATTAGCCGGAGAATCCAGGCGATGCTCGCGTGCAGGCCTTGGCCCACCGGCACGTAGAAGGCGTCCCAGTGCGAGGAGGCACCCAGGTCGGTGGCTGCCGTGGCGACGAACGCCTTATACAGACCGGCCAGCAGCACGGCTGCGACGACGCCCGCCACCACGGCCTCGGCGAGTCGGCGCCAGTCACGCCGGACGAGCTGAACCAGAACCAGCGCCGCGAACGCGGCGACCCCCACGAACACGGCCGGGTCGCTCACTAGAATGCTGAGCCCGACCACCCCTGTGAGCAGACCGAGGTTCCGCCGCGACCAGTCGCGTTCCAGCCGGGAGGTGAGCGCGAGGATGAGGAGCGTCACGCAGGCGTCGGCGGTGTACTGCTTCAGGTCATCCCGCTGCAGCATCGCGGGCACCAGGAGCACGCTGAGGCCGGCCAGGGTCCCGGCCATGGTCGCGCTGAAGCGGTCGGGCCAGCCGAGCCCGCGGGCGAGCCAGTAGCCGGCCGCGACTGCCAGCGCGGCAAAGGCAAGCGTCAGCAGCCGTGAGGACTCGCCGTCGTTCCAGGTCACCAGGCGCAGCAGCAGGGACCAGCCGATGGGCGTGCTGGACGTGGTGTCGGGCAGCTGGCTCAGCGGGAACCTGGTGGTCAGCGCGACCCAGGCCTCGTCATTCCAGAATGGCTGGCTGAGCATGTAGCCCACGTCGTGGACGGCCAGCACGCCGAGGCCGAGCAGCGTTACCCACAGGTGCTCAGCCGTCAGCCAGGTCCGGGTCAGCGGCCGCGACCCGGAGTGCGCGTGCCGCGCGGTCCGGGCCGCCGGGGCGGCGTCTCCAGTTCCCCCGCGCAGCGGCGCGACCGGCTCAGCCACGGCGCGAAGAGCGGAACGCCGACCGCTGGGTAACGGCGTCCACGGCTCCGGCTCGGCTATCGGTGGGCATTGGGTCCTCAGCTAGTACGTGGCTTAGGGGACGGTCTGGCCGCCGAGAATACTGGAACTCGCGAGCCCTGGCGCAGGCGCGGCAGACGGGGCCGCCGGATCACGAGGCCGCGCCGGCCAGCTCGGCCCGCAGGATCCCGGCCGCCGCGGTCAGCGCCGACAGCTTGCCGAAGGCAGATTCGCGCGGCAGGTATTTCATGCCACAGTCGGGCGCGAGCACGAGGCGGCCGGGCTCGACGTACGGCAGCGCCCGCCGGACCCTGGCGGCGACCGCCTCCGGGGTCTCCACCGCGTGGTCACCCAGGTTCAGCACGCCGAGAATGATTGTTTTGTCCCCGAGCATGGCCAGCACCGAGCAGTCCAGCCCCGACTGGGCCGTCTCGATGGAAATCTGGCTGGCCGGGCTGTCGGCCAGCTCGGGCAGGAACGAGTAGCCCGATGGCCGGTCGTGAATGATGGCGGCGTATCCGAAGCACAGGTGCACGGCGGTCGTCCCGCTGATCCCGTCCAGCGCGCGGTTGAGCGCCGCTATCCCGTACTTCTTTGCTTCCTCCGGCCGTGCTTGCAGGTAAGGCTCGTCGAGTTGCACGATGTCGGCCCCCGCCGCGAACAGGTCGGCTACCTCGGCGTTGACCGCCTCGGCGTAGCCCAGGGCGGCCGCCTCGGTGCTCTGGTAGTAGTCGTTTTGGGCCTGCTGCGCCATGGTGAACGGGCCGGGCACGGTGGCCTTGATCGTCTTGCCGGTGTGCGAGCGCAGGAACCGGACGTCGTCGGCTCCGGCGGACCGCCCCCGGCGGATCGGCCCGACAATGCGCGGTACCGGGTTCGGATGACCACTGCGGTCCAGCGCCGTGCCCGGGTTGTCGATGTCGACGCCGTCCAGCACGGTGGCGAACGCGTTGGAGTAGCTTTCCCGGCGGATCTCACCATCGGTGATGATGTCCAGGCCCGCGTCCGCCTGCGCCTGGATCGCCAGCAGCGTGCCATCGTCCTGGGCCTCGGCCAGGAACGAGGGCTCGACGCGCCACAGTTCGCGGGCCCTGACTCTCGGCGGGAAGCGGCCGGCCAGCCGCTCCCGGTCGATCAGCCAGTCGGGCTGCGGATAGCTGCCGACAAGGGAAGTAGGGAAGAGCACGCAGGCCTCCGGAGGGTAGCTCCCGCCCAGTATGCCCGCCTTGCGCGGCGGACACCGTGTCGGCTAGCCCTGTGTCGGCTGGCCCGGTGTCAGCATGAACCGGGGCCGGCGGCGATCTCGGCGAGGCGGCGGGAAAGGAACCGGCGCTCGGGTTCGGTCGCGGCCAGCTCGAGGGCCGCCTGGTAGCTCTCCGCGGCCTCGTCGAGGCGGCCCAGGCGCCGGAGCAGATCCGCGCGAGTCGCCTTGAGCAGGTGATAGCCGGGCAGCCGGCCGGCTGCTTCGATCGAGTCGACGAGCGCGAGGCCGACCGCGGGGCCTTCCGCCATGGCCACCGCGACGGCGCGGTTCAGCTCCACCACTGGGGATGACCCGAGGTCGAGCAGCCGTTCATACAGGCCTGCGATCTGCGCCCAGTCGGTGTCCTCCGGGTCCGCGGCCCGGGCGTGACACGCGGCGATCGCGGCCTGTAGCTGGTACGGGCCCGCCCGCCGGTGCCGGCGGGCCGCCTCGAGCAGGGCCAGTCCGTCGCCGATCTCGGCTGCGTCCCAGCGGGTGCGGTCCTGCTCCTCCAGGGTGACGACGTTGCCGTCCGGGTCGAGCCGGGCCGGGCGCCGGGCATCGGTGAGCAGCATCAGCGCGAGCAGGCCGATGGCTTCAGGCTCGGCCGGCATCAGGCTGGTCAGCACCCGGCCAAGCCGGATCGCCTCGGCCGAAAGGTCGGGCCGCACGATGTCGGGACCCGAGGTGGCCGAATACCCCTCGTTGAAGAGCAGGTACAGGACCGCGAGCACGCCGATCATCCGGTCGGGCAGCAGGTGCGCGGGCGGCACCCGGTAGGGGATTCCGGCGTCGCGGATCTTGTGTTTAGCACGCACGAGCCGTTTGGCCATGGTGGCCTCCGGTACGAGGAACGCGCGCGCGATCTGCGCCGTCGAGAGTCCCGCCAGTGTCCGCAGCGTCAGCGCGACCCTGGCTTCCAGCGCCAGCGCGGGATGGCAGCAGGTGAAGATCAGCCGCAGCCGGTCGTCGGTCAGGCCGCTGTCGCCGGCTTCGCCAGGACCGCCGGGTGGCTCCGCGGGCTCAGACAGCATCGCTACTTCCTTGAGCTTGGCGGCTTCGTTCTTACTGCGGCGCAGCTTGTCCAGAGCGCGATTGCGGGCAGTGGTGGTCAGCCATGCGCCAGGCCGGTCCGGCACGCCGTCTGCGGGCCAGCGTGCGATGGCCGTGGCGAAGGCATCCTGCGCGCATTCCTCGGCCAGGTCCCAGTCGCCGGTCATCCGGATCAGGGTGGCGACGATGCGCCCCCACTCCTGCCGGAACGCCTGCGCTACCGCAGCATCAGCGTCGGTCACTACGCGGATTCAGCGCTCGGCCAGGAGCGGCCGGATCTCGATCCGGCCGCCCTGGCCGGCCACCGGATGCCGGGAGGCGACGTAGACCGCCTCATCCAGATCGGCCACGTCGATGACGCCGTAACCTACGATCTGCTCCTTGGTCTCCGCGAACGGCCCGTCAGACAGCAGCACCTCGCCGTCGCTGACCGCGATCGTCGTCGCCGTGCTGGCGGGCTGCAGCTGGGCGCCGTCGAGCAGCCCGACGCCGCGGGCGGTCATCTCCCGGTGCCATGGCAGCCAGCACGGTTCCGGCGTCTCAGCCGGATCAGCGGCAGCTACGGTCGTGGCCGCGGCTGGGTCATCGTCTTCATCCTCGGTCGGCTCTCCGAGCATCAGCAGCATGTACTTCATGACCGCTCCTTCAATCGGCTTGTCGTCAGCACGACGAACGCTGCCTCCGGATATGGACACGCGGACACCCTGCTGAAGGGTAACCCCGCGACTAACGCGGGCGCAGGCCCGCCTGGGCCAGGATCGGCGGGATGACGTGCTCTGCTCCGATGGCCATCACGTGCACGCCGGCTACTCCGGGGACACTGGACAGTGCCGCGATGATCTCGCTGCACAGCTCTTCGCCCGCCGCGTGGATGTGCTCGGGACCGGCCGCGGTAAGCCGCTTGCTCACAGCGTCCGGTATCCGCACGCCGGGGATCCTGGCCAGGTGCGCGAGGGCGCGCGCGGAGCGCACCGGACCGACCCCGGCCAGGATGTGACATCGCTCGGTCAGGCCGAGGTCCGCTAGCTGCCGGACCCAGGCGGCGAACGCGGGCACGTCGAACACGAACTGGGTCTGGAGGAACTGGGCGCCCGCCTCCACCTTGGCCGCGACCCGCCGGGTCGCGGTATCCGCCAAGGTCTGGTCGGCCGGATCGGCCGGCGGGCTCTCGACGGCGCCGAGCAGCCAGGACGGCGGCGGGGTCAGCAGGCCACCGGACATGAGCCGGCCCTCGTCGCGCATCGCCGTGGCCACCCGCAGCAGCTGAATGCTATCGAGGTCGAAGACGGCCGCGGCGTCCGCGTGATCACCGTGCCGGGGATGGTCGCCCGTCATGATCAGCACGTTCGGCACGCCGAGCGCCGCTGCGGCCAGCAGTTCTGACTGCAGCGCGATCCGGTTCCGGTCCCGGCAGGTGAGCTGCATGATGGGCTCGACGCCGCCGCGGGCGGCCGCTACGCTGCCCGCCAGGCTGGACAGCCGCACCGTCGCGCTCTGGTTGTCGGTGATATTGACTGCGTCTACCCAGCCGCGCAGACCGGCCGCCTTCTGGGTCACCGGCAGCAAGCTTGCCCCGCGCGGCGGGCCGATCTCCGCGGTGACGGCGAACTGGCCGGCTGCGAGCCGGGCCCGGAAGCCGGCCCCGGCCACGGCCGGATGGTCTTCTGATTCGGGCACCAGCTGCCCCGATTCGGGCAGAGCGTGCTCACCGTCCGCTTTGCCCCTCATGGCGCCCGAGCCTACCTTGATCCGCCGTTGTGACCGAGTGTGAGCACCGGTCGTGACCATGAGCGCCGGCCGGCTGGCTATCCAGGCTGGCCGGAGACTTCCGTGCTGACCTGCCGGCGCGCTACGGTCAGCGGTCCGAGCCCCGCCAGGGCCGCGATGATCTCGGTCCCCAGCACCGCCGGTGCGGACGTCGACTCGACCATCCCGACGGTGCTGACTCCGGTCAACATGGCGGGCGTGATATCGGCGATCGCGCTGACCACCTGGACTTTGACGCCGGTCTCGCGGGCCTGCGCGGCCAGCTGGCGGATGTCGGCGGACTGGGCGCTGCCCAGCAGCAGGACAAGATCGCTGCCGGCCGCGATCGTGCGGACGGTCGCGGCCCGGTCAGACGGGGCATAGCACGTACCACCCGGCAGCGGATCGCGCGCCGACGGGTAGCGGGCCCGCAGGGCCCCGACGATGCCGGCCGCCGCCTCGACCGGCATACCGGGCTGCACCATGTAGGAGACCTGCCGCGAGTCCGCCGCGTGCATCGTGCCGGCCCCGGCCACGGACTCTACGACGGTGACCCGGCCGCCGGCCCGGCTGGCGATCGGCCCGGTGGCGGCGGCGCCCGGCTGGCTGATGAGCGCGATGTGCTGACCGCGGTCAGCGAGCCTGGACACCTTGTCCTGAGCGTGCGCGACCAGCGGGCACGTGGCGTCGACGATCGTCAGCTTGCGCTCGGCCGCCTCGACCCGGATCTCCGTGGCCGCCCCGTGGGCGGGGATAACTATCACGTCGCCGGGCTGGGCATCGGTCAGCGATGTGACCTCCACCGCGCCGAGCGTCGCCAGCTCGGCCGCCGATTCCGGCGGCATCGGCACCGGCGTGAGCAGCCGGACGGTGTGCGCCGTACCCGCGTACGCGGCGGCCGCGCCGCGACACGCTTCTATCGCGCTCACAGCCCCGCTGCACCAGGGACTCGGCCCGGCCAGCACCGTCCGGGCGCCGGCCGCAGCGGTCCACTCCTCGACGGCGGCCCGGGCCTGCGCGGCCGCCAGCTTGTCCTGCGGGGCGGTAACCGCGGCGAGGGTGGGCGTCTGACCGTCGTCCTGCTGCCAGGTCGAGAGGAACACCGTCGCGTCATTCCCGGACGGGTCATCGCATCTCGGGACCGGGGCAAGCCGGACCTGGCAGCCCTTGCGTATCAGCGAGCCGGCCACGAACGGCGCCCCGCCGCAGCTCAGCACCCCCCGGGCGTCGAAGCCGATGAGTCTCGGCACCAGCACCTCGCCGCGTTGCACGCTGATGCCGGTGGCCTGAAACTCGCGTGTCCCGGCGTGAATCATCGGCTCCATCCCCCTGAGCAATCCGGATCGAGCGGCCGGATGCGCCGCCACTCCGGCTGTAGAGAGTCTTCCCTCGGCCATCCCGCCTTTGTCTTTGCGGCTAGCCAAGGTTCGGCCAGGTGCGCTTGTCAGCCACCCGGCAATGCCTATCCCGGCACTAGGAATTTGGCCGCTGCTAGCCCTAGGCTGAGGTGGATGGGCGTCATGGTGCACGAGAGTGGGAAAGAGGCTTACATGTCTAAGACTGACGAGTTCCTGGAGAACAACCGTCGTTACGCCGAGTCGTTCGGCGGCCAGCTCCCAATGCCGCCATCCTCAGGAGTTGCCGTCGTGGCGTGCATGGACGCCCGCCTGAACGTGTACGCCATCCTCGGCCTGAACGAGGGGGAGGCCCATGTCATCAGGAACGCGGGCGGTGTCATCACCGACGACGAGATCAGGTCGCTCGCGATCAGCCAGCGCCTGCTTGGCACCCGGGAGATCATTCTCATCCATCACACGGACTGCGGGATGCTGACGTTCACCGATGACGCGTTCAAGGCCGGCATCGAAGCGGAGACGGGCATCAAGCCGGCCTGGGCCGCCGAGGCGTTCAGTGATCTGGCCGCCGATGTCCGGCAGTCCGTGAAGCGGATTACGTCGAGCCCGTTCGTCCCGCACACCGATGCCGTGCGCGGGTTTGTGTTCGACGTGGCAACAGGACAGCTCAACGAGGTGCACTAGCCCGGCCGCGGCAGCGCGGCGAGATCCCGGAGCCGCTACAACTCCGGGTTTTCGCCGCGGCCCTGCTGTTCGGCCAGGAACCGCTCGAACTGGGCCCCCAGTTCTTCCGCCGTCGGCATGGGCTCGCCGTCCTCGGCCAGCAGGTTTTCGCGGTCAGCGGTGAACGCGTCGTACTGCTCTTCGAGCGCGTGGACCACCTGACCGACCTCCTCGGATCCTTCCACCTGCCGGGTGATCTCCAGATCGGTTCGGCGCGCCGACTCGCGCAGCGCATCGGCCGGCAAGTCCAGCCCGGTCACGCGCTGCACGGATTCCAGCAACGTCACCGCGGCCGCGGGGTAGGCGGCCTGGGCGAGGTAGTGCGGCACGTGCACCGCGAAGCCGATAGCGGCCCGGCTCTCGGCGCCGAGCCGGTATTCCAGCAGGGCCGCCGCGCTGCCCGGTACCTGAAGCTTGTCAACGAGCGGCCGGTAACCCTCGACCAGGTCCGGCTGGGTGGCGTGCGCGGTGATGCCGAGCTTCCTGGTGTGCGGGACTCCCATCGGGATGCCGTGGAATCCGACCGCCACCTTCACGCCCAGACTGGCCGACAGCTGGCTCACGGCGGCGGTAAAGGTATCCCATTCGCGGTCAGGCTCAAGCCCGGACAGGAGCAGGAACGGCGTCCCCGCGCCGTCATGCAGCAGGGACAGATCCAGGGTCGGTGCCTCGTAGTCCTCCCAGTGGTCCTTGGAGAACGTCATGACCGGGCGGCGCGAGCGGTAATCGAGCAGGGAATCGATGTCGAATTTCGCGATGCGCTGGTGGTCCAGCGTGGCCAGCAGATGCGCGGCCAGCAGTCGCCCGGCCGCCCCGGCGTCGATAAAGCCGTCGAGGTAATAGAGCATCACGAGGTCGCGGTCGGGCGTCGGCGCGCCAGGCTCCGCCTCGTAGAGGTCAGCCGGATTCCGCCCCACGTCCCAGCCCTCCCTGTTGCCGCTACTTCCAGTCTTACCAGCGCCGCGCCCGCGATGGTTAATCCCGGCGGCCAGGCTGGCGCGCCCGGGACCGCCGGCTGCTGAGCCTAGCGGCCCGATTCCTGCTGCTTCCAACGGGCCAGCAGGCCTGCCATCTCGCCGGAGATGAACTCGAAGTAGCGAACGGTCTCGGCCATGCGCAGCCCGGCCGGGGAGGACTCACCCAGGATCCGCATGCCATCCTCGAGCTCGGCGGCCCAGCGGGTGAACTGCCGGTCGCGCAGGCTCACGATGTCCTGCCATACGTGCACGGACATCCGGTAGTGCTGACGTCGCGATCCGGGCTCGCCCTCGGCGGTGATGAGGCCGACCTGGAGCAGGTATCGCGCCCCGCCAGACACCGATGCCGGGCTCGCCTGGAGTAGCTCGCCGAGCTCGGCTGCGGTCATGCTGCTGGAGTCGGCGGTGAGCAGGGCAACGAAGATCCTGGCCGGGGTGCGCGGGAATCCGGCCTGGGCCAGGATCGCGGTGAACCGCTCGATGAACTGGCGGACGGCCGCCGGGTCGCGCCGAGCAGCCGCGCCGTCGGCTGAGCCGTCGGCCCGGGCTGCGGACCCCTCGATGGGATCCGGTTGGCTGCTTCGGCCAGGCCTGCCGGGCCTAGGAGGCATGCTGGGCTTGATCGCGGACACGAGTGGGCTGGATCACTCCGTCACTATATTTAGTAGTTACTGAATTTAGTATAGGCTCACGTTCCGTGAACGCTATCGAAGTCTCTGGCCTGCGCAAAGCATTCGGCAAGTCAGTCGCGCTCGACGGCCTTGACCTGAGCGTGGCGGCGGGTGAAGTGCACGGATTCCTCGGCCCGAACGGGGCCGGGAAGACAACCACGATCCGGGTGCTCCTCGGGCTCTTGCGCGCTGACGGCGGCCGCGCCACGCTGCTCGGCGGCGATCCGTGGCGGCAGGCGGTATCGCTGCACCGCAGGCTGGCCTACGTGCCCGGCGACGTGACGCTGTGGCCGAACCTGACCGGCGGCGAGGTCATCGACCTGCTCGGCCGGCTGCGCGGCGGCCTTGACCCGAAGCGCCGGGCCGAGCTGCTGGGGCGTTTCGACCTCGATCCGACGAAGCAGGCACGCGCGTACTCCAAGGGGAACCGGCAGAAGGTCGCGCTGGTAGCGGCGCTCGCTTCCGACGCGGAGCTGCTGATCCTGGACGAGCCGACCTCCGGTCTCGACCCGCTGATGGAGGCGGTATTCCGGGACTGCGCGCAGGACGAGCGGGCGCGTGGCCGCACGGTCCTGCTGTCGAGCCACATCCTGTCTGAGGTCGAGGCGCTATGTGATCGGGTGACCATCATCCGCGCGGGCCGGACCGTCGAGACCGGCACGCTGACCGAACTGCGGCATCTGACCCGCACGTCGATCGCGGCCGAACTGGCCCGCCCGGTGTCGGACCTCGACCGGCTGGCAGGCGTGCACGATCTCGTCCTTGACACCGGTCCGGACGGGCGCACCCGGGTGCGCTGCGAGGTCGATTCCGACAATCTCGACGCGCTGCTGGCGGCCATCGTTCCGGCCGGAGTCCGGACACTGGTAAGCCAGCCGCCGACGCTGGAGGAACTGTTCCTGCGCCACTACGCCGCGGCGAACGGGAATCTGCCCGGGAACGAGCACGACGGGCCGGTGCCGGCGTGAGTCAGGTGCTCGCCCCGCCCGCCGCGGCCGAAGTGCGCGGACCTGGGAGCACGTTCGCGGGCGCACGGGAGCTCGCCCGGCTCGCGATCCGCCGGGACCGGATCATGCTGCCGGTCTGGATCTACGCGCTCACCGCGATCGGCGCGTCTGGCGGTTACGCGGTGAAGCAGATCTACAAGACCCCGGCCGCGCGGGCGTCGCTGATCGGCAGTATCCGGCACGACCAGGCGTTGTCCTTCCTGTACGGCCAGCTCCACGGGAGCTCACTCGGCGCGCTTGTGGCCTGGCGTTATCTGTCGTACGCCGCGCTCGCGGCCGGTCTCATGAGCATCTTCCTGGTCGTCCGGCACACGCGCGCCGATGAGGAGACGGGTCGCTTTGAGCTCATCGGGTCGACCTGCGTCGGCAGGCACGCCTCCCTCGCCGTCGCGCTGACGGTCGCGGCTGCGGCTAATGCCGTCGTGGGCGTGCTGACCGCCGCAGTGCTGACGCTGACCGGGCTGCCTCTGACCGGCGCGCTTGCGTTCGGGCTCGCCGAGTGCGGCTGCGGCCTGGTCTTCGCGGCGGTTGCGGCGGTCGCGGCACAGGTAAGCGGGACGGCCAGGGGCGCACGCGGGCTGTCGATAGCCGCGCTCGGCGTCGTCTTCTTCCTGCGCGCGGCCGGCGACTCCGGCGGCAGCCACGGCCTGAGCTGGCTGACGTGGCTGTCTCCGGTCGGCTGGGCCGAGCTGGTCCAGCCATTCGCCGCCGAGCGCTGGTGGGTGCTCGCGATGCCGGCCATCTCGACGGTCGTCGGCGTCGCGGTGGCGTTCGCGCTGGCGGCTGTGCGCGATCAGGGGGCCGGTCTGGTCGAGCAACTTGAGATTGGCGAAAGGATGCAGCAGCGCCTGCATATCGCGGTTCTGGGCATTGGAAAGCGGCATGGCAAACCATTATTGAAAGCATCGGGACTTTGAGCCTTTTGCCACCACCGCGCCACAGATTGTGCTAATCGGAACTCCGTTATTTTCAGGGATCAGGCATGCGGGGATTGATGCAGAACTGGCCGATGCTGATGCATCGGCTGATCGACCATGCTGCGCTCTATCATCAGGGCGCCAGCATTGTCAGCCGCACCGTGGAGGGAGAAATCCACCGCACCGGCTACGCGCAAATACGTGTTCGCGCCCGCAAACTGGCGCGTGCGCTGACCAAGCGCGGCATCCGGCCGGGCGACCGGGTGGCGACCCTGGCCTGGAACACCTACCGCCATCTGGAATGCTGGTATGCCATTGCCGGAATGGGCGCAGTGTACCACACCTTGAACCCGCGCCTGTTTGCCGAGCAGATTGCCTGGATCCTCAATGACGGCGGCGCCCGCGCCTTGTTTTATGACA
>Ga0209006_10002388_pt1 | contig 17140 bp, 8 predicted proteins | sample JacPin_JW_Ref_O2_FD_188567 | JGI IMG/M metagenome (GOLD analysis project Ga0209006, IMG submission 188567) | Forest soil microbial communities from Algoma, Ontario, Canada - Jack Pine, Ontario site 1_JW_Ref_O2 (SPAdes) (version 2) | ecosystem: Environmental > Terrestrial > Soil > Boreal... | reverse complement strand
CTGAACGTGATCGGCGATGGACGTCGACACGATGATCGCATTCGAGGTTCCCTTGATCGTGGAGGAAACTGTGTCAGTGGCGGTGACTGTCTGCGAGCCCGCTGTGGTCAAAGTGGCATTGAAGACACCGACGCCGTTCACGAGCGTCGTGGCCGCCGGCAGCGTAGTACTTGTGCCCTGATCGGTGCTCGTAAATTTCACAGTGCCCGTGTAACTTGAAACCGTATTGTCCGCACCGTCCTGCGCTGTCACCGTGAACGATAACGGCGTGCCCGCAACTGCGATCGGATCCGCCGAAACCGCAAAGTGTGTAACGGTAAGTTGCTGCATCGTGACTGTGAACGATTGCATTGACGACAAATTGTTCGCAGAAAATGTGGCGGTGCACGTCGCGGTGCCTGGCACGAACAGCGCACCGGACGGTGTGAAGTTGAAATTGAATGCACGTGCGCCCTGAGCACCCGTAGACGCTACGAAGTTCGACGCACTCACCCCCGGGCTTGCGAAAATGCCGTTCGGATCGATACAGCTGACGTTCGTCGGAGCAGCAAGTGCTGCTGTGGTTCCAGGCAATGTCGTGGCGGATGCCGGATCGACAATATAGGCAATCGGATCGATAGTCACCGCACCGCTGCTGACCTGATTCGTGAACGTGACCGAGGCCGGGAGCGAATTGCCATCCTGATCGGAAAGGGTGCAGCTCGTTGATGCCGGATCGTTTGCGCAAACGATGTTGCCGATGTTTTGCACGGGAATATTGTGGACGCCGGCAACCGCGACTTTGTCATCGATGCGTTGCGCGTACACGCCCGGCGGCGAAAATGCAGCCGCGCTGGCGGAATAGAAAGAAGCCGGCAGCGTGCTCCACACACTAGCCATCGACGCCGAGCTGTGTTGTTGCACGTAAATGTAGACGGAATTGGTTGCAGACTGGATATCGCCAACACCGATAATGTATGTGGAAGTGAAGTCGCCGTTGGTCGTGCCGGTAGGACTCGTAGGAACAGGACCTGGCTGTGGAATGGTCGATCCGAGCACATACCAGTGTCCGGTGAACCCACCATTCCCATTGGGGTTGAACGAATTATCAAAACCGAACGACAAATGCCAATTCACCGCACTTGACGCATTGTGTATCTGAGCGACATAGCCTAATACCGCCGAGCCTGACGACACGGAGTTGATGGTCTGCACCGATACCCACGGTTCGCCCGCCAAGTGGCCACCTTCGAACGCGTTGTAGAACACTCGGTCGCCGCTGATGCTACTGTTCGCGTACAGCGGATTCGTAACGCCCAGCGCGTTGATCGGATAGCACGCTACTTGATTGCTCACCGTGTTGGGACGTGATGCCGCAAACAGCAAGCCGTCATACGAAGCCGATGCGTCGACGATGCTTGCTCCGCCTGCGTCGAATTCGAACAACCCGCCTGGCGACGCGTTGTTGTAGACAGGGGAGAAATGATAAACGACCGGGTTGGTCGCAGGACCGAAACCGTTCGGTTGTTGCTCGCCGCAAACGACAGGTGAGCTCGCCGTCGCATCGAGTGTCACGGTGCCCTGCGCGCCATCCAGCATGCCACTAGTCGCGGCAATCACATGGCCCAGTTGCGGCAAACTGATATCGCTGGGACATTTGCTGCCGACGCAGGCTGTCGATGGAGCCATCAGATCGACAGTTAATCCGATATCGCTTGCGAATGCCGGGACGGAGGCCACGGCGATTAAACACCCAACAAGATATACGCACGCAGTGCGGGGCAGATGCCGCATTTCAAACTCCGGACAGTAGACTCAACCCAATCCCCGAAGACGCACGGAGTTCTTGTTATCATGCGCCTTCAATGAGTTATCATAAGTAATTAGCGTAATTAATGTGTTAAATGCGGGTTACGGATGTCCGCCCTCTGCTACCGTCCATCCCCACTGAAATTGCCCACTGAATTTGAAATTTCCCGGCTGAAGGACTATGCGCAAAAATAAAGCTTATCTGCTTCTCGCCATCGTCGCACTCGTCATTGCCGGATTCGCGTCCGCGGCGGGATTTTCCTCGCTGGAAGAGCGCATGTCGCAGGCGGAATTTCATGCCACCGGCCTGGACAAGCTCAGTCCCGACGAACTCAAGGCATTGAACGACTGGCTGAACACGCATATCGCGACGAAGACGACGTATGTGACGCAGTCCGGTGCGCCTTTGTTCTATCCGAAATCGTCGGACCGCGAAGTCGTGGAGAGCCGCATCAACGGCAAATTCAACGGCTGGTACGGCAAGAACGTGTTCACGCTGGAGAACGGACAGGAGTGGACGCAAGCCGAATCGGGCAGCATGAGCACCGGCACCTACGATCATCCGAAAGTGAAGATCAAGCCGATGCTGGTGGGCAGCTGGCTGATGTATGTCGAGGCGTGCGGCTGCAGCGTGCGCGTCGATCGCACGAAGTGATTGTCTATCGGGACGCGCGCAGCGTCTCGATCAGTTTGCTCAGGCGTTTCGGTGAAACGGTTTCGGCCGTTTTCAATTCCTGCGCGAACAACGACACGCGCATCTCTTCGATCAGCCAGCGCAATTCGGAGAGCGCGTCGTCTTCGCCGCGCTCGGCTTTCAACTTCAGATAGTCGCGCCAATAGCCGCGCACCGTGAGCATGCGCGCCTGATCGCGTGTCGCATCTTGTCGCAGGCGTTCCGCGCGAAGCCGCATTGCTTTTAGATAACGCGGAAACTGTGCGAGCCTTTCGCGCGGAATTTCGCGGACGAATCCCGGATGAATCAGCGCATCGAGCTGTTCGCGCAGGTCCTCATAATTCGCGCGGGCATAACCCATCAACGGCGCTTCCAACCACGGCGTCAGCTCCGCATACGCGACGAGCACGTCCTCCACGATGACAAGCCACCGCATCGCTTCGCCGAACAGGTTTCGGCTCAACTGCGACACGGCGTGCTGAAAGTCCTCGCGGCGACGGATGTCCAGCGGCATTGCCTCGATCAATTGACCGAACGCCGCGTCGACGATGTCTTCGCGCAACGCGTCGATCGTCGCTATCGCCGTGTACTTCAGCGCAAGATTGCGCGCGATCGGCAATTGCCGGCGTGCTTGCTTGATCGGCTCGCGCAATGCGCGGCGCAATAGCCGGATAACGCCGGCGTGATGCGCGGCCTGCGCTTCATCGCCGCGCTCGAACACGCGCAACGCGACGCTTTCGCCCAGATCGACTAGCGCCGGATACGCAACGAGGCCGCCCTCGCTGATCAGCGTCTCAGGTATTTCATCGAAATCGAATTCATCGACATCTTCGCGCGTGAGTTGCGCGTCGGCGTGACGCGAGAACGCTGCACGCGCGCTGTCGGACCATTGGGCGCGGATCGTTTCCAGATTGCGGCTTTCAGAGAGGGTGCTGCCGTGCTCGTCGTAGACGCGAAAGCGCATCTGCAAATGGGGAGGAATCTGGATGCCATCGAAGTCGCGAGAGGAAATCTCGACGCCGGTCACACGCTGCAGATACGCCGCCAACACGACCGTCAAGCGTTCGTCGCGCAGTGTTTCGGCTGCCGCAAACGCACGCGCAAAATCCGGTGCGGGAACGAAATTCCGGCGCAACGATTTCGGCAATCCGCGAATCAGCTCGGCAACTTTCTCGGCAAGCAATCCCGGCACCAACCATTCGCAGCGCAGCGCGGAAACGGCGTTCACGAACGCGAGTGGAATGTGCAGCGTAACGCCATCGGCCGCATCGCCGGGAATGAACCGATAGTCCAGTTTGAGCTTGTGTCCGGCGAATTCCATTGACGTCGGAAAATCCGAAGCGCGAATGCCCGGTTCGTTCGCCAGCACGAAATCAAGCGACCAATGCATGGCGGCTTGTTCGGTCGATCCCGCACGGCGATACCACGCGTCGAAGGCGACGGCCGTGCTGATGTCGCTCGGCATTTTGCCGACGAAGAATTCCGCGAGTTGACTTTCGTCCTTGATCAAACCTGCGCGTCGTTGTTTGGCTTCGAGTTCTTCCGCCTGCGCGAGCACGCGCGCATTCGCACGCACGACGTCCGTGCGCGAATCGATATCGCCACGCACCAGCGCTTCGCGGATGAACACTTCGTGCGCGACGGCAGGATCCTGCGAGCCGAACTGCACAACGCGTTTTTCGACGATCGTCAGTCCGAACAACGTCACCTGTTCGAACGCGACGACGGCGCCGCGCTTGCGCGACCAATGCGGATCGCGCCATGTCCGCTTGATCAGATGTGCAGCCTGTTGTTCGATCCATTCCGGTTCAATACGCGCGCACAGCAATCCGTATACTTTTTGCAGATCGATGATCTGTCCGGCGAGAATCCATTGCGGCGGCGACTTCGCCAGTGCCGAGCCGGGAAATATCTGGAACTTGCGCTCGCGCGTTCCGCGAAACTGGCTGCGCTCGTCTTTGATGCCGACTTGAGTCGGCCAGCCGGATAGCAGGCAGCGGTGAACCGCGTCGTAGCTAAAGCCCTCTCCCCCGCTGGCGGGGGAGACGGAGTGGAACGCCAGCCGAGTTCATCGGTGATGACGAGCAGTTGACGATGCAATTCTCGCCACTCGCGCATGCGCAGATAGGAAAGAAAACGATCCTTGCACCAATCGCGCAATTTCGATTGCGTGAGTTCTTCGTGCGCCAACGAGTGGGCGTGCCACAAATTGAGTAGGGATACAAAATCCGACTTTGGATCGACGAACGGCGCATGCGCTTGATCCGCCGCTTGCCGCGCATCAGCCGGCCGCTCGCGCGGATCCTGGACACTGAGAAAGGCCGTCAGCACAAGCAGTTCGCGCAACGCATGCAAACGCTTGGCTTCGATCAGCATGCGCGACAGCGCAACGTCGATCGGCAATTTGCTCATGTCGCGGCCGACGGCCGTCAGCTTTTTTTGAGAAGTGCGGCCATGAATGGCCGCTTTTTGACTTTCCGCGCGCATGGATGAGCGCACAGATGCATCATCGTCGATGGCGCCGAGTTCGATCAAACGCCGGTAACCGTCGCCGATCGCGCGCGAGCTCGGCGCTTCGACGAAGGGAAATTTCTCCACGTCGCCGAGCTTGAGACTCAGCATGCGCAAGATCACGCCGGCCAGCGACGAGCGCAGGATTTCCGGATCGGAATAGCGCGGCCGCGAAGCGAAATCGTCTTCGGCGTATAAACGTATACAAATGCCCGGACCGACGCGCCCGCAGCGACCCTTGCGCTGGTCGGCGGCGGCTTGGGAAATCGGTTCGACGTGCAGACGTTCGAGCTGGCTGCGCGGCATGTAGCGTTTGACGCGCGCGGTTCCCGTGTCGACGACGTAACGGATGCGCGGAACGGTCAACGATGTTTCGGCAACGTTCGTCGCGAGCACGATGCGCCGCTGCGGACCGGGTTTGAACACGCGGTCCTGTTCGGCGGCGGACAAACGCGCGTAAAGCGGAAGCACTTCCGTCGCGCGGTATTTGCGTCGCGACAACGCCAGATGCGCGTCTCTAATTTCGCGTTCGCCGGGAAGAAAGATCAGCACATCGCCGCGCGCATCCTCCGCGGTGATGTCGTCGATTGCGGAAACGACGCGCTCGGTTGACGTCGAATCGTCGCGGTCGGCTGGTGGACGCCAGCGCACGTCGACGGGATAGCTGCGGCCTTCGACTTCGATTACCGGCGCGTCGTTGAAATGTTTCGCGAAGGTGGTCGTGTCGATCGTCGCCGACGTGACGATCAGCTTCAGATCCTTGCGTCGCGCGAGCAGGCGTTTGAGATAGCCGAGCAAAAAATCGATATTGAGGCTGCGCTCGTGGGCTTCGTCGAGGATGATCGTGTCGTAGCGATTCAGCCATGCATCGGATTGCGTCTCGGCGAGCAAAATTCCATCGGTCATGAACTTGATCAGCGTGCGCTCGCCGACATTCTCGGTAAACCGCACTTGATAACCGACAAGAGCGCCGACCTCGGTGCCCAACTCCGCTTCCACGCGGCGCGCGACGCTACGCGCCGCTACACGGCGCGGCTGTGTGCAGCCGATCAATCCGGCGACGCCGCGGCCGGCGGCAAGGCACAATTTCGGTAATTGTGTACTTTTCCCGGAACCGGTCTCACCCGCGAGCACGATGACCTGATGCTTGCGGATCATGTCGACGATGTCATCCGACTTGGCTGCTATCGGCAGCGATTCGTCGATGCGAATCTCCGGAACCAGCGCCGCGCGCGCCGCGAATTTTTCCTGCGCGCGCGCGACTTTCTTGCGCCATCCGTCGAGTGCATTCGAATCGGTATCGGCGTTATCGAGATTTTGCAGCGCGCGCAATAACGCCCGCCGATCGCTGAGCAGCGTTTTATCGAGCGATCCGCGCAGAGCGGCCAACTCGGGATTCAGTGGTGGGCGTCGTTTTTGTAAGGCGGACACGGCGAGAGTGGCGACCGAGGAGGTCGGTCGCTCGGCGAGCATTATAGTGATCGTATAGCCAGAACAATGGAGTTCCGGCCGTCAAACACAAGAACGGCGTGACGCGTCGTTCAATCCTTCGCTGTCGCTTTCGGCGCAGGCGAATCCGCGTCGATATCGTGCGGCTTCGGAATTTGGCTATCGTCCCAACCACCGCCGATCGCCTCGATCAGCCCGACGCTGTCGGTCAATCGATTACCGAGAATGCTGATCGCGTTGCGCTCGTTCGAGTATGCGGTCGCCTGCGACGTGATGACGTTGAGATAACTCACCGTGCCGGCGCGGTATTGATTGAGCGTGATTTTCAACGCTTCCTCGGCGGCGGCAACCGCATCGGCCTGCGCGGCGGATTCGGCTTCGAGCACTCGAAGCCCCGACAAATTGTCTTCGACATTCTGAAATGCGGCAAGCGACACTTCACGATAATTCGCGACAGCGCCGTCGTAGGCGGCGCGTGCCTGCGCTGTTTGCGCGTGACGCAGTCCGCCGTCGAAAATCGTTTCGGCGAGTTCGGGACCAAGCGACCAGAAACGGCTCGGCGCAGTGAGCCATTTCGAGAAACTGGAGCTTTGAAATCCGGCCGAGGCAGATAGGCTCAATGTCGGAAAGTACGCGGACTCCGCCACGCCGATCTGCGCGTTCGCCGACATCGCCTGACGTTCGGCAACAGCGACATCGGGCCTGCGCTGCAACAACTGCGACGGCACACCGACGGGAATCGCCGGCGGCTTGATGTCGAATTTCACCTGATCGAGCGAAAACTCCGCGGGCGTTTTTCCGATGAGCAGCGCGATGGCGTGTTCGAGTTGCGCACGCGACACGCCTAGATCGATCGCCTGAACCTGCGCCTGTTTCAGTTGCGTGTCCGCTTGCACTACATCGGAGCGCGCGGCGACGCCGACGTTGTATTGATTCTGAGTAAGCTGCAGCGATTTGCGATACGCAGCGACGGTATCCTCCAGCAGCCGTTTCTGTTCGTCGACGATGCGCAATTGGAAATAATCTTGAGCGAGCTGCGCGTGCAGACTCAGTCGCGTCGATTCAAATGTGGCGGCGCTCGCCTGCGCATTGCCGGCTTGCTGTTCGACTTGGCGGCGCACGCGGCCCCACAAATCCGGTTCCCACGATGCACTCACCGGCAGCGAATATTGATTGCCGATGCGCGCACCGGTCGTCGTGGAGCCCGTTGTTCCACCGATGACAGTGCCGGTGCCCGTGATGATGCTGCCGTTATCGCTGTTGCGGCCCGAGCGCGTGGCCGATGCGCTTACGCTCAGTGTCGGGAAATAACTCGCGCGCGCCTGGCTCACCAAAGCTGCTGCCTGACGATACTGCGCTTCGGCTTGCGCCAACGATTGATTGGCGCCGTCGACTTGCGCCTCGAGTTCGTTCAATTTCGCGTCGCCGAAGATTTCCCACCAGGCGCCGCGCTTGAACGCATCGGCTGGCTCGGCTGTGGCCCAATCTTCGTGCCAGCTTGCGTTTTCCTTGTACTTCGACGGCACGTCGGCTGTCGGACGTTTGTAGTCCGGCCCCACCGCACACGCTGCGAGCAGCGACGCAATCAACGCCGTCAATGCAAGCCGCGAGAAGTCTCTTTTTGTATTTGTATAGTTTTCAGTCATGCGTCACCGCGTTCAGACCGTCGCCTCGGGACTTGCGCCGCGCGGTTCGTGATAAATGCGCGTCCAGCGGCGTTTCGCCCACAAACGGAAACGATCGAGATAGATGTAGACCACCGGCGTCGTGTATAGCGTCAGCAACTGGCTGAACAACAGGCCGCCGACGATGGAAATGCCGAGCGGCCGACGCATCTCGCTGCCCTCGCCAAATCCAATGGCGAGCGGCAGCGCGCCAAGCATCGCCGCCATCGTCGTCATCATGATCGGACGGAAGCGCAACAGGCACGCCTGAAAAACCGCGTCGCGCGCGTCGAGTTTTTGGTGACGCTCCGCTTCCAGCGCGAAGTCGATCATCATGATCGCGTTCTTCTTGACGATGCCGATGAGCAGAATCACGCCGATGAACGCGATCACCGTGAACTGCGTGCCGAACAGCAATAGCGCCAACAACGCTCCGACGCCGGCGGACGGCAGCGTCGACAAAATCGTCAGCGGGTGCACGTAACTTTCATAGAGAATGCCGAGCACGATGTAGATGGCAAGCAGCGCCGCCAGAATCAGCCAGGGCTGGCTCGATTGACCTTGCTGAAAGGCACTGGCGTTGCCGGCGAAGCCGCCATGGATCGACGCAGGCACGCCTATGCGCGACATGGTTTTATCGATGGCGTCTGACGCCTGACTCAAGCTGTAGCCGTCGGCAAGATTGAACGAAATCGTCGTCGCCACGAATTGACCTTGATGATTCACCGCCAGCGGCGTCGTGCCGAGACCGTACGTCGAGAATGCGCTGAGCGGCACCATCGCGCCGGATTTGCTCTGCACATAAATGTCCTTCAGCGATTCGGGACTCTGCAAAAACTGCGGTGACACTTCCATGATCACGTAATACTGATTGAGCGGCGCATAGATCGTTGACGCGTTGCGCTGACTGAACGCATCGTTGAGCACGTTGTCGATCGCTTGCGTCGTCACGCCGAGTTTCGAGGCCGTGGAGCGGTCGAATTGCAATGAAGTCTCCAGACCTTTCACCGCCTGATCGGAGTTCACGTCGGCCAATTCCGGCATGTTGGTGAACGCTTCGCGCACTTTGTCGCCCCACACGCGCAGATCGTCGAGGCTGTCGCTACGCAGCGTGTATTGATACGTCGCGTTGGCTTGCCGGCCGCCGGTGCGGATGTCCTGCGCGGCCTGCAGGAACAACTGCGCGCCGGGCACATCGCTGAGTTTTCCGCGCAGGCGACTGATCACGCCGTCGGCAGAGATACCGCGTTCCTTGAGCGGCTTCAACGCCACGAACATGAAGCCGCCGTTGCGCTGGCCGCCGCCCGTGAACCCCGCGACCGTCTGCACGGCGGGATCGCTCTTCACGATATTCATGAAGTCGACCATCTTGCCCGACATCGACTGGAACGAAATGCTCTGGTCCGCCTGTACGCCGCCGACCAGCACGCCGGTATCTTCGGTGGGGAAAAATCCTTTCGGCACGATGATATACAAATATACATTGAGGCAAACCGTGACGAGCAGGATGAACATCATCAACAGCGGCCGAGCCAGCGCCCATCCGAGTGTGCGTTCGTACACGCCGATCATGCCCTTGAACGCGCGTTCGCTCATGTTGTACGCGCGGCCGTGCTTTTTGTTCGGATCGTGACGCAGCACGCGTGAGCAGATCATGGGCGTTGTCGTCAGCGAAACGACAAGGGACACGAGAATAGCCACGGACAGCGTCACGGCGAATTCGCGGAAATAGCGTCCGACCAATCCGCCCATCAGCAGAATGGGAATGAACACTGCGATCAGCGACAGACTCATCGAGACGACCGTAAAACCGACCTCGCGCGCGCCGAGCAAGACGGCCTGCATGCGCGGCATGCCGTCCTCGATGTGTCGCGAAATGTTTTCCAGCACGACCACGGCGTCGTCGACGACGAAGCCGGTTGCCACCGTCAACGCCATCAGCGACAAAATGTTGAGGCTGTAGCCGCATAGATACATCGCTGCAAACGTGCCGATGAGCGATACCGGCACGGCGACGGCGGGAATGATCGTAGCCCGCCAGTTGCGCAGAAACACGAAGACGACGAGCACGACGAGCAGCACCGAAATGATCAGCGTCTGTTCGACGTCGTGCAGTGATGCGCGGATCGTCGTGGTGCGGTCCACGGCGACGTTGATCGTTATGTCCGCCGGAATCGCCGCGCGCAACGCGGGCAACTGCGCCATCACGTCATCGATCGTCTCGATGATGTTCGCGTTCGGTTGTTTGTTGATCAGAATCAATACGGCGGGCGTGCCATTGAACAAGCCGAGGTTGCGGATGTCCTGCACGGAATCGGTGACGTCGGCGACATCGGACAAGCGCACGGCGGCGCCGTTGTTCCAAGTGACGATCAGATTTTTGTACGGCGCGGAATCGAGGCCCGTCTGATCGTTCGTGTAAATCTGCCAGTGTTTGTCGTCCTGTTCGATGAATCCTTTCGGCCGGTTCGCGTTCGCGTTCTGCAGCGCGATGCGGACGGTATCGAGCGCGATGCCGTATTTATTGAGTGCGGTCGGATTCACGTCGACGCGCACGGCCGGCAACGTCGCGCCGCTCACCGTGGCCTGACCGACGCCTTTCACCTGCGAAATCTTTTGCGCGACGATAGTCGAGGCGGCGTCGTAGATTTGTCCGGTGCTCAACGTTTTCGACGTGAGGGCGAGAATCAGGATCGGTTGATCGGCGGGATTTACTTTGCGATACGTGGGATTGGTCGGCACGGTCGGCAACTGCGCAAGCGCGGCGTTGAGCGCTGCCTGCACGTCGCGCGCGGCGCCGTCGATATCGCGCGAAAGATCGAACTGCAGCGTGACGCGCGTGGAATTCTGCGCGCTCGACGACGTCATCTCCGTGACGCCGGCGATGCGGCCGAGCTGGCGTTCCAGCGGCGTAGCGACCGACGTCGACATCGTTTCCGGACTCGCACCGGGCAGCGATGCGCTCACCGAGATCGTCGGAAAATCCACTTGCGGCAACGGCGACACCGGCAGCAGTGAGAACGAGACGAATCCGGCGAGCGCGATGCCGATCGTCAACAGCGTCGTCGCGACTGGCCGCTTGACGAAAGGTGCGGAGAGGCTGGCCAAACGCGGGTTCACGTCGTCGCCTCGCCTTCCTGCGAACCGTGATGCATTTCGGGTTCGGCAAGATTGAAGCGTTTGCGCACGCGCATCGCGAGAGTGTCAAACGACAAATAAATGACGGGCGTCGTGAACAGCGTCAGCACCTGGCTCACGATCATGCCGCCCACGATGGTGATGCCGAGCGGATGGCGCAGTTCAGAACCGACGCCGGTGCCCAGCATCAACGGCAATGCCCCAAACAGCGCGGCCAACGTCGTCATCAAAATCGGACGGAAGCGCAACAGGCACGCCTGATAAATCGCATCGCGCGGCGCCATGCCTTGATTGCGTTCGGCGTCGAGCGCGAAGTCGACCATCATGATCGCGTTTTTCTTCACGATGCCGATCAGCAGAATGATGCCGATGATGGCGACGATGCCGAGATCGTCGCGCGCAATCATCAGCGCGAGCAACGCGCCGATGCCGGCGGACGGCAGCGTGGAAAGAATCGTGATGGGATGGATGTAGCTTTCGTACAGCACGCCGAGCACGATGTACATCGTGACGATAGCGGCGAGAATGAGCAGGACCGTGTTCGTGAGCGACGCTTGAAACGCGAGCGCGGCACCCTGGAAGTTGGTGCTCACGCTCGCTGGAATTTTCATATCGGTTTCGACTTGCTTGATAGCCTCTACGGCGTCGCCCAGCGAATAACCTTGCGCTAGATTGAACGACACCGTCGTCGCGGGAAATTGGCCGAGATGGCTGATCGACAGCGGTGCGGCGTGTTCGCTCAACGTGGTCACCGTGTTGAGCGGTAGCTGCCCCGTCGAGATCGCTGCTGCCGTCGTGCCGGTGGTCACGCCCGGCGTAGCGCCCTGCGGCGTGCCGCCGAACGCCGACGAAGCGGATGCGTTACCTGCCGACGTGGTCGATCCTTGCGATGTCTGCGCGACGCTGTTGGCGTTGCTCAATCCAGGAATGTATATCTTGCTCAACGCCTTCGGACCGTTCTGCATTTCCGGCAGCACTTCGAGCACGACGCGGTATTGGTTCGATTCGGTGTAAATCGTCGAGATCAATCGTTGTCCAAAGGCGTCGTACAGAATTTGATCGATCGCCGCCGGCGTGATGCCGAGTCTGCCCGCCGTGTCGCGATCGATGTCGAGATAGGCCTGCAAACCTTTCGATTGCAGGTCGCTGGCGACGTCGGACAATTCCTTGCGCGCGTTGAGTTTGTCGACGAGTTTCGGCGCCCACGTATTCAAATCGTCGAGGTTCGGGGAGCCGAGCGTAAATTGATATTGCGTGCGGCTGACGCGATCTTCGATCGTCAAGTCCTGCACGGGCTGCATATACAGCGCGATGCCGGTGAGGTCGCGCACCGAGTTCTGCAGGCGCGCGATCACCGTCTGCACGTCGTCACGCGTGCCGTGCTTCTTCAGATTGATCAGGAAGCGGCCGCTGTTGAGGGTCGTGTTGGTGCCGTCGACGCCGATGAACGACGACAGCGATTCGACGGCGGGATCTTCCAGAATTTTCTTGCCCAGCGCCTGCTGCCGCTGCGCCATCGCCGCGAACGAAATAGACTGCGTCGCTTCGGAAATGCCCTGGATCAAGCCCGTATCTTGAATCGGGAAAAATCCCTTCGGTATGATGATGTACAAAATCACCGTCAACACCAGCGTGGCCACGGCAACGAGCAGCGTCGCGACCCGACGGTCCAGAACCCAGTTCAGCCAGCGCCCGTAGTTTTCGATGATGCGTTCGAACATCTCGCCGGTCTTGCGCGAAAATTTGCCTTCGTCCTCCTTGCGGTGGCGCTTGAGGATTTTCGCGCACAGCATCGGTACGAGCGTGAGCGAAACGATTGCCGAAATAACGATCGTCACCGCCAGCGTGACAGCGAACTGGCGAAACAGGCGGCCCACGACATCGCCCATGAACAGCAACGGGATCAGCACGGCGATCAGGGAAATCGTCAGCGATACGATGGTGAAGCCGATCTGTCCCGATCCCTTCAGCGCGGCTTCGAGCGGCGTATCGCCTTCTTCGAGATAGCGCGAAATGTTTTCGATCATCACGATCGCGTCGTCGACAACGAAACCAGTCGATATCGTCAGCGCCATCATCGTTAGATTGTTGAGGCTGAATCCGCACAGGTACATCACGCCGAATGTGCCGACGAGCGACAGCGGCACCGAAAAGCTCGGAATGATCGTCGCGGGTAAATTGCGCAAAAATATGAAAATCACGGCGACGACGAGAACCACCGCGAGGAACAGTTCGAACTCGACGTCTTCGACCGACGCGCGCACCGTGATGGTACGGTCGGTGAGCACGGCCACGTCGACGGAGGCCGGCATCGATTGCGTCAATTGCGGCAGTTGCTGCTTGATCGAATCGACGACTGCGATCACGTTCGCGCCCGGCTGGCGCTGGATGTTCATGATGATGCCGGGAACGGTGTTGCTCCATGCGGCGAGCTTGTTGTTCTCCGCGCCATCGACGATGGTGGCCACATCCGACAAATGAACCGGGCCGCCGTTTTTGTAGGCGATGACGATGTCTTTGTACGCGTCGGCGGTTTTTAGCTGATCGTTCGCGTCGATGGTGTACGAGCGCGTCGGTCCGTCGAAGCTGCCTTTCGAGCTGTTGACGTTCGCGCTCGAGATGGCGTTGCGCAAATCTTCCAGACTCATGCCGTACGACGCGAGCGCTGTGGGATTGGCCTGCACGCGTACCGCCGGGCGCTGCCCGCCCGACAACGTGACGAGGCCGACGCCGTCGATCTGTGAAATTTTCTGCGCGAGCCGCGTGTCCGCGAGATCTTCCAGCTGCGTCAGCGGCATCGTTTTCGACGTTAGCGCCAACGCGAGGATCGGCGCGTCGGCCGGATTCACTTTGCTGTAGATCGGCGGCGACGGAAGATCGGCGGTCGGCAAGAATGTGCCGGCAGCGTTGATGGCGGCCTGTACTTCCTGTTCGGCCACGTCGAGACTAAGATCGAGACTGAACTGCAACGTCACGATCGACGCGCCGGCCGAACTCGTCGACGACATCTGATTCAAGCCCGGCATTTGACCGAGCTTCTGTTCCAGCGGCGCAGTGACCGACGAGGTGACCACTTCCGGACTCGCGCCGGGATAAAGCGTCGTGATTTGGATCGTCGGATAGTCGACTTCGGGAAGCGCGGACAGCGGCAGATATCTGTACGCGAGAATGCCGACCAACAGGATGGCCACCATCAACAACGAGGTGGCGACCGGTCGCAGAATGAAAATGCGCGACGGGTTCATGAATTAGCCGCCGGAAGGTCCCGGATTACTGCCGCCATTGGTCGGGGTGCTTGTCGGAGCGCTGCTGGGCGTGCTGCCGGGAGCGCCGGTGTTCGCCGGCGCATTCGGATCGTTCGCGGTGCCGTTCGCGCCGCTACTGTCGCGGCGTTTATGTCCGTTTTGGCCATTCTGGCCCTGCGGCGTTTGTTGTCCATCCGCGCGATTGCCCTGATGCTTCTGGCTGTCGCCTTGCTTCGCGGCAGGCGGCGGCTCTTCGCCGGGCAATTCCACTTTGCTGCCGTCGCGCAGTCGATCGGCACCGCTGGTGACGACGCTTTCTCCGACTTTCAATCCATCGGTCACCGCGACTTTCTCGCCTTCGGTCGGGCCGGTTTTGATATTGCGCACCTGCACCGTGTGATCCGGCTGCACAACGTATACAAATAAACCGGCCGAACCGCGCTCGAGCGCGGACGTCGGAATCACGATGGCGTTTTTCATCACGTCGAGCAGAAGGCGGATGTTGACGAATTGATTCGGGAACAGTCCTTCGTCGCCGTTCGCGAATTCGGCTTTCGCCTTCACCGTGCCGGTGGTGACGTCCACTTGATTGTCCAGACTGGCCAGCGCGCCGGTGGCGAGCTTCGTGGTGCCGGCACGATCGTAAGCGTCGGCCTGCAGCTTGTCGCCCGCGTGCATCTTCTTCAACACGGGTGGTAGATTATCTTCCGGAATCGTGAACACGACATCGATCGGCGTGAGCTGCGTGATGGTCACGATCGTTCCACCATTCTGGACGTTGTTGCCGGGATCGATCTGCCGCAATCCCACGCGTCCCCCAACGGGTGCGCTGATCTTCGTGTAGCTGAGGTTGACCTTCGCGTTGTCGATCTGCCCTTGATCGGATTTCACCGTGCCTTCGTACTGATGCACGAGCGATTTCTGCGAATCGAGCTGTTGTTTCGCGATCGAATCCTGCGAGAACAACGTCGTGTAACGGTCCAGATCGATGCGTGAATTGGCGAGCAACGCTTCGTCGCGCGCCAATGCGCCTTCCATCTGTTCCAATTGCGCCTGATATGGCCGCGGATCGATTTCGGCGAGCAGGTCGCCCAGCTTCACCATCTGCCCTTCCTTGAAATTCACGTTGAGCAGGTTGCCGGCGATCTGCGCGCTGACGGTGACGTTGCGCAGCGGCGTGACCGTACCCAACGCGTTCAGCGTGATGTCGATATCGCCGTTGGCGACGGTAGCGGCGCCTACCGGCATCGCAAGCCCGCCGGGGCCGGCCGCTCCGCCCGGTCCGCGTGCACCGGCACCGGCGCCGCGGCCTCCACGGCCAGCGCTCTGCGTTTGGTCCGCGCCGCTCTTGGCGAGCCAGTAGCCGCCGACGGCGATGACGATCGCGACAATCACGACGATTAGTGCGGCCCGTTTGCTGCCCTTGAGGCGCGTTCGCGCAGGTTCACGCTCGAAAGGATTCGTGTTCATGGAATTCGCAGTGGGATGGGCAGATTTCGACGGTTGGCAACGTTAGCGTGGTCGCGACTATATCGCAGTTGCGCGGGGGTAAAGACGTGTAAGCAACTGTAAACCGGAACTGCGTAAGCCGCGGTTTGTCAATGACGCCAGCGAAAGCCACTCCGACCATCGTTGGCGTGGCGAAATCCGACAATACCCGATGAACCGAAATGTCCCGGCATCGCTCGACTATCAACGCGCTTCGGCTGGATTATTTTTCCACGAGAATGGCGATGTGCATCGTGCCGTTCTTGTCGATCCAGCCGCGGAACATGCCTTCGGTGTTGAACGGCGTTGCAAAATTTCCGTCCGCATCGAGCGCGATCACGCCGCCGTCGCCGCCGAGCTTCGGCACCACGCCCATCACGACATCGTCGGCCGCTTGCTTGATCGGTTCGTTCTTGTATTCGACGCGTGCGCAGATATCGCGTGCGGCAGCAGCGCGGATGTAGAACTCGCCCCAGCCTGTGGCCGACACGGCACATTTCGCGTTGGCGTACGTGCCTGCGCCGATGATCGGCGAATCGCCGACGCGTCCGAAGCGTTTGTTGGTCATGCCGCCGGTCGACGTGCCCGCCGCGAGATTGCCTTTGACGTCGAGTGCGACCGCGCCGACAGTGCCGTGTGGCGATGCCGTCGATTTGGTCTTCGCGGCTTCTTCCTTCAGCGCATCTTGCAATTCCTGCCAGCGCTGATCGGTGTAGAAATATTTGGGGTCGACCAGCGACATGCCGATGGATTGCGCAAACGCCTCCGCGCCATCGCCGACCATCATCACGTGCGGCGATTTTTCCATCACGGCGCGCGCCAGCAGAATCGGATTTTTCACGCGATGCACGTTGGCAACCGCGCCGGCGCGCAGCGTAGCTCCATCCATGATCGACGCGTCGAGTTCGTTTTTTCCGTCGTGATTGAACACGGCGCCCTTGCCCGCGTTGAATTCGGGCGCGTCTTCCATAATCACGATGGCTTGTGTCACCGCATCGAGGCTATCGCCGCCGCTTTTTAAAACCGCATAGCCGGCCTTCAGTGCTTTTGTTGTAACGTGCCTTCCAGAGGATGCCGTTGGTTGACGTGCCGATACTTCGCCCCGGACTGGTATTATTTCCGCCTACGGCGACGAACTGGCCCCGCGCAAAGGTCAACCCGAAGCAATAAGAAGAAGAGGAAAG
>Ga0209006_10002387_pt1 | contig 17144 bp, 19 predicted proteins | sample JacPin_JW_Ref_O2_FD_188567 | JGI IMG/M metagenome (GOLD analysis project Ga0209006, IMG submission 188567) | Forest soil microbial communities from Algoma, Ontario, Canada - Jack Pine, Ontario site 1_JW_Ref_O2 (SPAdes) (version 2) | ecosystem: Environmental > Terrestrial > Soil > Boreal... | reverse complement strand
TGCACTCGTGATGTTCGCAAGATCCGTCGCCTCGACTCCGCTGGTCGTGATCGTGCCTGTCGCCACGCCGTTGATCGAGATCGTGCCGGTGAGCCCGGCAGCACCGACGTAGGCGGTGCCGGCAAGGGTGGTCGCAGCCGCGGTGGCCGTGACACCAGTGAGATCTGCCGCATTGATGGCCGAGGCCAGCGAATAGGCGTCGGTGGCAACCGTGCCCGTGCCGACCGCCGTGCCGTTGATCGTCAAAGCCGCAAGGTTCACCGTCGTTCCGCCGGTGAGCGCACCGCTCGTGACGCCGGCGGTGTAGGTCTGGCCGAGGTTGGCGCTGCGCGCGCTTGCGATCGAGCCGATGGAGATGGAGTCGCCGACATTGGCGCCCGTCTGGAACACCTGGCCCTGAAAGCTGCCGTCGAGCAGATTGACACCGTTGAAGCTCGTGGTCGTCGCAACGCTGTCGATGTCGGCCTCGAGCTGCGTGACCTGGTCGTTGAGCGACTGGCGATCACTCGCGCTGTTGGTCGCGTTGAGCGATTGCACCGCCAGATCGCGAATGGTCTGCAGGTCGGTCGTGATTTCGCTCAGCGCACCGTTGGCGGTCTGCGAGAGCGACACGCCGTCGTTGGCGTTCTGAACGGCCTGATTCAAGCCGTTGATCTGCGAGGTCATGCCGTTGACGATGGCATAGCCGGCCGGATCGTCTGCGGCGGTATTGATGCGCAGACCGGTGGAGAGCTGCTCCAGCGAGGTGGCAAGCTGGGTGCCCGAATTGGTGAGCGCGTTCTGCGCCACGAGTGAATTGACGTTGGTATCGAGGACTAATGGCATGGCCTGTGACTCCTGGTGTTTCGTTCAGACGCCGGACCCCAGTCCGTCGTTACCCGCGGCTTTCGACCGCTTGCAGTTCAGCCTCGTTATCGGTGCGAGCCGCGTGAACTTGAACCCGGGGAGGCGCAATCGATGAAAGTGCTACACGCATCACAATTCAGTCCAGGAAGTTGAAGAGAGACAGCTTCGCAAGCGACGCATACGACTCCTGGGCGGCCTGCAGACCCACCTCCTCGGTACTCAACTGGGTGGTCGCGGCGGTGTAATCCACATTGGAGAGCTGCGAAATCGAGGACTGCAGGTCCGTCTGCTCGCTCTGGGCGGTCGATTGCGAGGAGTTGATCGCATCGATGCGGGCGCCGACCGAGGCCTGCACGTTGTCCATGTTGGTGATGGCGCCGCCCAACTGCTCGAGGGCGCCGTTGATCGCGGTCGTCATCTGCCCCTGATTGAGCGTCGTCGAGTTGAGCGTCGTAATGAGATTCGACACGGTGCTGAAGACACTGGCATTGCCGGCGGGCGCCACGGTGAACGAGTCGCCCGCGGCCGGCGCACCGCTCACCGTCACCTGCACCCCATCGAAGGCGATGGTGCCCGGGCTCGTATACGTGCCCGAGGTGACGACACCGGCGCTGTTGGTGACCTGGTACGCCGTTGGGCTCGTGAACGAGATGGTATACGTTCCCGGGACCCACGCGGCTGGGCTTGTGACGCTACCGGCGTCGATCGACCCCGTGCCGGTGTTGGTCGAGGCGGCCGCCGTGGTGAAGGTGCCATTGCCGGCCGGATTGTTCATGAATACCGAAGCGCCGGTGTCGCCGGCGGAGATGCGCTGATTGGCGCTGATCTGGATCTGATTCACCGCATCTGCGCCGGTATAGCTGACCGAGTTACCGGCCTGCGCAAAGGGCTGTGTTGAGCTCGCATAACCGGCGAACAGATAGTTGCCGTTGCTGTCCGTGCTGTTGGCGATGCCGACCAGCTCCTGCAGCTGCTGCTGCAGCTGCGCGGCGATGTTCTGGCGCTCTGAGGCGGACAGCGAGGAGTTGTTGGCCTGCACGGCCAGATCCTGCGCGCTCTGCAGGACGGTGGTGGCCTGGGTCAGCGCCTGTTCCTCGAGCTTCATATTGGCCGAGGCTGCATTGCCATTGGTGACGTACTGCTGCGAGGCGGAGAGCTGGACGTTGAGCTCATTCACCTGAGCCATGCCGGTCGGATTGTCGGCCGCATTCTGGATCTGCAGGCCGGTGGAGAGTTCACTCTGCGTCTTCGCGATGGCGCTTTCCAGCGCCTGCATCTGTGCGACCGCGTCGTTCTGGAAACCTACCGTTGAGATTCTCATGCTGCTGAGCCGTCCGTGATCGCGGTGATGAGCGAGTTGAATACGGTGCTGGAGGTCTGAATCATTTGGGCGCAGGCCTGATAGGCCTGCTGGTACTGCAGCATGTTGGCGGCCTCCTCATCGAGATTGACGCCAGACACATTGCTGCGCGCGTCCACTGCGGACTGATTCACCGTCTGCTGGGCGGAGGCGTTCGCCTGAGCTTGCTGCGTCACGACGCCTATTTGGCTGACGAGGTTGTTGGCGGCGCCGCTCAGCGAGGTCGTGCCGCCCACGAGCGCTGATGAGGACAGCGCGTCGATCATCGCAAACATATTGCTGTTATCGCCGCTATTGGTGGCTGAGTTGGGGCTCACCGTGAAGGTGTCGCCATTGGCGGGCGTGCCGCTGAGCGTCACCTGCGCGCCGTTGAAGGTAATCGGAGTGCCGCTGGTATAGGTCCCCGAGCTCACTACCGTACCGGCGCCGTTCTTGACCTGATACGCCGTCGCGCTCGTGAATGCGATCGTGTAGGTGCCCGGCGTATACGTGCTGGGGTCGGTCACGCCCGCGGCGGAAACCTGTGCCGTGCCCGTATTGCCCGTTCCCGCCGTCGCCTGAATGAGAGAGGCTGCCGCAATCTGCGCGGGGTTCGTGAGCTGCACGGCAAGTCCGGCCGTGGCGCCCGCCGTGGGGCGGATGAGATAGCTGTCGCCGTTGGCGGGCGTGCCGCTCACCGTAATGGAAATGCCGGCGGCCTGAAACGGATCGGTGCTCGTACCCGTGCCGGTCATCGTGACCGCCTGTCCCGTGGTCGTGTCGGAGAGCTGCCACGCGCCGCCGCTGTATTGCAGCTGGTAGTCGTCGCTCGTGAGCGCGCCCAGATTCGTGCGCGTGACGGCAAGCGTTGAACTTCCGGTGTTGCTCGCATCCGGCAGCGTCTCGACGGCGCCGATGCTGAACATCGCCTGCCCCTGCGCGCCGGTGAGATCCATGCCCGACTGCTGCTGTTGGTTGACTAGAGTCGAAAGCCCGACGCTGATGAGCCCGAGCGCGTTCTGCGCAGGATCGAGTATCTGGGTTTTCGCTGCGAGCAGTCCTCCGAGCGTGCCGCCGCTGATCTCGGATGTAATGTTGGCGGTCGCGCCGCCGCTGCCGACGAGCGAGATATTGAGGCTCGAGGCATCGTACGGGTCGGGTGTGGTGGTGAGCTGCTGCGCGGCATCGCCGAGCACGAGCGGCTGCCCGTTGCCGATGAACACGTCGAGCGCACCGTTGCTCTCGGCCACGGTATTGACGTTGACGTATTGGCTCAACTGATCGATGTCCGCATCGCGCTGATCGAGGAGCTGGTTCGGCGACTGCCCGGAGCCTGCCGCGGCGATCTGCTGATTGAGCGTTGCAATGTTGCTCGCGAGGGAATTGACTTGGGATACGCTGGTGCTGATCTGCGATTCGACGTCGCTGCTGTACTGTGAAATCTGCGAGTCGTACGACTGCAGCTGCTGCGTGAGCGCCTGAGCATCGCTGAGGAGCGCCTGGCGCTGGGCGGTGGAGGAGGGCGAATTCGCCACCGTCTGCAGTGCATTCACAAAGTTCTGCAGGGTGGTCGTGAGACCCGTACCCGAAGCGCTTAGCATGTTGTCAATCTGCGCCGCTTGGGTGGCGAAGGTGTTGAAGCTCGAGTAGCTCGCCTGGGACGAGCGCACCTGCGCGGCGAGAAGTTCATCGTAGGCGCGCGTGATGCCCGACACCTCCACGCCGCCGCCGACATAGCCCGTGCCGAGGGACTGACCCTGCGCTTCCGACAGATTGGTCGTCTCGACGCTGTAGCCCGTCGTGTCGACATTGGTGACGTTCTGGCTGGTGGTGTCGAGAGCCTCCTGAAAGGCGAGCAAACCTGACACGCTCGTGGAGAGAAGATCGGCCATGGGTTAACTCTTCAGAGGAGGTCCGACGTGAGTGGTGATCGGCAGATTGTCTGCAGACTTGAGTGCAGGCGCCTGGGTATCCAGCGTGCTCGCGATGGCGGCGATCTTGCGGGCGTAGTTCGGATCGGTGGCGTAGCCGCCCTGCTGCAAGGCGGTGGCGAAGGCGCGCGTGTCACTGCCCGTGTTGAGCGCCGCGGCATAGCGCGAGCTGCCGCGCAGCAGCGCCACATAGTCCTGGAAGCTTGCCGTCGCGGAGTCGTAGCTTCGAAATTGACCGACCTCGCTCACGGCAGCGCCGTTCTCGTACTCGGTCGTGCGCGCGCTGACCGTGCCGGCGCCGACGGTGCTATCGGCCTTCACGCCGAAGAGATTGTTGCTCGAGCGGCCGCTCGCGTCGTGCGGCATGGCCTGACCCCAGTTGGTCTCGAGCGCCGCCTGCGCGATGAGGTGGCGCGGATCGACGCCGAGCTCCTGCCCGGCTTCCTGCGCCTGCGGCAGAAGCTTGCTGATGAAGTCGGCGCGCTGCGCGGGGCTCGCGCCGGCAGGGCTCGCGGCGGAGCCGGCGGCGGGCGCGGCGGAGCCGGCAGCCGCGGGCGGCTTTGCTGAAGATTGCGCGCCGGCCGGTGCAAGCCCGGTGCGCTGCAGCTGCTGCACGAGCATGTCCGCAAGGCCGAGCCCGCGGCCGCGCGTGATGTCTACCGACAGCTGATCATCGAACATGCCCTGGTAGAAGTCCTGCTGATCGCTGCCCAGAAGCTTGTCGCCGAAATTGGCGTCGCGCATGCTCTTGATCATCATGCGCGCGAAAATCGCCTCGAATTGGCGCGCCGTCTCGCGCAGCGCCTTCGGATCCTGGTTCTCAGCCCCGCGTTTGAGCGCATCCAGCCCCGAGAAGTCGGAGTAGGTTTTGACGTCGGGGACGGGCGCCGTCATATGACAATGAGTTCGGCGCGCAGGGCGCCGGCTTCCTTCAAGGCTTCCAGAATCGCGACCAGATCGCCGGGCGCCGCGCCCACCTGATTCACGGCGCGCACGATCTCATCGAGATTCACGCCCGCCTTGAATACAAACATGCGTGACTCCCCCTGCTGCACATCGAAGGAGCTGCGCGGCGTCACCACGGTTTCGCCGTTCGAGAATGCATTCGGCTGGCTCACGTCCTGGCGCTCCGTGATGGTCACGGATAAGGAGCCGTGCGCGACGGCCGCCGGCATGACGCGCACATGTGAGCTGATCACGACCGTCCCCGTGCGTGAATTTACGATGACGCGCGCCGGTGCCTCGCCGGGTTCGATCTCCATGCCCTCGATCTGCGAGATATAGGCGATGCGCTGATTGGCATCTGAAGGTGCGGCAACCTTTATCGACACCTCATCGAGTGCCTGCGCCGTGCCGCCGCCGAGAGTCTTGTTGATGCCTTCGGCGAGCCGCGCCGCGGTGGTGAAGTCCGGGGTATTGAGATTGAGCACGAGAAAGGGACTGCCGGCAAAGCTCGTCGGCACTTCGCGCTCGACGATGGCGCCGTTCGGAATGCGGCCGCTGCTCGGCACGTTGACCGATACGCGCGAGCCGTCCTTGCCGTTCACGCCGAAGCCGCTGACCACCAGGCTTCCCTGCGCAAAGGCGTACACCTCCCCATCAAGGCCGCGCAGCGGCGTCATCAGAAGAGAGCCGCCACGCAGGCTGCCGGCGTTGCCGATCGAGGAGACCGTGACATCGATTGTCTGCCCGGTCTTGCTGAAGGGCGGCAGCTCCGCGTGGATGGTTACCGCAGCCACGTTCTTCAGCTGCGGATTGGTGTTCGGCGGAATGGTCACGCCGAACTTGGCGAGCATGTTCAAGATGCTCTGAATGGTGAAGGGTGCCTGGCTCGTCTGATCGCCGGTACCGTCGAGACCCACGATGAGGCCGTAGCCCACGAGTTGGTTGGCGCGCACTCCGGCGACCGTGGCGATGTCCTTGATGCGCTCGGCGTGCGCCGGCGCTGCGAGCACAATGGCGATGGATATGGCAAGCGCCACCCACTGCAGACGGGTATAGAGCGCATTTTTTTTCATCGGCGACATGGGTAGTCTCTAAAAGGGCATCAAGGGGGAATTGAAGAAGCGCGACAGCCAGCCCTGCGCGTTTACGTCAGCAAGCGCTCCCTTCGCGCCGTAGGAAATCGTCGCGTTCGCGACTTGGGAGGAGGAGATCGTGTTGTCCGGATTGATGTCGATCGTGCGCACGACTCCGGAGAGCTGCACGTACTCCTTGCCCTGATTGATGGCGATCCACTTCTGGCCGCGCACGAACAAATTGCCGTTGGGCAGGACCTTCACCACCGTCACGGTGACATCGCCGGTGAGAGCATTGCTCTGTGAGCTTGCCCCTTCGCCGTCGAACTTGGAGGTATCGTTGATGCCGGCGCTCAGAACCGGATTGCCGTGTATGGTCACGGCCTTGCCGAGGAGCGTGGGCCCGGGCAACGTCGCCGTGGTGTTCTTGGTGGTGGTAGTGACCTCGCTCTTCTGCGCGCTCGTGCTCTCATTGAGAATGATCGTCACGGTGTCACCGACGCGGCGCGCGACCGGGTTCTCGAACAGCCCCATCTCGCGTCCCGTATGGTAGATCGAGCCGTTGCTCGACGCCGGCACGGGCTCAGCCGCCCACCTCAAAGCATCGCTGTCGTCATCCTTGGGCCGCTTCATGGTGCAGGAGGCCGTGCACAGAGCGGCGGCGAGCAGAGCGACGACGGTCAGACGTAAATAATGCATTACTTCAATTTCCGCCTACATGTTCTGATCTGCGTACTGCAGCATCTGATCGGTCGTTTCGATCGCTTTGGAGTTCATCTCGTAGGAGCGTTGCGTCTCAATCATGTTGACGAGCTCCGTGACGACATTGACGTTGGAGCTCTCAACCGATCCCTGCGTGAGCGTCCCCAAGCCCGTCAATCCCGGCGTGCCGGTCTGCACCGAGCCGCTCGAGGCGGATTCCACCGCGAGATTGCCGCCCATCGGCTGCAGGCCCGCCGGGTTTATGAAGTCGGCGAGCTGCAGCGTGCCGACCTGGGTCGGCGCGCTTTGTCCCGCAAGCTGCGCGCTCACGACGCCGTCGCTCGCAATCGTGACGCTCTGCGCTCCGGCGGGAATTGTGATGCCGGGCTGCAGCGCGTAACCGTCCGAGGTGACCACCTGCCCCTGGGCGTTCATCTGGAAGCTGCCGTCGCGCGTATAGCCTAAGGAACCATCGGGCATGAGCACCTGGAAGAAGCCGCGACCCTGGATCGCAAGATCCAAAGCGTTGCCGGTCTGATTCAAACTGCCCTGTGTGTAGAGCTTCTCGGTGGCGACGATGCGCACGCCCGTGCCGAGCGACATGCCCGACGGCGACTGCGTGTTCTGCGAGGTCGCGCCGCCAACCTGCTTGACGTTCTGGTACAGCAGGTCCTCGAACACGGCGCGGCTTGCCTTGAAGCCGGTCGTGTTGACGTTCGCCAGATTATTGGCGGTGACGGTCATCTGTGTCTGTTGTGCGTCGAGGCCGGTTTTGGCGGCCCACAGTGCGGGTTCCATAGAGTTCTACCTTTGCGAAAGTTACTGAGTCTGCAGAAGCTTCGTGGAGGATGCGCCGTCATCTTCCGCCGTGCGCATCGCCTTCACCTGCAACTCGAAGCGCCGCGACAGCTCGATCATCTGCATCATGGCGTCGGCGGCGTTGACGTTGCTCGACTCGAGGGCGCCCGAGGTCACCTGCACGGCGGCATCGGAGGAGAGCGTCGAGCCGTCGCTTGCGCGGAATAGGCCGTCGACGCCGCGCTCAAGCGTGCTTGCCGGCGCGTTGACGAGTTTGATCCGTGCGACGTTGGCGGTGGTGTTGGGAGTCTGACCGAGAGGTACGATCGAGATCGTGCCGTCGGGAGCGATGCTGAGCGATTGATTGGGCGGGATGCTGATCGGGCCGCCGTCGCCGAGCACCTGATGTCCTGTGGCGTTCAGAAGCTCGCCGTTCGGATCGATGTGCAAATCGCCTGCGCGGGTGTACGCCTCATTGCCGTCGCGATCTTGCACGGCGATGAAGCCCGCGCCCTTGATGGCGACGTCGAGGTTGCGGTTGGTCGAGACCTGCGCACCGTTCGTGTCATCCCAGCCGGTGGTCGAGTTGGTCGCGTACACGCGCGATGCAAAGCCCGGCCCCGTCACCGCGCGGCTTTGGAAGGCGGACAGATCCGCCCGAAAGCCGGTGGTGTTGGCGTTCGCCAGGTTATGGTTGTTGGCAGCTTGGGCGCGCAGAGTTTCCTTTGCGCCCGTCATCGCCACGTACAGCATCTTGTCCATAACGCGCCTATCTGGCCTTCATTCCTCAGCCGTTCGATTGAATGCCGATGATGGTCTGGGTGATCTGGTCGTCGGTCGTGACCATCTGCGCATTCGCCTGGAAGTCACGCTGTGCGGTGATCATGTTGACGAGCTGCGCCGTGATGTCGACGTTCGACTCCTCGAGTGCGCCCGACTGAATGGTGCCCATTCCCGCCTGGCCGGCCGTGCCGCTCACGGGTGAGCCGGAGGCAAAGGTCTGCGCCCAACTTTGGTTGCCGAGCTGCTGCAGGCCCTGGGGATTGGCGAAATTCGCCATGGCAATCTGCCCGAGGTTCACCGAATTGCCGTTCGTGAAGCGCGCCTGCACCACTCCGGTGGAGTCAATATTGATGCCCGTCAGCGTACCGGTCGTGTAGCCGTTCTGGGTATTGGCGGTGACCCCGAACGACGAGCCCACCTGAGTGGTCTGCGCGAAATTGAAGGTCAGGTTCATGGGCGCCGCACCGGTCGCCGGCGTATACGCGGGGAACGTGATCTGGCCGCCCGCGGGAGTGGTGAGGACGCCGCTGCTCGAGTAATCGAGCGCCTGCGGCGTACCGACCGCGTTGCCGTCCACGTACAGCTGCACGGTCCAATCGTTGGCGGTTGCTCCTTTGACGAAGTACAGCGAGGAGGTGTGCGCGGCGCCCAAGGAGTCATAGGTCGTAAGAGAAGTCGTATCGTTGTAGCTGGCCGGATTGGCGGGGTTGAAAGCGCCGACCGGGACCGTCGCATTGGCCGGCAGAGTGGCGGTCAGGGAGACGTTGGTCGTCGCCTGCGGCGCGCTCTCATTGGTCGTGAGATTCAGGTCCGTGAGCCCTCCGGTATTGAAGCCGCCATTCGCGAGCGGCGGATACACCTGCAGCCGATTGCCCTGGCTATCGGTCACGTAGCCGGCGCTGTCTTCCTGGAACGAGCCATTGCGCGTGTAGGTGAGGGCACCGTTGTCGCTCATGGTGAAGAAGCCATTGCCGCTCACCGCCAGGTCAAGATTGTTGCCGGTGGAATCAATGTTGCCCTGAGTGAACTGTTGTGAGACCTCCGATACGGACACGCCGTTGCCGACTGCCGTGGAGCTCACGCCCTGCTGGCTGGCGGAAAACAGATCCGAAAACTCGGTGGTTGAGGACTTGAAACCCGTCGTGTCGACGTTGGAAATATTGTTGGCCGTGACGTCCAAGTCCTGCTGGGCGGCGTTCAGGCCGGAGAGTGCGATACCAAATGACATGTGTGAGTCTCCTAGAGAATTCGTTGGGGGCCGATCGCGTTAATCCACGCTGACGACGTTGCTCATGGGGATGACGCCGTTGGCGGTGTTGAGATCGAGGCTTTGGCTCGTCTGATCGATGGTGACGCTTTGTACGGTGCTCTCGATGAGCGGAGTCACCGCCTGGGTCGAACCGTTGACGGTCGCGGTGACGGCGAAACTGTAGCTGCCGGCAGGGGCGCTCGCGCCTGAGCTCGTCGTGCCGTTCCAGGTAAAAGCGGTGAGTCCCGACTGCGGCGTGACGGCAAAGGTGTTCACGAGATTGCCGTTGGCATCGGTGACCGCGACGGAAAGGCTGGTCGCGCCGGCGGGAGTCTGCACAGCGCCGCTCAATGAGCCGCCGGAGGCGAGATTGCCCGAGGTTCCAGAGGCGAGCACGTCGTGGCCCACAAGACTTGCGCCGCTCACGGCCTGCGAGGAGAGCAGGCTGCTCGACAAGGTGGCGAGCGATTGCTGCATGTTATCGAGACTGCTGACTTCGCTCATCTGCGCAAGTTGCCCGAGGAATGCACTCGGGTCGGCGGGCGAGGTCGGGTCCTGGTTCTGCATCTGCGTAACCATGAGTTGCAGAAAGTCGCTCTGCGTGAGCGTGTCGTTCGACGCGCCGGTCGCAGTGGCGTTGCTCGCAGCATTGCTCGCGCTTGCGGGCATTGATAGGGACTCGGCAGGTACGGACATGGGGACTCCTGATAGGGCTAAATTAAATCGGTGGCTACGGCTATTGACCCAGCTTGAGGGTTGCGAGCAGCAGATCCTTGGACGTGTTCATGACCTCGACGTTGTTCTGATAGGCACGCGAGGCGGAGATCATGTCGACCATTTCCTCGACCGCGTTGACGTTCGGCACGTACACATTGCCGTTCGCATCGGCGCTCGGATTGCCAGGCTCGTAGCGCGTGGTCGGCGGAGCGTTGTTCTCGACGATGCCGCGCACTTGCACGGCGGCGTCGCTCTTGGGGGCGCCGAGCGCCGCCCGCACCGCCTCGAAGACCGGGTGACGCGCCTTGTAGACGCTCGCCGGATCGCCGCTGACGCTGTCCGCATTGGCGAGGTTGCTCGCCACGGTATTTAGCCGCACGGACTGCGCGGACAGTCCGGAACCTGCAATGTCGAATATCTTGAACGATGACATGGTCGACTCTTGAATATGTGGGTTCATTGACCGGTGATGGCTGTCATGAGAGTGCGCAGCCGCCCGGTGAGAAATGTCAGAGTGGCCTGGAAGCGCACGGCGTTGTCTGCAAAAGCAGCCTGCTCGAGCTGCACGTCGACGGTGTTGCCGTCGAGGGACGGGGCGAGCGGCACGCGGTATTTGAGATTGGCCGCGTCTTGCCCCGTGGCATCCGCAGACAGATGATTCGGTTGCGTAGTATTGAGCTCGGCTGCCGAGTTCGGACTCGCAGCCGCGGCCAGCGCCTCGCGGAAGTCGATGTCACGCGCTTTGAAATTCGGCGTATCTGCATTGGCAAGATTCGTCGCGAGCAATTCCATACGCTGCGAGCTCACCTTGAGTGCGTCCGCATGGACGCCGAGGTAGGCATCGAGGTTGATTGGCATGGCGTCGATCCGTCAAAAAACTGACCTGCCGGATCCGAAGCAATACGCGTGCCAATCAATACTTTGCGCTTCGCCGCGGTATTGACGGCATGGAAGCGTGAAATAGCTCACGCGTCGCGGCAAGAAGTTGCCGCAGGCGCGTCGGGTGGCCGCCGCAAGGCGCTGGCTCGCGGCTTGCAGAAGGATCCACCCGTATGCCTCAAGTGACAATGAATCGTCGCCGCCGCTTCCTGCGCGCGTGCCGCAGCCTGACCGCCATCGTGCTCATGAGCGCGAGCGCCTTTGCAGGTCCCGAAGCCGCCGTTGAGCCCGTGACGAGCATCCGCACGGCCGCAGAAGCCTATGTGCGTGCGCAGCTGCCCGCCGATGCCAGCATCGCCAGTGTCACGGCCGATCGCCTGGATGCGCGACTGCACTTCGCGCGTTGCCAGAGCGCCTTGCGCGCCGCGCTTCCGAGCGGCGCGGTATTGCAGGCACGCACCACCATCGGCGTCAGTTGTGACACGGGGGCCACGTGGACCGTTTATGTGCCGGTGACGACCGAGAGCGTGATTTCGATTTTGGTGTTGCGCCGGCCCGTCGCCCAGAATGAGCGCTTGAGCGCTGACGATGTTGAAGTCCAAAAACGCAATCTGACGAGCACCGGTGTCGCTTTTTTGACTACTACCGCCGACCTCAAGCGCCGCACAGTCAAGCGGCCGCTGCCGGTGGGCACGGCGCTGTCGGTCGACATGTTCACGCCCGACATGCTGGTGCATCAAGGCCAGGAAGTGACGCTTATCGCGACGGTCGCGGGCCTGCAAGTGCGGGCGCGCGGCAAGGCGCTCGCCAATGGATCTGCGGGCGCACGCCTGCGGGTGCAGAACCTGAGCTCCCTCAAGGTCGTCGAGGGGGTGGTCGAGAACGAGGATGTGGTCCGTGTTGCATTATGACGGCGCGGTAGGCCACGGCGGCGCCGCTAAAGTCGGCCGGGTGACTGCCGATACCCCGGCTGCGGAATACTAGGAGGGCCGGTCTTGGCCAGTAAACTGAGTGGGATTGACAGCCATACCGCGCCGGTGGAAGCCGGGCGCGCCCTACAACGCGTGCCGGACGCGACAGCCCAGTCGCACGGCCCAGCCAGCTCCGCGGACACGGACGTGCATATCACGGACACGGCCACGCACCTTGCGGCTCTCGAGCAAGCCGTGAGCGTGCAGCCCGCGGTCGACGACGCTCGGGTGGGTGCCATCCGCAGCGCCATAGAAGAGGGCCGTTATTCGATCTCGCCCGAGCGCGTGGCTGATGCGCTCGTGGGACTCGAGCACGCGCTCGCTCCCCTCGGTGACCCGTGAGCATGGATCCGGATCTGTGCCGTGAGCATGTTGCGAAGCTCCTGACCGACGAGAACGGCTGTCTCTCGCAGCTTGCGGAACTCCTCGAGCGCGAACACCAGATTCTCAAAACCAACGATATCGTGGCGCTGCAGGGCGCCATCAAGGAACGCCAAGCCTGCGTCGGGCGCATCGTGCGGATCGAAGATGAGCGGCGCTCGCTGTGCCGCATGTTGGGTCACTCGGCCGATGTGAAGGGGCTTGAGCAGTTGCTGCGCTGGTGCGATCCGACCGGCACGCTGAGCGCCGATTGGGCACTCTGCACCGCCCGCGCCAAGCGCTGCCGCGAATTCAATGACCGGAACGGCGCTCTGGTGCACGCCCGCCTGACGCGTGTACAGGCTCTCCTCGGCGTGCTCACGGGCCGGCCGGCGGAGCTCAAGACTTACGGGCGCGGTGCGACCTTTGCCCTGGCGCGCATTGGGCGGGTACTGACTGTCGAAGCTTGAGAGACCCGCGCGCTGCGGTCGCGCGGGGTCTTAGATGTTCAGCGTCCGAGCGCGCTCTGCACGGCCGCGATCTCCTCCGCAGACTCCGTCAAAAGCTTCGTATACGCGGCGGAATCCAGCTGCAGACGTTTGCAGGCACTCACGCCTTGCATGTTGAGCTCGACGGTTTCGGGATAGTCGCGGTAGGAGGCGAGCAGATAGCCGACGGTGAGTACGTCGGTCAGGTCCGGCGCGCCGCGATGCTCGCGGTCGAGGTCTTCGAATTCGCTCACCGCCTGTACGATGTCCTCGGCCATTTCCCAGTTTTCAAGCAGCGCCTTGGCGATGCTGGCATGCCAGTCGCGATCGATGGAGTGAAACACCGGCTCGTTCGCGAACAGCTTGGGATGCTTGCTGGCACGCGTGAGAATATAAAGATGTCCAACGCCGTGCAGCAGACCGGCGAGGAGCGCCATGTCCGGATTCACAGTGGAGAAGCGGCGCGCAATGACGTGGGACAGCGCCGCAACCGTCGTGCTGCGATTCCACAGCACCTCGAGCGGCTTCTCGAGCCCCTTGAGCGAATTCACCTGTTTCAACTGCGACATGGCGAAGGCAATCGCAGCGCTGCGTACCATGTTGAAGCCCATGCGCGCGACTGCGGTGCGCAGTTCCGTGACCGCGCGGCCGCTGAAGTTGAGAGCCGCGGAGTTCGCGATCTGCAGCAGCCGTGCCGCGAGCGCCGGCTCCGAGCCCACCACGCGCACGACCTTGTCAGGTGTGACGAGCTCATCGGAGAGCACCTGGCGCACCCGAACCGCGATCTCGGGAAAGCTCGGCAGGTCGACCTTACCGCTGGAGAGCTCGCTGGCGAGCTCCTGGACGAAGGCGAAGGCGTCCGGGTGAGTTTGGTGCGTAGGTTCCTGCAGAGCGAGTGTCGTCATTTTAAAGTCTCGTGCTCGGGCATGCCCCGATGTATCGGCAGCGGGCGCGAAATATTGAGGGCCTGCAGGGCCCCGGGCTCGCTCGGGTCAACGGGTACTTTAGACGACTGGCGGCGGGGCGTTGCCGGCGTCGGCGGTGCCGGGATCGAGGACCCTTAAGCCGCAGCCTGCGCGTCGCCCAGGGTCTGATTGGAGGCGTGCACGCGCAGCACGAGCTCCGCCTCCTGGCGGGAGAGGCCACAGCTTGCGATTAACTCATCGCGGGAGGCACCCTCGCGGGCGAGACGGATAGCGGTCTGATAGCGCGGTTGTGCGTCACTTGCCGCCGGGGCGGCGCGCAGCTCCCCCTGCAGCTGCGTTGCAAGCTCGGTCACGCGAAAGTTGGCCGAGGCCACGCGCTCCTCGATCGCGGCCAAGCGCTCGAGCATGAGAGTGTTCTGCGCCATGATCTGTTCGGTGCCGCGCTGTGCACCGCGCCGCCAGCGGGTGAAGGTCACCGCGGCGATGACGAACGAGAACACGAGGAATACCGCCCGTCCCGCAATCAATAGCAGCTCGATGGAGACCTGCGGCATCGCCGCGGACGCATGCGCCATGAGTTGAGAGACGTAGGACAGCACTATCGTGATATGGGACATCGCGTGGCCCTCATGTGAACCCGTTCACATTTTTCCCGCGGGCGTCGGAAAGTCGACGGTCGCGTGGACATCAATCATTGCGTGCAGTATCCATGCCACTGCGGCGCTAATGGATTGCCGCCGGAGTCACAATCGCTCGCGCAGCCTTCGCGCCCCGATCCGGCGCCGCATCGCTGTTCGTGTCAGGCGAGAGGATCACGATCACCACGCGCCGATTGGCATTGCGCCCTTCGGAGGTGGTGTTGCTTTTGACGGGCCGGTATTCCCCGAGCCCGATCACCGCGAGCCTTCCCGGCTCGATGTCGCGGCTCGAGAACAGGTGCACGACACTGCTGGCGCGTGCGGCGGAGAGTTCCCAATTGGAGGGGAATGCGAGCGTGTTGATCGGTCGATCGTCGGTATGGCCCTCGACGCGGATCGGATTCGGAACCGAGCGCAGTGACTCGGCGAGACGGGTGAGAATATCGATCGCAGTCGGCGCGAGGGTGGCGCTGCCGCTGGGGAACAGAATGTCCGTGCGGATCTCTACCTCGACCGAAGATTCGCCGCGGCGCACGGCGACGAGATTTTTCGCGACGAGATCGTGCATCGCGTTCGTCACGCTCTGCGCGACCCGCTCCAAAGCGGCGGCCGCGCGCTGCGCCTGCTCGGCGCTGCTCGCGCTCTGCACATCTGTATGCGCAGGTTCGCCGGCATCCTGCGCGTTGACGCTCGACTGGGTCGCGGCGGCAGCGCGCGGCGGCGTGGCGGTGGTGATCGGCAGGCTGACGGCACCCGGGGCTGCTGCGCCGCTAGTGCCTGCAGCCTTGCTCGCCGGCGGCGGCGGGCTCTTCGCGGTCGACGCGCCGTTGAATGCCGACACCATGGCGTCTGAGAGTACGCGGTACTTGCCCTCGTTCACGGAGGAAATCGCGTACATCACGACGAAGAATGCGAGCAGCAGGGTGATCAGGTCCGCGTAGGGAATAGCCCAGGCTTCGTGATTCTGATGCTCTTCGTGTTTTTGCTGGCGTGCCATAAATGCGTCCCCTAGTGCAGGTAACCCTCTAAGCGCGACTCGATGCTGCGCGGATTCTCACCTTGGGCGATGGCGAGCATTCCTTCGATCACCATTTCCCGCACCTGTGTCTGCGACTGGATGGCGCCTTTGAGCTTTGCGGCGACGGGCAGGAAGAAGAGATTGGCAAAGCCGATGCCGTAGACCGTGGCGGTGAAGGCCGCCGCGATGCCGTGACCGAGCTTGCTGGGGTCAGCGAGATTCTGCATGACCGCCATGAGACCGAGCACGGCGCCAATGATGCCAAGCGTCGGACAATAGATTCCCATGCCCTCGAACACTTTCGCCGCGCGCGTGTCGGCGTGCTCGCGCGCGTTCAGCTCCACTTCCATGACGTCGCGGATGACCTCCGGCTCGCCGCCGTCGATGACCATTTGCAGCGCCTTGCGCACGAAGCCGTCGGGCTCCTTATTGAGCACCGCCTCGAGACTCAAGAGTCCCTGCTTGCGGGAGATGTTGCTCCATTCCACCATCTTCTTGATGAGCTCCGGGCCCTGCAGTGGCGGCGGACGCATCACCCAGGGAAAAATGCGCACCGCCCGCTTCATCACCTCAAGCGGCGTCTGCACGAAGATGGCGGCGACCGTGCCGATGACGACGATCGTGAAGGCGGCGGCGGAGACGAGCGCCATGAGGCCGGCGCCCTTCAGCACGGCGCCGGCCAGGATGGCGCACAGGCCGAGCGTGAGTCCGATGATACTGAGAATATCCACGAGTGCGTCTGTCCTTATGCGGTCGCCGCGGTGCGCGACTCGAGGATCTTGTCGATCTTGTCTTTGAGGGTCACCGCCGTAAACGGCTTGATGACATAGCCATCCACACCGGCCTCGACGGCCGTGACGATCTGTTCGCGCCGCGCTTCAGCGGTGAGCATCAGGACCGGCAGGTGTGCAAGCTTGGCGTGCTCGCGCACCGCCTTCAGCAGATCAAGCCCATGCATGCCGGGCATGTTCCAGTCCGTGATCAGAAAATCGAAGTCGCCACCGTGTAGCTGCGGCAGGGCGGTCGAGCCGTCGTCCGCCTCGGCGACGTTGGCATAGCCGAGCTCGTGCAGCTGGTTTTTGACGACACGGCGCATGGTCGAGTAATCATCCACGATCAGAAATTTCAGATCCTTGTTCATAACGTGATCTCTCGCTGTGCTTAGGTGCGTGCCGGATCCTGCTCGCGCCAGTTTGCGAGCCGGCCCTTCAGGCGCAGAAGCGCCTGGCCGTGCAGCTGACACACTCGCGACTCGGTGACTTTGAGGACCGCACCAATCTCCTTCAGATTGAGGCCGTCGCTGTAGTAGAGGGACATCACAAGTTTCTCGCGCTCCGGCAGCGTGGCGATTTCCTGCGCGAGGGCGGCGCGGAATCGCTCATCGGAAACTTCGATGAACGGATCGACCGGATCGGCAGCCGCCCCCACGGCCACTTCATCGAGGCTCGCCCGGCGGCAACTCGCCGCGTCCTGCACTATGG
>Ga0209006_10002386_pt1 | contig 17158 bp, 22 predicted proteins | sample JacPin_JW_Ref_O2_FD_188567 | JGI IMG/M metagenome (GOLD analysis project Ga0209006, IMG submission 188567) | Forest soil microbial communities from Algoma, Ontario, Canada - Jack Pine, Ontario site 1_JW_Ref_O2 (SPAdes) (version 2) | ecosystem: Environmental > Terrestrial > Soil > Boreal... | reverse complement strand
CCGCCGAGGCCGCGACCAGAACTGTCGCATAGCCGCGAACCCGGCTTTGCGTGAGCCAGGCGGCTTCTCGGAAGAATGCGAGCGACATGCGGCGCCTCGGAAACCGCAGCGCCTTGAGCCGCTCACTCGGTTCACTTGTGCCGGCCGGGTCTTGCGCCTGGGGCAAAGGCATGATCGCGAGAATGCCGACAAAAGGCTGCGGAACCGTTTATATCCACGCGCGTTGCGGGCAGCCCAAACGGCGGGAAACGGCCAAGGGCACGAAGCTGCGCAATAAAATTTCGCCAAGGCGGCTTTTTGGGCGGGATAATCGAGTCTCGGTTGGTTGCGGGGGCACGCAACCACCGAGAGTCAAACTCGCTTATCGTGGCTATTTGATTGAATGTTTCCTAAAGCATTCCTTCACTAAAAGTCCCTGCCGAGGGTAAGTAGGAGCTTGCCATTTATGGTCGTGGCCTTTGGCTCCCCGACGTAAAGGTACAAGAGATATTCCATGCTATGGTGATGGCTAGGGCAAAATCGAATCCGTAAATGGTTCCGCAGCATCTTGATTCGCAAAATCAAGCAAGCCCAACGCTATAGAATGACAAGCGGTTATATAGCGCGTTTTTGGATTTTTTCTATCTACCGCCGCCTCAAGGTCTTTCGCCAACTCATAGAAGGCATGTGGGGCGTGCGCGATTCCTGCGATATCAGGAATAAGCAAGTGCTCGCACATTCCGGCAACTTGTGGCGTTACAAATCTCATTGGTTTGCTGAGATGGGCAAATGCATTACGGAGTATCCGAATGATATTCAGATCGTGGAATGTATGACTTTTAAAAATTCCAAGAGCGTAAGCTATAGCGATTTTGTCTGAAAATGTGCCAATCACGCCCTCAAACTCGAACATTTCTTTTACAAACTCATTAGATAGACCGGGGGCGAGTTTTTTCTTAATGGCTACTTCTAGGGCCCTTTCAACAACAGAGGCTTGAAGGATAGCTGCCGGACGATCCGCTTCCCCATAAAACTCTCGCTCCATTGCCGGAAGGTCGCCAAATGTGGCAACCTCTCGGCTGTATTCCTTGAAGGCTTTGAGATATGCCGCGTCAGCCATTTGAGGCTCCCATGAAGCAAATTGTATTTCTAATTCTTTGCGCGGCCTTGGCGGGGTGCATATCGTCGCGCCCGATCATCATGCGAAATCCAGCAACCGGGCAAACAACCGATTGCGGCTCGCAAGATGAAACATGGCTTTGGAGCGTGGCAACAGCCCCAGGCCGAGAAGAATCATGCGTTCGTGACTATCAGGCTCAGGGTTGGGTGCGGTCGCCAAACTGACATGCTGTGATGTACCTATGAATGTACGGGGCACAGACTAGCAACGGCGCGATGCGCTACTATTGAAACTGCTGACCCCCCACAGCCGTGCTCAAAGCGCCGCAAGAAATCAAAGACAAACTCGAAAAAGAGTCAGACTTAAGAGTTAGAACTTGCGGCGTCCATAAGCGAACTGATTTATGAGATAAATGCTAGCCAATATGACTAGGCTCAAAGCAGCAAGATAGGCAGAGCCTCTTTGCCAGCCCGCACCTAGTGGTGTGACGGAGATAACGCCAGCCACAATCATAAAACTCCAGGGCACTACTCGGCCCCAGAATCGACATCTCAAGCACGAATGAATGGTTTGTTTCATTGCCTGATGTCCTCTACGCAGAATGATTGATATGCCCACAATGCGGCGATAATGGGACCACCAATAAGCCAGAAATAACCGGGACCGAAAAGGTACTTTACTAGATTATCAACCGCGAGCGCCATCAATCCGAAAGATGCGCCCACACATCCTAATACCGTAAGAAAACACACCATCCCTGGAGATTTAGGTCTATTAGCCATTTACTTCCCCCCTCTAACAGCCATTCATGAAACTACATTACCCGCACTAGGAATATATCTATCGTGTCGGCAAACCCGAGTCTTAGTGGGTCAGCAAAAAGATACCGCCACCTATCGCTAAGCCGATAAAAAGCGCAGCGGCCAGTTTCACTAGGAAGCTGCCGTTTTGATTGTCGCTCATGTGTTTCCTCGCGTCACTCGCCAGCGTAGGAAAGCCTTTATGATTTGCTTAGGCGTTCTAGGCTTCGTCAGGCTGTCAATACATCAACCGCTTACCCTTAGCACCGCGCAACAATGCCTCGCTTCGCTTCGCTCCGCTCCTGAAATCTTGCGGAGATTGTGCCTGAAATCGAACTCGGCCAGATAGCGCGGTAATAGTACTTCAGTGTCCAATTGCAGCGTCCAAGTCCGATTGCAGCTTTTTAAACTTAAAAATCAATAAACCATCTGAACCCTGACTATAATCAAGAAGCTCCCAGTTATGGGTTTTGCATATATATTCAAAATCCGTGCGACAGTCTTGGCTCGTTGCGTAGACACACAAAACTCCGCCGACAGGTAATCTCTTCATCGCCTTTATGGCTTTAAGCGATGCGATCACCGAGTTTACTCCCTTTGCATCGACTACGAGAGGTTCATTGGTTTTTAGAATCTTTTCTTGCCACTCTTTTATTTTCTGTCGCCTTTTTATGGCGTCCTGAGCAATACCCAAGGCAACTTCAAGGTGAATTTTGCTATATGGCGAGAATGAAGGCCAGAGCGATAGATCGGTTTCACCCGAACACACCGTATCGAAAAATGCTTTGTCAAGTTTATGTGCGTTTAATATGCGCCGCTTGTTCTCCCAGTAGATGACTAAATTCAAGAAAGCGACAATAGCAAGGGTAAATCCGATAATAAAATCTATTTGGCCCCGATCTAAGAACCTGAAACACATGCAAGCAAAAAGGAAGGCCGCAACTATACCATTGAGTAAGTATGTGGATTTCGCCTTTTCTCCAATTCTCCGATCTTCGATCTCGACATACGGAAAGATGGGAACTTTATCTTCTATCAATCCAAGTCTTTGGCAGAGCCATTTCCGGGCCGCTTCCTCTGTTTTCCGCGTATGATCATCCAACTCGGGCATGGTGTCCTCTTGATGATCAGTTACTGCGAATTGCGCGCCGGTCTCATTCCGGCCCCATTAGCCTCTTTTTGACAAACAAACGCGCCGCTTTTAGTCCGAGCGTACCAACGCGTACCGGGCATATGGTAGATACCGCTTGAGGTGTTCGCCCAGACCACGGTATCGCCCGGACAATACTGTTGCGCCTGAGCTTCTGTACTAAAGTAAGGCAGGTTGTTAGAAGCTGCTGTCGCCCCAAACGTGGGTACGATGAGCAACGAAATGATAAGAAATGCTTTGGCCCAATTTATCACCCTCTCCCACTCCCTCTCCCTTGGCAGACGGATTGCCACAGCGTGCGCTCTGCTGCTGGTCGTCGTTTATTCGGCCTATGCTGGCGACCCTATACGCCCGAACCCTGAGCTTACGCCCGGCGCGGTCCTAACGACAGACCTCTCAAAAATCTGTCAGCCTGGATACACAAAGACCGTCCGGCACACATCGGGCGAGCTCAAGCGCGAGGTCTATGCCGAGTATGGCATCAAGCCGGACTCTGGCCACTACGAGGTCGATCATCTGATACCACTGGAAATCGGCGGCGCTGACATTCGTGAAAACCTATGGCCCGAGAGTTACGATACCAAGACGTGGAATGCGGCCGTGAAAGATAAGCTGGAGAACTATCTGCATGTCGAGGCCTGCGCGAGGCACATCCCAATCGAGCAGACGCAAAAGGAAATTGCTGAGGATTGGATTGCAGCGTATCGAAAATATCTCGGGGAGCCGTCTCAATGACGTTCAACCTCGATATTTGGCGCTTGGTTAGGCCCATGAGTATTCGTCTACTGATTGCCTTGCTGGTCATCAGTATCTGGCACGACTCTGCGAGCGCCGCCACGATAGAGCAGGCGTGGCGTACGAATGGCCGATATAGCTGGGCAATAAAGGTTGAAGGCGACATCGTTCCAGGAGACGCGGACAAGTTGCTCACCAAATTGATGGATTTCTTTTATGTCTTTGGACCGGCTATCGACACCATCTACCTGATGTCTAAGGGCGGAGACGTTGAGGAAGCAATGAAAATGGGAGCCATAATTCGTAGACTCCGATTAGGAACCATGGCTCCAATTTGGCAGGGTAACAACAATGAGCCGCCCTTTAGTCCAGTTTTGCCAGACAACAAGGATAACTTGATCTGCGCTAGTGCCTGCTTCCTCATCTATGCCGGAGGCGTCGACCGGTTTGGTAATTATCTTGCTCTGCACAGGCCTTACCTTTCCAGAGCAGAGACAAGCAAGCTGTCCGATATCGAATACGAGGCGGCTCAGAAAAAGGAGACGATCGAAGTCAGCGAATATCTAAAAAGCATGGACATAGATCAATACTGGATCGACAGGATGATGGCGACGAGCTCCCAAGACTCCTATGTCGTTCCCTGGTCGGAGGCAGACAACAAAGTTTATCACCTCATGGGGACTGTCCCATTGATCGAAGAAATTGAACTGGGAAAATGCACGGCCATCACCCCGGAGGAATTTGGGATAATTGGTCTGCTGAGCAGGAAGAAGCAGGCTAGTTTGCTGACAGTGGAAGAGCAATCACGTTTGACCCAAGAAACTACGAAGATGGAGGCCTTCTTCGATTGCGAAAAGAAGGTACTCGAAGGTATCCGTAATGCAGCATACGAACGAGAGGTCGAGAAGGTCCCGATGCCTGAGTGCGTCAATCTTACCGCGCAAGAGAACCAAACGATGGTTACATTGATTACGCTCAGCAAAAATGGTACGCAGCTAGCGGCGAAAGACGAATCCCTTAAGGAACAGCTACTTCTCAAGTATTTCAAATTCAATGACTGCAAAAATGACGTACTCAAAAATATCCGTGGAAGCGCCTGGAAGCGGGAGGCTGACGACATGGAGAGGATGGATGCATACGATAAAAGCAAACAACCTCCACCAAGTGTAAATGAGGTAGTTGGTCTCTCATTCGCAGAAAAATCGGCGGTAAATGGTCAAACTCCAACTGCAAGTACGGAAGCATTTAAAGGTGTCACTGCTGCCTATGATCGCGGCGATTATCCGGCTGCACTGCGCCTAATCAAACCACTTGCTGACCAAGGTAACGTAGAAGCCCAGACCCTGCTCGGGCGGATGTACCAGAGGGGCGACGGCGTGACAAAGGACCATGCTGAAGCAGCGAGGTGGTATCGCAAAGCCGCCGAGCAAGGCTACGCAAAGGCTCAGGACCTTCTCGCAGATATCTACAAAGACGGTGATGGAGTGCCGAAGGACTACACTGAAGCTCTGAAATTGTATCGCGCCGCAGCCGATCAAGGCGACGCCGATGCTCAAACTAGCCTAGCGAACATGTACGGTAACGGCGACGGAGTAACTCGCGATGACGCCGAGTCTGTGAAGTGGTGGCGCAAAGCCGCAGAGCAGGGTCACGCCATAGCGCAGTATGCGATTGGAGCCGAATACGAGTTTGGTGGACATACAGGCGTGCCTCAGGACAATGTGCAAGCTTACAAATGGTACAGCCTTTCTATTCAGGCTTCTTCGGATTTCGAACGCGATACCTTCACCGAAGCTCGTGATCGCGTCGCCGCAGAAATGACCCAACAACAGATCGCCGAGGCCCAACAGCTAGCTGCCGCATGGAAACCCACTCGCTCTGGGGCGCAATAACCGCGCGTTCCGTTAAAAGTCGTAGTCTTGGCAACCTCGGCAATGGCGTCAGGGATTGAAAATAGCTTATGGGTCTGAATTGAGCCGACGCATGGCTTCCACCATCAAATTATTCTGGCTCATTCGATCCATTCAATATTGAGATTGGCTCTCTTGGTGACAGTGCCATACTCATAACGCTTAGAAATGAAGAAGCCCAATGACGGAAAAAGTAGATATATGGCGAGCCGCCAACGTTCTTGTGAAACAGCACGGCGCAGACGCGGCGATCATCGTGGCTCAACGTGCCGATAACCAAGCCAGCACTTTTCTCTCCGCCTTGCTCGCCGAGGGAGGCGCACGTCAATGACATCGCCGAAGGTTCCAATCCAGCCGCCTATGCCGCATCCTGAGCAACGCCAAGACCAAACGTTTTTGGTGCGCGCAGAGCGAAAGTTTTGGAACCATTGGCAGAGATTTTTGGACGACTGGCAACGCGGGATGAATATCGGCCTCGCAATTTCCGCGAAACTCATCGCAGTATTCATCGCAGCACTCTTCCTAGTAGGGGCGCTAGTTGCAATTGTAACTTGGGTCCTAGAGGGGGCGCTTTCTAAACAAGTCGTGACACGGTTCGAGTTTGAATACGGTATCCCCTTAATTGCAATCCTAATGGTAATTGTTTTGCCGAAAATGCTCTCTCGGGTATTCGATGAAGAGATGCTTATAGATCTGTGGCCTTCCACGCCTCAATCATTGCCACGGGCGCGGCAATTAGCGTGGGACGCGATCAAACAGGGCTATCAGGCGTTAGACTATAAGCGTCATAACGAAGCGATGAGGTTCTTTCGCAAGGCCGCCGTCCAGGGATATGCCGAAGCGCAATTTAATATCGGCATCATGTACCAGGAAGGTAAAGGTGTACCGCAGGATTATGGTCAGGCTCGCTATTGGTACAATCTGGCAGCCGCACAAGGCTTCGAGTTGGCGAAGCAAAAATTGGCAACGCTCCCAGCCAATAGAGGGGGTCCAATAAGCTGACTGCATTAACGCGCGCCCGGCGTGAAGCGCCTTTGCAAAGGCGCTAGCTGCGATCATCGCGGCTCAAAGGGAGGACTCGCTGTTGGCTGAAGGGGATGTTGAGGGGCAACGGGTATTCAAAGAGATCGTGAAAGTGATTAATGAGCTTCAAAAGAACGAATCAGCTATAGATGAGCGAAGGCACTGAACATGGAAGGTACCGAGACTCTCCCAACATTCGCAAATTGTGGCTTCCTATCGCCTGACATTCGTGTGTGGATCGAAAAGCACCGAAAGGCAAATCAGGACTGGTTCGCGTTAGCTGATGCGTTGAACAGAGTAGCCATGAGCCAGATACCTTTGGTGAACGTCCCTGACGGGGATAATCAAGCGTTTCTCACTGCTGTTCTTTTTGGGCGGTGCCTCACAGCCTTTCAAGGTGCCATCATATTAGCTGAACGTGGAATGACTGCGGAAGCTCGGACGCTAGTTCGCAGTTGCTTTGAGGCGGTCTTCTGTCTCGGCGCTGTTCGAAAGGATTCCAACTTCGCGGATGCGTTCATCGCTGATGACGCTAGCAGACGACGAAAAATTGCGAACGCGCTATTGAAACTGCCTGACGGCCTCGAAGCTCCTGATCTCGAAAAGCTCTCCAACTTCGTTGACCACCAGAAAAAGTCGGACGTGAAGATTGAAGACTTGAGCATTGCACGAGCGGCAAAACTAGCGGGGTTGGAAGGCATCTATGATACCTACTATCGTGGACTTTCTAACGATGCCGCTCATCCTTCAGTAACCGCGTTGAATCGGCATGTTGAAGCAGACAAGAGCGGAACGATTGTTGCGCTTCGATGGGGCCCAGAAGTCGCTGACGTTGACAATACGTTACTCGCCGCCTGCACTGCTGCCGTCTACATGGTCTTTCTAGCGGGTGAAATGCTCAGCAATGAGAATGTCACCAAACGCTTCGAAAACTGCTGGGCGGAATACAAGCGGCTTGTAGGATTGTCAACGGGGAAAGAAGCAATCAGAACTGCAACAACATGATAGTGCCACTGGAACCACCAATGACCACCTTTCAACAATACCAAACCAGTGTTGTGGGAGTGATTGGATTCGCTGGCGTCATCCTTACCCTCATCGTCAATGCGTGGATTGCTCGATCAAATCTTCGCGTGGGTCAAGCAGATCAGTTGCGAACGCTGAAAGTTGCACTCACTGAAGAGCTGAAAGTGATCAAAACAGGGTATGAAGAGGGTGAACGGTCTTTCCAAAACGTACCGGCCAACATGTCTTGTGCTGTTCCAACGGATAGAATGAATCGCCTCTTTCTTACGCACTTGAAAGAGATCGGGTCACTTTCACCCGAAGTGCTTGAGAAGGTACTTGGCGCGTATCTTTCACATGATCAAGCTAGAACGCAGTTGACGTTACTTGCTACACCGGAATCACGTAATGACACATTTCTAACAATTCCAGCCAATCGATGCCAAACCGGTGCCGATATGTACCACAACATGATCGCGCCGATTGACGCAGCGATACTTGCCTTGCATTCCTAGTAGAGCGAACTCACCGGTATTGAGAGACGCATTGAGGACCGGTAGTTGTCCATCGTGACCAACGTGCTGTTTGGATAATGTTCTGACGGTTTTGTGAGTCAGTTCAGTTAGTTAGAATTTTGCGATTCCCATCCCGCTGGGGACGCCAATCCATTAGTACGAACCCTAAGCAAATCGGAGGTCTGTCCTAACTACCGATTTCACTAATTAACTCCACGATGAGCTCGATATGCCTCCCGCTTAGCTTGAAAAGCGGCCGCTTGCTCGGGCGTGTGCACAAGGTACGGGCGAATAGAAGACATGTTCTGCCATCCTCCTGCAGCCATCATCTCTGAAGGTGTAGCACCGGCTGATGCTCCCTCGGTGGCAGCGGTGCGGCGTAGATCGCGTATCTGTAGTTCATCGGGTATGCGCGTCGCTCTCGCAATTTCGCGTACTGTCTTAGTGAAATTGCGCCTATGCCATCGCTTTCCGGTCACAGTCGGGCATATAAAATTGGTAGAAATGTCCTTTCCGGCTTCCTTTTCTGCCTGCCGCTTGGCGGCTTTCAGCGCCGCCTTAAGCCGCTTTGTCGGAGGCACCCATACTTCAACGCCCCGTTTGCTCTGACGGATGTATAAGACACCTTCGTTCTCCTGAAATGCGCTCCAAGTCAGGCTGAGCATGTCGCCTGGCCGCTGCATCAATTCCATGCACATAAGGGCGCATCGTCCAATTGCCGGATACCCCATTTCATCGGCCATTTTAATGAAGCTAGTTAGCTGTTGATCAGTCCACCGTTGCCGCCGTGGCGGAGTTTTATGTATGCCGAGTTGAGAAAATGGATTGAATGTAATCGCGGGAATTTTCTGTGTGCCATATCTAAATGCTGCCTGCATCGTACTCATCATTTTGTTAGCTGAGTCTACTCCGTGTTTCGCTATACATTGTTCGTAGACACTGTAGGCAAATTGCCTCGTGATCTTTTTAATCTTCATGTGACCGAACATCGTTTTACCATCGAATTTCTCGACCTCGATGTTACGATAGTGGGCTGAGTAATCTTTCTGGCTTCTGTATACATACTGAGCAAATTTGGAGGATGCTTCGAACACCCGAACAAGATAACCGACGGTCATTGGCTTAATCGCCCTTAGTTTTGGTTTTGGTGGGCCGTTCACTTTCCGCTGATAAGCTTCAAGCTTTCTGTTTAATTCTTTCGCCTGAACAACCGCGGAGGCAAAATCTGAACCGAGAGTTTTCTGATGATATATTTGTGCCTGCCGTAATTTCTTTGGAGGAAGCCAATAGTAGACAACCCCTTTCTCGAACCGAGCGCCTTTTAGATATCTAATGCCGTATGGGTTGCTCCTCATGGGAAGATCCTTTTGATGCGTTTCGGGAAAGATTCACGAAATGGGGATATGGACAAAGAATTATAAATAGAGACGTTTTACTTTTTAAAAAGCCCTGAAGAACGAGAAAACGAACGGAATTTTTCTCTGCCTTTTAATCAAGATATTGAATCAGAAATTCTTTCATAAAACAGCCGGGAACAGTCCTTTTTTGATCGACCACAACCATAATTTGGATTATGGTATTGGCAGGTAAAAGGCCCGTAGTCCCGGGTTTTCCGGCGGAGGGTCGGGTGAAGAAGTCAAAAATGATGACCAAGAGAGAGGTTCGCATCGAGGAAGCGAAGCTGAATCCCGGTGTGCCGGCATGGCGGGGAAAGCGACACCGGGAATTGCGTGTGACCGGTCGTGGCGGCCGACACGGTAGGACAATGAATTTCTTCGGTTCGGCCGCCAGGCGACTCGCCTGGGAGGATTATCAGAAAGTCTCGGTTGCTATGATCTGCTGGAACGCGCGCAGCACGCCCTATACCTTCTACAAGCGGTTCCCGAGTAGGCCAGCCTTCGAATACGCCCTGGTGCTCGTGACCTTCCGGGAGATGACCAAGGCTTTTAACCGGGAGATGGACCCCAAAGCCTGGAAGGATGCGACTCCGCAGGCGATTGTCTATCGGCTGGTGGACGAAGTTATCGCCAGTACCATGACCGTCCTTACCCTAGGGGTAACCCAGCTTGCCATTCGAATAGCGATGAGCAAGCCCAAGGGGGCGGAGCCCTATATCAACTACCGGGAGGTAATTTGCGATCGGGCCGTGGAGCTACTAGCTCCCAAGCTAGATATTCGTAAGCCCAAGGAGGCTATCTGGGCTATTTTTCAAATGGTGCTGGCAATAGCGACGGATGAGGCCTGGCGGCATGGAATACCCTTTAAAACCGAGCAAAAATGGGAGCTCGCTGAGACATATAGCGATCTAATATTGCGCTATTTCCAACTGCCGCCTAGCAAGCGCGATCCCAAGGATTTCGGCATTATCTCTCCTCCTGATCACTCCGAATTTCCTGAAAATCTCCAAATAGCCCACGGGATCTATAAGCCGTCGCTCAGGAGATACGAAAGGGCGGTAAATAGATCACGCAAGCCGCTATTTAGATTGGATCACTCAGGAGAGGTGCTAGACGCGCTAATCATGGAAACCAGGAAAGAGAACCTCAAAACCGAGAAGCCGCAGAAACGGCAGCAAAAACAAAAACGTAGATTCAGAATGTTATGAATCCACGAAAATGAGACACGTATTTAAAATCACTGAAAACGAGCCACAGTATTTTTGTGATAATATCAGCTATCTTTTTTGACGTAAAAATGGAGGCTAGAAAATGAGAACCCTTGATAACGTCCTTTATCGTATTTGGCGCATCGGTTTCTTTCCTTTCGCGATGGTAGGACTTTTCATCGTGGCTGGATTCCGAGGCACTATTTCGATCTTTTGCTGCGGACTGATCGTATTTGCCCTGAGGTATGTGCGGTTGCCGTAGCGCTACAAAGATAAAGAGAACTAGAATAGCTGTGTCCGATTTTCCTGTTCATTTTGGCCCCAGAAATTCGGGTACTCAGTTTTTACTAAGGTCCGCTAAGTGCCACGAGCTGACATATAGACACGCATATCTGTGACGACCATTAAAAGGAAGCGGAATAGAATTGAAAAGATTACAAATATCGTCCATTCGGTTATTGGTTCGAGGAACAAAGGAAAATGTTTTAATTTATAAGGTTCGTTTAGAAGATTTCTTAGATAGGAAGGGGCAACTGTATGACCAAAATTGTCCTTATCGATGATGATTATGCTAGCGAAATCCTACTAGAAAATCTTGGATTTCGTGGATATGACGCACGTCGGATAAATTCTGCTACCACCGCACTTCAGGCTATCGATGACATTGTTAAAGCTGACCTTGTCATACTCGACATTATTATGGAACGGCCTTCGAACGAATCCAGCATTAGCGGAGATAGGACGACCGGCATGGGCATTTTCAAAGCGTTACGCGAAAAAAATGTGACTCTTCCCGTACTAGTATTCTCAGCTATTAACGACAAGGATCTCATTAATGCGCTTATTCACACACCACACACCGAGTTTCTATCAAAATGGAGCGCCCCGAGCCTCAAAGATATCCTGGAGAAGATAGATCGCGCTCTTGGTAAATCGCCTGAAGAAAACCGACCAAAAGCATTTATTGTGCATGGACATGACAAAACAGAGAAGTTGGCTCTAAAAGACTTTCTTCAAAACACATTAGGTTTTCCTGAGCCGATCATTCTTCATGAGCAGCCAAGCCTCGGTAGAACGATCATCGAGAAACTCGAAGACTATACGTCGCAGGTTGACCTGGCGTTCGTTCTCCTCACTCCTGATGATATTATGGGGCCGGTTGACGGAACAAATGATGAGAAACGTCACGCTCGGCAAAATGTGATTTTCGAACTCGGTTATTTTCTTGGCGTTTTTGGACGTTCTTCGGGACGGGTAGTCCTGCTATACAAAGGAAAACTAGAATTGCCGAACGACATTTCGGGCGTGATCTATATAGATATTTCTAACGGCGTTGATGCTGCCTCAGAAATTATACGAAAGGAGCTCGCGCATGTCATCTAGCGACGTGAGCCAGCAGCGGATCGACGAACTAGAACGTCGATGTGCGCGTTTACAGGAACAACTCGATCAAGTGAAAGTCGAGCAGACAACTTACTTGCAAAACATTTCGCACCAGCTAGTAGCTCCACTAAACGCGATTAAGTGGCACATTGAAAATCTGACAGCCGGGCGGCTAACAAATATCGAACGTGCAAAGAAAGTGCTACGTTCTGTCTACTCACAGTCAACAATTGCTGTTCACTTAGCGAAAAACTTTAATCTCATGTCCAATCTCGAAGCCGATCACGCTCTAACTGCATTAAAAGAACCTTTGCAGCCTGTTTCATTGTGTCGGTTAGTGATCAACTTGGCAGACGACTTTCAGCCGCAGGGCTGGGATAGAAACATCCAAATTAGCGTTGACCACAACAATTTTGACAAAGCACCCGATGTCCTCGCAATGAAGCCACTTATAAGTCAGGTATTCAGCAATATCATCGAGAACGCTGTTAAATATTCAGATAACGAATCTGTAATTAAAATTGATGGCCATTTTGATCCAAAGAATGATGCTGTTATTGTCAACATCACCAGCAAGGGCATTCCGTTGCCTCAAAATATTGCAAAGGTGTTTGAGCGCAGTTTTAGAAGTGAACAAGCGAAAAATAAATATCCTGCGGGAACAGGGTTTGGCTTGTATATCGCCCAGCGAATTGTGGTTATACACCAGGGCAGTATTTCGGCGCAGATGACGGCTCGCGGCGAGGCAGTTTTTACGGTTTCGTTGTCTGTTCGGGCCTTAGAAGGGAAGGCGCGTTTACGTGACCCAAAAGACCGTACTTCTCGTTGACGACGAGCAAGGGTTTCTTGAGGCCCTCGCAGATGCGCTTGAGCACGAAGGGCATCGTGTACTGAAAGCCACAACTGCAGAAGACGCTTTGCGCATACTGCGAGAACAAACGGTACAATTAGTGACAGTAGATGTAATGCTATCGCCGGGGCCTAGTCTTGAAAGCCAAACCACGAGTCAGGATGCTGGTGTTTGGCTCTGTGAAAAAATAACAAAACAATATCCTCAGTTAGATGTTTTTTGCCTAAGCGTAGTAAGTGATTTAGAAACCATTCAAAAAATCGAATCCTTTGGCGTGCGGTTTCTTCGAAAAGGAGAAACACCCCTTCGAACTGTTCTTAACATGATTAGTTCGCGGCTTACTGGAATAGCATATTCGACGGATCGGCGTCGTTAAGGAATGAAGTTTCTGCGGTGAGGTTACATCACCGGTCATACCCATGTTAGCGGTGTATGAACTTCCACTTAGCGTCAATCTGAGACATTACCGCCCAAACCCAATACTTGACGTGGATGGTGGCTACGTCGCAGATATTCGCATATGTGTGCTGAAAGCCTGTTAACGCCTACACATGATATTTGGAAAAAGGGCATCCCCCTCAAGGATGCTGCTTACTATTTCGCACCTCAATTTCTGCGCTCTCAATATAACGAGCCAAAATTAGGCCCTCGAAAATTGGACCGCGGAATCGAATTGCTTGTTAAAAGCATAGATGAAAATAAACGGCAGGATTTCATAAAAAGTTACCAGCCAGTACAGGATTTCCTCGATACCAACAGCGCTCGCAACAGTGCCGAATTGGACATGCGAAATCGACTGCTGGTGCGGTTGATCAATAACAGGCTTGTCGCCTATGGATTTTCCGTCCCCCGGAAACCAGCCAATGTCCGCGAAATAATTCCCCCTGACCTCTTCAAAATGAAATTCGTGGATTGGCAAAATTCGAACATAAAAGGTGCAGGCCTCGAATTTGTTTCCGTACTTATATTTCGACCCAAATGGGCCCAGGAAATCGAGGTTCTTTTACCGAAAGGTGCGCACCGCCCAATCGGCCGTCCTTCGTCAAAACACGCAATTACAGAGGTGATTCGGTCATTGATCGATGAGCAAGCAATTCCAACCCAATTGCGTAAAAACGATTACGATTTGATAAGAGGGCGGGTAAATATCCAGTTCCCAGATCAATTCCTGGAAAATAAGGGTTTATCGGATAAAGCTATCGCCAAATATCTTTCTCCAGAGATAGCGCGATTGAAATCGGCCAAAAAGTCTCCCCACAAACTATAAAAGTTTGTGGGTTTATAGGTTTCGACTGCCGCCCCTAAAATCGCGAACCTTGCCTTGAACATCATTCCAACTACGGCCTAGGACGCGCCACAAGGCACAAGGCTGTAGTCGGGATTGGTCTACGGGGTTCGTAAATGGCGGATAACCGGGAGAGCTCGTCCACCGGCCAAGAGCCGGTGATAGCGCCCAACGGGAATGATGGAGTTACGGAAACTTCGATCGATCCCCGTATCCTGGCCCTTGCTGGCATTATCGGCCGCTTGATTGCCCGTGAGCGATTCAAGGAACTCCTAGCGGCAGAAGCCCAGTCTAATCAGTAACCTAAATCAGAAATGTGACTCTTGTTGTATTCACGGAAGATAATGACTATAGTGACTATACTGAGTCAAAAGAGGTGAGTAATGAGCACAGGCATCTGGACCGTCGCCGAAGCCAAGGCGAAATTTAGCGAAGTCATTGACCAGGCCAAATCCCGAGGGCCACAGACCATTACCAAGCACGGCCGTAGCGCCGTGGTGGTTGTGGCGGCTGAGGAATGGCAGCGGAAGACCAAACGAGTCGGTAACTTGGCCGAGTTCTTTGCGAGCTCCCCGCTTCGTAGCTCGGGGCTCAAAATCAAGCGCATCAAGGGTCATCTGCGGAAGGTCGTGTTGTGACTTTCCTGCTCGATACCAACACGGTTTCTGAGTGGGTAAAGCCGCAGCCCAATCCAGGCCTAATCACCTGGACAGAAGGAGTAGACGAAGACCGCGTCTTTATCAGCGCAGTGACATTGGCGGAGCTTCGCTATGGGATTGATCGGCTTCCCACTGGTGCAAAGCGGAATCGACTCGATGAATGGTTGCGGGAAGAATTACCGTCACGTTTCGAAGATCGAATCTTGCCGATTGACGGCGCGGTTGCGGACGCTTGCGGGAAGGTTATCGCACGCTGCGAGGCTGCCGGCAGGCCGATTGAAGCAATGGATGCTTTTATCGCTGCGACGGCCGAAGTTCATGATCTGACGCTCGTGACCCATAACGTCTCGGATTTCAAGACCTCGCTGAAATCCATTCTTGACCCCTGGACAAAAGAGTAAGCTGGTTTTTCGGAGGCAGGATCCATGATCCGAGTTGCGCTCTACGCTCGTTATTCGTCAGACAATCAGCGGGACGCCTCAATCGAGGATCAGCTTCGGCTGTGCCGCGAATATGCCAAAAAGCAGGAATGGCATGTGGTCGAAGGCTATAATGACCGTGCTAAATCCGGAGCCAGCCTTATCCGGCCTGGTATCCAGGCACTCCTGACAGACGCCTCGCGCGGCCTGTTCGACATCGTACTTGCCGAGGCCCTGGATCGTATCAGCCGCGACCAGGAAGACGTGGCTGGCGTCTTCAAGCGGCTGAGCTTCGCTGGTATCAAGATCGTCACCCTATCGGAAGGTGAGATTACCCACCTTCATGTTGGATTGAAGGGCACCATGAACGCCCTTTTCCTCAAGGATTTGGCTGATAAGACCCGACGCGGGATCAGGGGGCGGGTCGAACAGGGGAAATCCGGTGGCGGCCTTTGCTACGGTTATCGCCCCGTCACGAAATTGGACGCCAAAGGCGAACTTATCCGAGGCGACCGCGTGATCAATGAAGATGAGGCAGAAATCGTCCACCGCATTTTCCGCGAATTCGCTACCGGCAAGTCGCCGCGCGCAATCGCCCGCGATTTGAATGCCGCAAAAGTCCCGGGCCCGCATGGCGGAACCTGGATAGATACCACTATTCGCGGCCACGCCTCACGCGGGACAGGTATACTCAATAACGAGCTCTATATCGGCAAGCTAGTCTGGAACCGGCTGCGCTACGTCAAGAATCCCGATACCGGCAAGCGTATCTCGCGAATCAACCCGAAATCCGAGTGGATTATCCAAGACGTGCCCGAGTTGCGGATTGTCGAAGATTCGGCCTGGGAAGCCGCAAAGACCCGGCAAGCTGCGCTTGCCATAGAGTTCCAAGAGAGCATCCAGGCCGTGCGGAAGACCTTCGCGAATCGCCTCAATGGCCAGCATCGCAGGCGCTTCCTGTTCTCCGGGCTCCTTAGTTGCGGCATGTGCGGCGGCAATTACGTGGTCATTCAAAACGACCGCTATGGCTGCGCCAATCATTTCCGGCGCGGGGTTTGTAAGAATGGGCACATGGTCAAGCGTGAAGTGATCGAAAAGCGCATTTTCGATGGCTTGAAGAAAATTCTGGTAACGCCGCAAGCGGCCGAGAAAGCAGTACGCGATTTCCAAGAGGAAACTAATCGGCTTAACCACGAGCGGCGGGCAGCCACCGAAGTCGATAAACGCACATTGGAGCGGGTGGAGCGGCAAATTGAGAAGGCCGTAGACACCATCGTAGACGGGGGTAAATCCCCTGCCCTGCTTGATCGCCTCGGCAAATTGGAGCGGGAAAAAGCCGAAGCCAGTTTCAGGCTGGCTAATGCCCCACAGGACTTCCCTGACGTTCACCCGAACATGGCTGAGGTCTACCGCGCCAAAATCGAACGCCTCTCGACGGCCCTGGAAGACCCGGAGGCGGCCCGCGAGGCGGCGGAGCTCATACGCTCCCTAGTGAGCAAGGTGAGCCTCCTACCGGGCCCCAAACGCGGCGAAGTCCCGGCCACGCTGCATGGCGACCTGGCGGGCATCCTAATGTTGGTGGGGCAAAAGAACAAAAACCAAACCGGAGTTAGACTCTCGGTGGTTGCGGGGGGAGGATTTGAACCTCCGACCTTCAGGTTATGAGCCTGACGAGCTACCGGGCTGCTCCACCCCGCGTCACCATCGATGCGCAAAGTTA
>Ga0209006_10002384_pt1 | contig 17171 bp, 10 predicted proteins | sample JacPin_JW_Ref_O2_FD_188567 | JGI IMG/M metagenome (GOLD analysis project Ga0209006, IMG submission 188567) | Forest soil microbial communities from Algoma, Ontario, Canada - Jack Pine, Ontario site 1_JW_Ref_O2 (SPAdes) (version 2) | ecosystem: Environmental > Terrestrial > Soil > Boreal... | reverse complement strand
CCCTCGGTGCGCGAATCGATGTCGATGGTGGGATCGGTGGACGCCACTCGGTCAACTTGGGTGTCGATCAATGCGCCCGTGATGAGATCATGCTTTGCATAGCGCCACGTCTGCCCGGCCGCCGGTGGTCGCGCCTGGGGCGCCGAATCCACGTTGCCGCCCCCCATATGGTTCGCCGCGCAGCCCACGGGCAGTGCTGCCGAAGCGATCAAAAAGGAGCGTCTCGTGAGTGTCCGCATGAACTTCCCCTATCACAGGTCTTCCGCGGCGCCTGACCGCATCCGAAGCCGACGATCGATTAGTCAACGCGCTTCAGATATATTAAATATTACTCGCAGAGTCCGCGCCTTTCTACTCGCCCGTGTCGAACCGGGCCGGAGCGCCGTAGACTCGACCGGCCGTAGCCTCGAGCGAATGAACGCAGCCCCTGAACCGTATTCTAGAACGTCGAACGCCCCCATGTCGCAGACCCAGCCGGTGATCGCTCAAAACTCGGATATCCGTTTCCTCGGCCGGATGTTGGGAGATGTCATCCGCCGTCAGGGCGGGGAATCGCTGTTTCACCGCATCGAGGCGATCCGGGCAGCCTCCGTCGATCGCTATCGCGGGGTGCAGCCGCGCGAACTCTCGGCGGGGCTGGATACCTTGTCGCTGGACGAGGCCGTCGCGTTCGTGCGCAGCTTCATGCTGTTCTCCATGTTGGCAAATCTGGCGGAAGACCGTCAGGGTGCCGTGGTCGAAAAGGAGAGCACGCTGGCCGCGACCCTCCGCTACTTGGGCGCCCAAGGCACGCCGCCATCCGCGGCCGCGGCCCTGCTGGAGCGCGCCTTCATCGTGCCCGTCCTGACCGCGCATCCCACGGAGGTCATGCGCAAAAGCATGTTGGATCACCGGAATCGCATTGCCGCGCTGCTCCGCCGCCGCGATGCCGGTCTCGATGAAAGCGTGGAGGGCCAACCCATCGAGGAAGCGATCGGTGCGCAGATCACCTTGCTGTGGCAGACCCGGGCGCTACGCCGCGAGCGTCTTTATGTGACGGACGAGGTGGATACGGCACTCACTTATCTCCGGGACATTTTCGTCCCCGTCATTCCGGTGCTGTATGCGCGTTGGGAGCGCGTGCTGGGCCAGCGTCCGGCCAGCTTCTTGCGGCTCGGCAGTTGGATCGGCGGAGATCGCGACGGCAATCCGCACGTGGTGGCGGATTCATTGCGCTTGGCCCTGGATCGCTCGTCGAAGGCACTCCTGCTGGATTACCTCGAGCAACTCAACAGTCTGGGTGCCGAACTCTCGATCTCGAACGAGCTTGCCCCGGTGTCGGCCGCCGTCATGGCATTGGCGCTCGAGAGCGGCGATAAAAACGCGGCGCGCGCCGACGAGCCGTATCGACGTGCGATCACCGGCATCTATGCCCGGCTCGCAGCCACCTATATCCGTTTGACCGGCCAGGCGCCTCCCCGGCCGGCGTCGGTCGACGGAGATGCCTATGCCGATCCGCAGAGCTTCCGTCTGGATCTGTTGCTCCTCGAACAATCGCTTGCCGGAGAGAGCAATATTGCGACCGCGGGCGGCGGCGGCCTATGGCGGCTGATTCGGGCGGTGGAGACCTTCGGTTTTCACTTGGCCACGCTCGATCTTCGCCAGAACGCCGATGTGCATGAGCGCGTCATCGGCGAGCTTCTGCGAGTGGCCGGCGTGTCGGCAAACTATGGCGGTCTGAACGAGGCGGACCGGATCGCCTTGTTGCGGCGCGAACTCGCGACCGAGCGGCTCTTGTCGAGTCCCTATGCCACCTACACGCCCGAGACCGCATCCGAGCTCGCCATCGTCGGCGCCGCCGCCCAGGCCCATCGCCGCTACGGTCCCGAGTGCGTCAAGAGCTACATCGTTTCAAAATGCGAGAGCGTTTCGGATCTGCTGGAGGTCAACGTCCTGTTGAAAGAGGCGGGCCTGTACCGCGCCCAAGGGACGGCGCAGGGCGCGCCCGCCGCCGCCGTCATGGCGGTGCCCCTGTTCGAGACCATCGGTGATTTGCGCCGTTCGGCCGACATCATGCGTTCCTGGCTGCAGCTGCCGGAAGTCGTTGCGATCATTGCTGCCCATGGCTTTCAAGAAGTCATGCTCGGCTATTCGGACTCGAACAAGGATGGCGGTTATCTGACGTCGGTGTGGACGGTGCACCAGGCGACGCGGGCGCTCGATGCTGAATTCTCGAAGGCTGGAACGGCTCTGCAGGTCTTTCACGGCCGAGGCGGCGCGGTCGGCCGCGGCGGCGGCTCATCCTTTGCCGCAATTCGGGCGCAACCGCCCGGCAGCCTGCACGGCCGCATCCGCATTACCGAACAAGGAGAAATCATCGCCGCAAAGTACGGCACCCGAGAAGGGGCCGCGGTCAATTTGGAGGCCATTTGCGCCGCGACCCTGCTGGCATCGCTGGAGCGCGAGTCCCTGTCCGAGTCGGATCGTCGCCGCTTTTCGGCCGCCATGGACGCGCTGTCGGCCGAAGCCTTGAATGCGTATCGCGTGCTGGTGTACGAAACGGAGGGCTTCACGACCTTCTATCGCCAGATGACGCCGTTGGTGGAGATCTCCGAACTGAAGATCGGTTCGCGTCCGGCGTCGCGGTCCCAATCGACGCGCATCGAGGACCTGCGCGCAATCCCGTGGGTATTCAGTTGGGCGCAGGCGCGGGTGATGCTGCCCGGCTGGTACGGGTTCGGGCAGGCGCTGCAGTCGTTCCCCGACACCGGATTGCTGCGGGAAATGCTCATCGCGTGGCCGTTCTTTCGCGCAACCGTCGACAACCTGGAGATGGTGTTGTCGAAAACGGACATGGGAATCGCCACCAGATATGCCGCGCTGGTGGAGAACCGCACGCTCGCCGGCGAGATTTTCGCGCGCATTCGCGATGCGTGGCGGATCACCCACGACAAGCTCCTCGAGGTGACCGAGCAATCTCGTCTCCTCGAGAATCATCCCGCGCTCGAGGTGTCCATCCGATTGCGGCTTCCGTACATCGAGCCTTTGAATTTGCTGCAGGTGGAACTGCTCAAGCGGCACCGCAGCGGCGAATCCGATCCGCGCGTGCGCGAGGGCATTCAATTGTCCATCAACGCGATTGCGACGGCCCTGCGGAACAGCGGCTGAGAGTCATGCGCGCCGAGACCGAACGCCGGGTCGAGGAGGCTTATGCCAAGCTCCTGGCCTGCACCGACCATGAGTTGCGCATCGCCATTGCGGCGGAAGTCATTCTCTGCGTGTTCGACGAGTTCTACTGCCAGCTCTGCGAGTATCCCTACCGCGCCAAGCGTGCGTTCGAAACCATGGATCCGCAGGCGTCGAATCAGATCAGCACCGAGCGCCTTGGACTCTACAGCCGCTACATCGCTGAACACGGCCCGAGGCTCCTTGCTGCCTTCCCCGCGCTCGCCGACCGCCTCGACGTGTGGGACACGCTGGACCGGCTATTTGTCGCCATGATCGTCGACCGCTACGAGGCGGATACCGCGTTCAGCTTCGCGCACTCGTTACGCCGCAACATCTGCCATGAATTGTGGCGTCCGGTCGCGTACTCGTTCCCCCCGCCCAGCAAACTGCGCGCGCTGTCGATGGCGCACGCACACCGCCGATTTCCGGTCCACGGGGGGATCGGCGTGGATCTCCTGTGCGAGGCGCTGCGCATGCCGGGCTTCTCCGTGCGGTTCAGGGACCTCCGGGGCGACGCGGAACGAATCCTCGACCGGCTGCGGGAGATATTGCCGACCGACCCTGCCGAGGGTTCTGTGCCGCTCGCACTCGACGTCGTGGATGCCGGATTCTACCGAGACCGCTCGGCATTCTTGGTGGGACGCTGGGTGTTCGAGGGGGAGCGGCTCATGCCGTTCGTGGTGGCGTTTCTGAACGGAGAGGACGGCATCCGCGCGGACGCCGTCCTGCATCGGGTATCCGACATTCACGATCTGTTCAGCTCCACCTTGGCCAATTTCCACGTCACGACCCGGCTGTACTACCAAACATGCGTGTTTCTCTACAGCCTCATGCCGCTGCGTCCACTCGGCCATCACTATTCCACGATCGGTTTCAACCATGTGGGAAAAGTCGCCATCCTGAACGAAATCATCGAACAGATGCGCGCCTCCGGCCAGCGGTTTCAGCGTTCCCCCGGAGCGCCGGGGACGGTTGCGCTCGGCTTCACATTCGACGCGTGTTCCTATCACTTGAAGGTGGTGCGTGATGCGCCGACCGTTTCCTATAAGTGGGGCGCCTTCCCCGGCGTGGCGGCCGTCATCGACAAATATCGGGTCGTTCATGAAATCAACCGCGCCGGCAGCATGCTCGACAACGTCATGTACTTCAATCTGCGGCTCGACCGCGAACTGTTCGAGCCGGCGTTGCTCGAAGAGATCTGCCAGCAGGCGCCGGGCAGCGTACATTTGGCCGAGACGGGCGTGTTCCTTCGCTCCTTGATCGCGCAGCTGAAAATCGTGCCTCTACCCGTGTATCTGGAGAGCTGCAGCGAAAGTGAAACACGGGCGGTTACGTTAAGCCTCGGGCATTGCATCCGCAACAATGCCGCGACCAATATCTTCAACAAAGATCTCGATTCCAGAAACTACGGAGTCGGCCGATACGGCCGAGTCTTCCTCTTCGACTACGACGCGGTGGAAAAGTTGACCGATGTGAAGATCCGCACCAACACCGATCTCGAGCCGGGGGAGGAGGGCGTACCGGGCTGGTTCTTCGAGGAGGGCGTCGTCTTCCTGCCCGAGGAACTCGAGCACGGCATGCAATTCAAGAACGATTATGCGCGGCGCTGTTTCCGCCAGGTGAATCGCGATCTCCTGACGCTGGAATACTGGACCCGGGTGCAGGAAATGCTCAAGGCGGACGAGCTTCCGGAACTGCGTGTGTATCCCGAAACCGCCTGGTTGCGGGACGCCGCCAAGGCGGAGGCCTGAGCGCTGATGAGCGAAGCGATGAACCAAGCGGACCCGCAGTATGGATCGTGGAATCCGGGGATCCGGTCGGTTCTACCGAAGGAATTGCTCGGTCTTTCCACCATCTTTCGCCCCGAAAATGTCACCACCAGCGTTCCCGCAGCACTCGAATTGCACGGGCTGACGGGATTGGCCTTGAGCGAGCTCGCGGTCTTCAGAGCGGAGCGCCTGGTGCTCCACGAATTACTCATCCGGGTCAGCGCGGATTTCGTGGTGCCCGACGGCATCCGGGTCGAGGATCTCGGCATCAGTTTTCGCGAGATGACGAGCAACTTGCTCGCGCGGCATATCCTTCCGAACCTCTCGACCTTGATCGGTGTCTATGCCGCGGCTCGCGTTCGTGTCGCCGCAGCCGTCGAAGGCGCGTTCGAAGCCGTCGTACCCGGCTTGGCCGCAAAACCATCCGGCGCGGAACGAGTGCGGGTCAAGTTGTTTGCACGCAGGGGGGCGAGCCGCAAGGCGGAACGCGCCGGCGCCGGACTGCGCTTCGGGCCGCAGCAGGTTGACGCGCTCATACGGATGGCGGCTTCCTCCCAGGATCCCTTGCAGGAGGTGGCCTGCCGCGCCTTGTCCCGCGTGATGTCGGCGCTGTTCAGCACCCAAGGGTGTGCGTGGGGCGGACGGGAGCTCATCCTCTCGATCGCCAACGGCATCGCCGGCAATGTGTATTGCAGCGATTGCATCGGCGCCGCCCTTGAACCGCTGTTGCGGCAGGCCGCTATCGATGAAGGCTATCGTCTGCTGCCGCGACAGGAACGCCCTGTCGTGATCAACACCAAGGGCCCATCGGCCTCGGGCAAGAGCACGCTGCGGCTGCTGCAGCGGAAACTGGCCAGCGACATCGGCGTCGATTGGCGGGACATCGCGCTCATCAGCCCCGATATCTGGCGCAAGCAGCTGCTCGATTATGGATCGCTGGGGCCCGTCTACAAGTACGCCGGGGCGTTTACGGGTGAGGAAGTCCAGATCGTCGATCAGAAACTGGATCGATACATGGCGCGCAAGCACCAGCTCGATGACATGCCGCACTTGTTGATCGACCGATTTCGCTTCGACAGCTTCGCTCCCGGATCGGACGAAGCGGGGAGCAACCTGCTGACGCGCTTTGGTCAGACGGTTTATCTCTTCTTCGTGATTACGCCTCCGGAGTTGCTGGTCGAGCGGGCGTGGAAGCGCGGACTGGAGGTCGGCCGCTACAAGGCGGTGGACGACACCCTGGCGCATTCGGTCGAAGCCTACACGGGCATGCCGGATGTCTTTTTCACGTGGGCGAGGCGCCGCGACAAGCGGCTGCAGTTCGAATTCCTGGACAACACGGTGCGCCTCGGCGATCGCCCGCGCACCATTGCATTCGGCGACAACTCGACTTTCAACATACTGGACGTCGGCGGGGTGCTCAACATCGAGCGCTACGGCCGCATCAATGTCGACGCCTTGGGTCCGCAGTCCATCTATCCCTCGCGGCAACTGCTGGCGCCTGAGAAGAGTTGCGGCTTTCTGGCCCGTTGCCTGAAGGAATTCCGCAACGTGAATTTCGCGGATCAAGGCACCGGGCGGATCTACCTGCATGCGGAGGGCGGCCGGGTGGATTGGATCGACCGTGAGCCGCTGCATGCGGCGCTCAACGACGCCGACGTCACAGAGAGCATCAAAATAGTGGCCGCATCGGCCTTCGGCGCCCAAGCGCGGCAGGTCGACGCTGCAAGATATCTCAGTCACCAACTGAGCGCGCCCACCCTCGGGGAGTGGGGTATGGGTATTTCCCGCCGGGTTCGCTAGGAGCGGCTCGCCGGCCCTGGATACCTACTCGAGAAAATCGCAGTAGCGGTCAACGTGTGCCGCGAGGTCGAGCGTGTGCTGCCGCGTCAAGCGTTCGGCCAACTCGGTATCGCGCTTTTCCAATGCTTCGATGATCTTCAAATGGTCGATGATCGATCGGGCCGCGCGATCGCTCTGCGTGATCGTGGCCCTACGTATTGCGCGAACGTGAATCAGCAAATTGCGGGTGGTATCCACGATCATTTGCGAGCCGCCGAGCGCGATGACGGCGGTATGAAACGCGATGTTGGCATCGGAGTATTCGCACAGATGCTCGGACGGCGGCGAGTTCTGGAATTCGTCGAAGATATGCCGCAATTTCGCGATCTCCGAATCGGGCGCAAGCAGCGTGGCCAGACGCGCCGCCATCGACTCGAGCGCCGCCCACATCTGGATCATCTCGATCATTTCCCGCTTCGACTTGCGAACGATGTAGATCCCGCGGCGGGGAATCGTGCGAATGAAACCCTCTTGCTCCAGAACCGACAGCGCTTCACGGATCGGCGTCCGGCTCACACCGAGCGCGGTCGTCAATTGGCGCTCGTCGAGACGCAGCTCCTGCTTCGGATCGTAAATGTCGGTGTCGGCAATCGCACTCTTGAGCAGGGCGTATGCCTGATCGCGCAAGCTCGTCGAGTTCAAGGGTCCGAGGGCGAGTGTCGCGGGAGAACCGGAGCGCTCGGCCAACGCAGAACGCTCCACCAGAGTTGCAATCGTGTTCATTGAGCCTCGTGCCGTCCTTAATGAATGCGGGTCATCCTTGCTCGCCACCTTAGCCATCCAGGCTCAGGCAGATTGTCCCTGAAGCCCGGCCGCCGCGGTGACCGGCTGATTGCCCGTAGTGGAATCATGCAGCCGATGCGGCATTCCGAGGCCAAGATAGCGCCCATGGCGCGATGCATATTCCAGCACGGCAGCAGGCAGGGTGCTATACAACGCGGCCGAAAGGCCTGCAATCACAGTCGTTCCGATGAGAGCGATCATAACAAGTTCATAGGTTTGCATCAGAGTTCCTGACGGCGCTTGCGCGCCCCCGTAATATAAAAAAAGGATCCAAATCGAGCGCGCTCGTCAACGGCCGTGTGTGAGATATATTAAGACTCTTCAGAAATATTGATAACGAAATTAACTCATTGTCGATGTAATTTTTGTCATTTGTCATAATGCATTATTTATAAATCGTGTGCGTTGGTCAGTAGAGTTATATATATCAATGGCTTAGATTGACCCAAGCGATGCGGCCGCCACCCATTGCACTCTACGTTCGCCCAGAGCTAGCTACCGATTCTCCGAAAACACCTGCCTGTGGGGCGACTTGACACCCCGAAATCGCATCATATATGGTATACCACGCTGAGAAATTCAAGACTGGTGGGCCAACGCGATCACGGTGGCTAGAGGGGGTTCGATGAAAGAATTCACACACGCTGGCGTTGGGCTCTCGGCGCGATGAGGCACCGTTTCCCGCGTCCTCCTCGTTTCGCCCGTCTTCCTATTGTGACGACCGTCACAGGTCATAGTCCTCGACTCGTCATACTCGTCGATTCATTGGGCCGAAGGCCGCAACGCGACGTACGCGAACGCGACTCGTTGGCGTGCGCGGCGTTTGCGGACCGATTCATGTCGACCACGGGGTCATTTTCTGCGACTGCCTGAAAGCTAAAGGGACAAAACTATGAATACGAGAGCGACCGGATCAAATCCCTCGGCGTTGGGGAATCCTTGGGTGCAACTCATCATCGGCGTGATATGCATGGCATGCGTCGCCAATCTCCAATATGGTTGGACGCTCTTCGTCAACCCGATCGATGCGAAATACCACTGGGGGCGAAGCGCGATTCAAATCGCATTCACGATCTTCGTGCTGATTGAAACCTGGTTGATTCCCGTCGAAGGCTATTTGGTCGATCGCTTCGGTCCGCGCTGGGTGGTGCTCGGCGGCGGCATCCTGGTGGGGATCGCGTGGGTCATGAACTCGGTCGCCGACTCGCTTAGCCTCCTGTACGTGGCGGCGGCGCTCGGCGGCGTCGGTACCGGATGCGTGTACGGAACCTGCGTGGGCAATGCGCTCAAGTGGTTTCCGGGAAGACGGGGCCTCGCTGCCGGTGTCACTGCCTCGGGGTTCGGTGCCGGCGCCGCCCTCACCATCGGCCCCATCTCCACGATGATCAATGGGGCCGGCTACGAGCATGCGTTCCTGGTGTTCGGACTGCTGCAAGGCGGCATCGTGTTCGTGATGTCGTGGTTGCTGCTGGCTCCGCCTCCTCAACTCGTTGCGGCGAAGGTGAAGCCGAATCAGACGGCGCACGGCTACACGCCGACCGAGGTGTTGCGCAGTCCCGTGTTCTACGTTCTCTATCTGATGTTCGTGCTCATCGCCGCCGGCGGTCTCACGATGGCGGCCTCGATGGCGCCGATCGCCAAGGACCTCAAGATCGACAAGGTCCCAGTCGAACTGTTCGGCTTCGCGTTGCCGGCCTTGGTGTTCGCCCTGTCGCTCAACCGGATATTCGACGGCGTGGGCCGTCCGTTCTTCGGCTGGCTCTCGGATCAGATCGGCCGCGAGTACACCATGGCGCTCGCCTTCTTCATCGGCGCGGCCGCGCTGTTCGCGCTCAACCAGTCGGGATCGAATCCGGTGGTCTTCGTCCTGGTCACCGCGCTTTACTTCGGCGTCTACGGCGAGATCTTCAGCCTGTTCCCGGCCACGCAGGGCGACACGTTCGGGGCCAAGTTCGCGGCGTCGAACGCCGGCATGCTGTACACCGCCAAGGGCGCCGGCGCGCTGCTGGTGCCGATCGCCGCGGGCATTGCCAAGAATCACGGCTGGAGTGCGGTGTTCGCCACTGCGATGACGTTCAACGTCATTGCCGGACTGCTGGCGTTGTTCGTACTCAAGCCGATGCGAGTGCGGCATTTCGCCAAGAGCCGCGACGCGTACCCATCCCAGGCCGCGACCGACAGCGTCCCTCGAGCCACGTGATCCGTATCGCGCGGCATATTACATCCCGGCCGCAACCGCAGCCTTGGCTGCGGCCGGGAATTCAATTCATGATTTCGGAGGTATGATGGCTACCGCAAACCCTGTGTCGAATCAGCCCAAAACGTCCACCGCTGAGGACACGCTGCAGAGAAAGAGCCGCGACGCGGGCGTCATATCCGGCGGCCACCTCGTCGCGAAAGCCCTCAAGAACGAGGGCGTGGATACCATATTCACCCTGTGCGGCGGCCACATCATCGACATTTACGATGGGTGCGTGGACGAGGGCATCCGCATCATCGACGTGCGCCATGAACAAGTCGCGGCGCACGCGGCCGACGGTTATGCCCGGCAGACGGGTAAGCTGGGATGCGTCGTCACCACCGCCGGGCCCGGCTGCACCAATGCCGTCACCGGCGTGGCGACCGCGTTCCGTTCCGAAAGCCCGATTCTGCACATCGGGGGTCAGGGCGCATTGACTCAACACAAGATGGGATCGCTGCAGGATCTTCCGCATGTGGACATGATGAGTCCCATCACGAAATTCGCCGCGACCGTGCCGAGCACCGAACGCGTGGCCGACATGATCTCGATGGCCGCCCGCGAGGCGTTCAACGGCGCACCCGGACCGTGCTATCTCGAGATCCCGCGAGACGTGCTGGACCGCGAGGTCGACATTGCCAAGGCCGTGATTCCGCAACCCGGCCATTATCGCGCATCGACGCGTTCCATCGGCGATCCGCGCGACATCGAAAAGCTGGCCGACATTCTCGTCAATGCGGAGCGGCCCGCGATCCTGTACGGTCAGCAGGTGTGGACGGCGCGCGGTCATGTCGAGGCGATCGATCTGCTGCGCGGGCTCGACATTCCCGGGTATTTCAACGGCGCCAGCCGCGGGCTTCTGCCGCCCGGCGATCCGCATCATTTCGACCGGACGAGAACCCAGGCCTTCGCCAGCGCGGACGTGCTCGTCATCGTCGGCACTCCGTTCGATTTCCGCATGGGCTACGGCAAGCGCATCAGCAAGGACCTGAAGCTGGTTCAAATCGACATGGATTACCGGACGGTGGGCAAGAACCGGGACATCAGCCTGGGGCTGGTGGGAGATCCGGGCGCTATCCTCGGCGCCGTGCTGCAGGCGGCCGGCGGCCGCATCAAGGGCGACAAACGGCAGGCGCGCCAGCAGTGGCTCAAGCAATTGACCGACGCCGAGGCGGTCGCCGCGGAAAAGCTGATGCCCCTGTTCAAATCCAACAGCGTTCCGATCCATCCGTATCGCGTTGCGTGGGAGCTGAACGAGTTTCTGGCCGACAACACCATCTACATCGGCGACGGCGGCGACGTGGTGACCATCTCGGCCCAGGCGGTGCGGCCGCGGGGACCCGGTCAATGGATGGATCCCGGCGCGCTTGGCTCCCTGGGAGTCGGCACCGGTTTCGCAATCGCCGCCGGACTCGCGAACCCCAACAAGGAGGTGCTGTGCTACTACGGCGACGGCTCCTTCGGCATGACGGCGTTCGACATGGAGACCGCCAACCGTTTCGGCGTGCCGTATCTCGCGGTCATCGGCAACAACTCGGCGATGAATCAGATTCGTTACGGGCAGCTCGCAAAGTACGGCGAGCAGCGCGGCAATGTCGGCAACCTGCTGGGCGACGTGCCCTTCGGAAAGTTCGCCGAGATGCTGGGCGGCTATGGGGAAGAGGTGCGCGATCCCGCCCAAATCGCGCCGGCCCTGCAGCGTGCGCGCGAGTCCATTCAGAAGCTCAAACGCTCGGCGGTCGTGAATATCTGGGTCGACCCGCGCGAGTACGCGCCGGGCACCAAGAATCAGACCATGTACAAGTGATACCGGGAGCATCGAATGGGTAAAGCATTAGACGGCGTCCGTATCCTCGACTTCACGCACGTGCAGTCGGGCCCGACGTGCACGCAACTGCTGGCGTGGTTCGGCGCCGACGTCATCAAGGTCGAAAGGGCGGGAGCGGGCGACGTCACCCGCGAACAGCTTCGCGACATCCCCGACGTGGACAGCCTCTATTTTACGATGCTGAATCACAACAAGCGGTCAGTGACCCTCGACACCAAGAGCGAGCATGGAAAGAAGGTGCTCGAGAAGCTCGTCAAGTACTGCGACGTGCTGGTGGAGAATTTCGCGCCGGGTGCGCTCGATCGGATGGGGTTCACATGGGAGAAGATCCAGGAGCTCAATCCGCGCATGATCGTCGCTTCGGTGAAGGGCTTCGGTCCCGGCCCGTACGAGGACTGCAAAGTCTACGAAAACGTTGCGCAATGCGCGGGCGGGTCTGCCTCCACCACCGGGTTCGACGATGGTCCGCCGCTGGTGACCGGGGCGCAGATCGGCGACAGCGGCACCGGCTTGCATCTCGCGCTGGGCATCGTGGCGGCCCTGTATCAGCGCAATACCTCCGGGCGCGGTCAAAAAGTCCTCGCGGCCATGCAGGACGGCGTGCTCAATCTGTGCCGGGTCAAGCTCCGCGATCAGCAGCGGCTCGCGCGTACGGGTGTCATGAAGGAGTATCCCCAGTACCCCAACGGCAAGTTCGGCGCCGCGGTGCCGCGTGCGGCCAACGCATCGGGCGGCGGGCAGCCGGGAACCATCCTCAAATGCAAAGGCTGGGAAACCGATCCGAACTCCTATCTGTACTTCATCACGCAAGCGCCGGTATGGAAGGAGATTTGCAATGTGATCGGCAAGGAGGAATGGATCACCGATCCGGACTACGCCACGCCGAACGCACGGTTGCCGCATCTCAAGCAAATATTCGAAACCATCGAACAGTGGACGCTCACGAAAACGAAATTCGAGGCGATGGCCATCCTCAACGAACACGACATCCCGTGCGGTCCGATCCTCTCGATGGAGGAATTGGCGGCCGAGCCGTCGTTGCGCGCCACCGGCACCATCGTCGAAGTGGATCACCCGAAACGGGGCAAATACCTGACGGTGGGCAACCCCATCAAGATGAGCGACAGCAGCACCGAAGTCACTCGTTCGCCGCTGCTCGGCGAACACACGGATGAAGTTCTCGCTGAGCTCGGATACCCGGCCGCCGAAGTCGCATCGCTTCGCGCCAACAAAGTAATTTAAGGAGCATCCATGCAAATGCGGGCACAGAATGCCGGAACGTTGGATTCGGCACACGACAAGAGCGCGGTGAGAAAGATATTGGATCAGGCCAAGTCCGCCGGGCGGGAGGCGCTGACTGCGCCCGAGGCGCGCGGAGTATGCGAAGCCTACGGCATCGTCATTCCGAAGGAGGGCGTGGCGAAAACGGCCGACGAGGCGGCGACGCTCGCCGCGACCATCGGTTTTCCGGTCGTCATGAAAATAGTGTCCCCGCAGATATTGCACAAGACCGAGGCGGGCGGCGTCATCGTGGGCGTCAAATCCGCCGAGCACGCGCGCGAGGCCTTCGGCACCATCGTCGGCAACGCGCGCAAATACGACGCGAAGGCGGACATACACGGCGTTCAGGTGCAGCAGATGCTGAGCGGCGGCACCGAAGTCATCATCGGAGCCGTCACCGATCCCGCGTTCGGCAAATTGGTGGCCTTCGGTCTCGGCGGAGTGTTGGTCGAGGTTTTGAAGGACATCACGTTTCGGTTGGCGCCCGCGACCAACGAGGACGCGCTGTCGATGCTGGACGGCATCGCGGCGGCGGAAATCCTCCGCGGCGTGCGCGGCGCGAAGCCGGTGGACCGCGCCGCCCTGTCGTCGATGATCGAACGCGTTTCCTCCCTGATTGCGGATTTTCCCGAAATCTCGGAACTGGACTTGAATCCGGTGTTCGCCACCGAGCGCGGAGCGGTTGCCGCCGATGTCCGCATCGTATTGAACTTCAATCCGGCACCCGCACGCGACCGCCCCAATCAGGCGGATATCGTGGAGAAGATGAACCGGATCATGAAGCCGAGGGCGCTGGCCGTGATCGGTGCATCGGCGGAGAACGGCAAGATCGGCAATTCCGTGATGAAGAATCTGATCAACGGCGGCTATGCGGGGGATATCTATCCCATCCATCCCTCTGCCGAGAGCATCATGGGGAAGAAGGCCTATAAGAGCGTCAAGGATGTGCCGGGCGACATCGACGTTGCGGTCTTCGCGATTCCCGCGAAATTCGTGGCGAAGGCGCTGATCGAGGTGGGCGAGAAGAAAATCGCCGGAGCCATTCTGATCCCTTCCGGTTTCGCGGAAACCGGCAACGTCGAGGGCCAGAACGAATTGATCGCCATCGGCCGCAAGTACGGCGTGCGGTTGATGGGGCCGAACATCTACGGTTTCTACTACACGCCGAGCAATCTGTGCGCGACGTTCTGCACCGCCTACGATGTGAAGGGGCATGCAGCCCTGTCGTCGCAGTCCGGCGGCATTGGAATGGCCATCATCGGCTTTTCGAGGTCCGCCAAGATGGGCGTGTCGGCCATCGTCGGGCTCGGCAACAAGTCCGACATCGACGAGGACGATCTCCTGACGTTCTTCGAGCAAGATCCCAACACCACCATCATCGCGCAGCACTGCGAAGACTTGAAGGACGGCCGCTCCTTCGCCGAAGTGGCCAAGCGCGTCTCCAAAAAGAAACCGATCGTGGTATTGAAGGCCGGGCGCACCAGCATGGGCGCGCGTGCGGCCAGTTCGCATACCGGCGCGCTCGCGGGAAACGACAAGATCTACGAGGACGTCTTCAAGCAATCCGGAGTCATCCGGGCGCGCTCGCTGCGCGATCTGCTCGAATTCGCGCGGGGCATTCCGGTGCTTCCCACACCGAAGGGCAACAACGTGGTGATCATCACGGGCGCGGGCGGCTCGGGCGTGCTCCTATCCGATGCCTGCGTCGACAATGGCTTGAGCCTCATGGCGATGCCTCCCGACCTCGACGCAGCCTTCCGTAAGTTCATTCCGCCGTTCGGCGCCGCCGGCAATCCGGTCGACATCACGGGCGGCGAACCGCCGTCGACGTACCAGAACACGGTGCGGCTGGGGCTCGAGGACGACCGCATCCACGCGCTGATCCTCGGCTATTGGCACACCATTATCACGCCGCCGATGGTATTCGCGCGCCTCATGGTCGAGGTGGTGGCGGAGATGCGGGCCAAGGGCATCGAAAAGCCCGTGGTCGCATCGCTCGCCGGAGACGTCGAGGTGGAGGAAGCGGCGGAGTATCTGTACCAGCACGGAATTCCCGCCTATGCCTATTCGACCGAGATCCCGGTGGCGGTGCTGGGTGCGAAGTACAAGTGGGCCCGTGGCGCAGGTCTCATTTCTGCAACATAAGGGCATGCTTCACGAGATAAGCAGGCACAGAAGTTTACCTTAATTGCTACACTGCGCGTGCCTCCGGCGCCGCAGCCGTCAGGGAGGATGAGTCGGGACGGAATTACGGAGATTGCACACGCTGCGGGGGACTGTGCAATTGGGTCCTAGGGAACGGGGCGGCCGGACTAGCCTCACATGTCCGGCCGACGAGACGTGAGGGTGGGCGGCAACGACGAGAACGATTGAAAACAAACGCGTTTCATGAGGATCACATAATGATTAATTTGAAGTGGGCTAAGGCAGTATCGGTGGCGCTGGTCGCCTGTGCCGCCACGTGTACTATTGGGAGTGCCGTCTACGCGGACGACGCTCAGGATACGCAAGCGCTCAAGGACCAGATGCGGATGATGCAGCAGCGGCTGGACGAGATGCAGAAGCAGCTCGAAACGATGTCCAAGCGCCAAGCGGCGCCGGCAGCCGCCCCGCAGCAGGGCCCGTCGGTCGCCAAGGAGAAGGCCGAGGTGGCGGAGCCGTTGTTCGAAAAGTTCGCGAAAGGGTTCTACGGTACCCTGGATGTATCGTTCGACGATGCAACCAAGGGCATTCGCGGGTTGACAGCGTATGCCTACCCAGGGGCGGGTTCACCGCCGTTCGTGTCATCGGGGCCGAAGGGCACGCAAATCATCGGCAGCGTGGGTTGGATCGGCGACCTGTCGACCAACAAGTCGGTGCTCGGCTATCGCGGCTCGCACAAGATCGATGCCAGCAACTTCGATTTCATTTATCAGATCGAGGTGCAGCCGGCCATCACGTCGGCGCCCGGTGAGGCGACGTCTTACACGGCACAGTCGAACGTCACCAAGGCCGCCATCGGCTACGGCGACTCCTTCGTCGGATTCTCGAATAACACGTGGGGCAAACTGAAGGTCGGCACCACGTACTCGCCGTACAAAAAGGCGACCGACCGGATGAATCCGTTCTCGGGCATGCTCGGCGATTACGCAGTCGTCATGGGTAACACGGGCGGCGACAATCGCGTCGAGTTCGGCACCCGTCTCGACCATTCGATCTGGTACGAGTCGCCGAAGATCCTTGATATGGTGAGTTTCGATTTGCTGGTTTCTCCGGGCGCGAACCGCACCTACGACAACGTGGTGCAGTCTGCCGGGTCACCCGATTGCAGCGGCGGCAATAGTCCGGGCAGCGGCAATCTGCCGATGAATTGCGACGACGGCGGTTTCGGCACGGCATACAGCGCCGACCTGAAGTTCGAGACCGGCGGCTTCTATTCGACCGTGGCCTGGGAATTGCACCACCACGTGAACCGCAACAGCGACGGTATCGGCGCGAACAGCCCGTACTACGGAAATTTGGTCAACCAAGGGAACGGTGTCTCGCCGCTCCTGGACTGGAATACCTACAACTTCTTCGTCGCCCAGTATCCGGCTGTCGCGACGGCAGGGAACGGGTTCACTCCGCCGTACCTCGCCGACATCGGCGACGAATGGGCGGTGAAGGCCGGGGTGCAATACACCTTCGACTTCGGGCTTGCGCTCAGCGGCATCTACGAGTGGATGAAACGCGACCTGCCGCCATCACTCGAGTTTCAGAACGAGCGCACCAGAATGGGTACGTGGTTCGCGGCAACTTATGACTTCACGGTGAGGGATAACTTCAGCATCGGCTGGGCACATGCGGGGGCAACGCCGGGCGATCCGGGCGGGCAGCACGACTACAATCCGAACAACACTCAGAACCAGGCGAACATGTACACCATCGCGTGGAAGCATCACTTCGACAAGAACCTGTACGGATACTTGGATGCGGCCGACACCGTCAACGACGGCAATGCCCACTACGATCTCGGGGCGGGCGGCCGGGGCGTGACCACCGACTGTCACGACGGCACGAACACCGTGTTCAACGATTACAGCAGCGCGGGCCCGACGACATGGGGCGGCTGTCACGAGATTGGCGTTTCCCTGGGCATGAACTACAAGTTCTGAGAGAGATGGAGTAGGGGATTACAGCCGGCCAGGGCGCTTTGCGTCCCTGGCCGTTCGCTGTAGGCTTCTGCACGGTACACAGAATTTCATTC
>Ga0209006_10002383_pt1 | contig 17172 bp, 14 predicted proteins | sample JacPin_JW_Ref_O2_FD_188567 | JGI IMG/M metagenome (GOLD analysis project Ga0209006, IMG submission 188567) | Forest soil microbial communities from Algoma, Ontario, Canada - Jack Pine, Ontario site 1_JW_Ref_O2 (SPAdes) (version 2) | ecosystem: Environmental > Terrestrial > Soil > Boreal... | reverse complement strand
GCAGCAGCTCCTCGCAGCGGCGCTTGAGCACCTCGCCGCGCTCGTAGATCGCAACCGATTCTTCGAGCGGCACCTTGCCTTCCTCGAGCCGCTTGACGATCGATTCGAGCTCCTCGATCGCCTTCTCGAAGGAAAGCTTGCTCACGTCGGCGTGGTTGGTCTCGGCCATGCTGTCGGTCCAAGGAGATGCCAAGGGGGATACAGAATCAGGCGCACCGGGATCCTATCATCCCCGCATCAAGGTGAGCACGTGCACCGCGGCTGACTGCGCGAGCCCCTGCAGGTCGTAGCCGCCTTCGAGCACGGAGACGACGCGGCCCTCGCAGTATTTGTCGGCGGCTTCCATCAGCTTGGCCGTCGCCCAGGCGAAATCGGCCTCGACCAGGTTGAGGTTGGCGAGCGGGTCGCGCGTATGGGCGTCGAAGCCGGCCGAGATCAGCACCAGATCGGGCTTGAACCCGTCGAGCCGCGGCAGGATCACGCTGGTCATCGCGTCGCGGAATTTCTCACCCCCGTCGCCGGCGCGCAGCGGCGCATTGACGATAGTGTTGTGCTCGCCGCGCTCGGAGACGTCTCCGGTGCCGGGATAGAGCGGCATCTCATGGGTCGAGCAGTACATGACGGTGGGGTCGCGCCAGAAGATGTCCTGGCTGCCGTTGCCGTGATGCACGTCGAAATCGACGATGGCGACGCGTTCGAGGCCGTGCCGCTTTTGCGCATGGCGCGCCGCGATCGCGACCGAGTTGAACAGGCAGAAGCCCATCGGCCGCTCGGTCTCGGCATGATGACCGGGCGGGCGCACGGCGCAGAAGGCGTTCGTCGCCCGCTTGGCCAGGACCTCGTCGACCGCGAGCGTCGCGGCGCCGACCGCGCGCGTCGCCGCCGCGAAGCTGCCGGGCGACATCGAGGTGTCGGCGTCGACGCGCACCATGCCGACGCTCGGGGTGGCGTCGCGGATCTGCTCGACATAGTCGAGCGGATGCGCGAGCGCGATGGTGTCGAGCGAGGCCTGCGGCGCCTGCTCGCGCGCGAGCAGCTGGAATTTCTCGTCCTCCAGCGCGCGGTCGACCGCCTTGAGGCGATCGGCGCGCTCGGGGTGGCCGAGCGGCGTGATGTGGTCGAGGCAGGCAGGATGGGTGATGTAAAGGGTCGGCATCGGGCTCAGACTTAATACTCGGGCGGGCGAAATGAAAGCTGCCTCTCCACACATTCCGTGTCATGCCCCGCGCAAGCGGAGCATCCAGTAAACACAGCCGGCTCGGTGGTTACTGGATCATCCGCTTGCGCGGATGATGACGAGGAATTTGTGGAGGCGCCAATGACATCAGCGTCCTCCATCGAAAAGCCCCGCCATGACGAGTCAAATTCATTTCTTCCGCGCCAGAAACGCCTCGAACGCGGCCTTGGCTTCCGGCGAGGCGAGGCGACGCTTGAACTCGGCGGCTTCTTCGTCGATGCGGCGGATCACCTCGTCGGGCGAGCCGCGCAGGAGCCGCCGCGTCGCCGCGAGCGCCTGCGCGGGCAGGGCCGCGATCTCGCGGGCGGCCTGCATGGCTTCGGCCTCGACCTCGCCGGGCGCGACCACCGTGTTGACGAGGCCGGCCGCGAGGGCGCCGGCCGCATCGAGCGGGCGGCCCATGGCAAGCAGCGAAAAGGCGCGCGCGTGGCCCATGCGGCGCGGCGCCAGCAGGCTCGATGCCGCTTCGGGCACCAAGCCGAGATGCACGAAGGGCGTCGAAAAGCGCGCATCGCTCGCCGCGACCACGTGGTCGCAATGGAGCAGCATGGTGGTGCCGATGCCGACCGCGAGCCCCGAAACAGCCGCGACCAGCGGCTTCTCGGCGCGCGCGAGCGCGTAGAGAAAGCCGATCAGCGGCGGCGCCAGGCCCTCGGCGTTCTGGGTGGCGTTGAGGAAATCCTGCAGGTCGTTGCCGGCGCAGAAGGCGCCGGGCGCGCCGGCGATCACGATCACCCGCGTCGCCGCCGATGCGCCGGCGCCCGCGAGCGCGTCCACCAGCGCAGCATACATCGGCACGGTGAGCGCGTTCTTCTTCTCCGGCCGGTTCATCCGCACGGTGCGGACCGGCCCGTCGTCGGTGACGAGAACGAGATCGGGCATCGCGTGCCGCCTAGCCGAAGGCTTCGGCCGGCGCGATTGCGTCGGCGCCGTCGGTGACGTTGGTCGCAAGCCCGCCGGCGGCGGTCGCGAGGTTTTCGGCAAAGAAGCGGGCAGTGGCGACGCGGCTCGGCGCATCGACGGCGCCCGAAAGGCGCTGCGCCGCGAGCGCCTCGTCGGCCAGCATGCAGCCGCCGGCCGCGAGGCCGAACAGGCGCAGATAGGGCGTGGCGCCCGCGAGGGCCGCGTCAGGCTCACGGTCGAGCCGCGCGAGCAGCCAGGTCGTCGCGCGCGCGAGATGCTCGACCGCCTCGCCGAGCCGCGCACCGGTCGCGCCGAAGGCGGGATCGTTCGCGGCGTTCACGGCGGCAACACTGTGGCGCAGTTCGTCCAGATAGGCGCCGACCGCGGCGCCGCCGGACATGGGCAGCTTGCGGGTGACGAGATCGATCGCCTGGATGCCGTTGGTGCCCTCATAGATCTGGGCAATGCGCGCATCGCGAAAATGCTGCGCCGCGCCGGTCTCCTCGATGTAGCCCATGCCGCCATGCACCTGCACGCCGAGCGAGGCGACCTCGCTGCCGATATCGGTCGAGAACGCTTTTGCCACCGGCGTGAGCAGCGAGGCGCGCTCATGCGCTGCCTTGCGCGCCGCCTCGTCGCGCGCCCGGTGGCTGCGGTCGATCGCAACCGCGACAGAATAGCAGATCGCGCGCGCACCGCGCGTCAGGCTGCGCATGGTCATGAGCATGCGGCGCACGTCGGGATGCGCGATGATCGGCGACGACTGGGTCGCCGGCGTGCCCGGCTCGCGACCCTGCCGGCGCTCGCGCGCATATTGCGTCGCCTGCTGCGTCGCGGTCTCGGCGATGGCGACGCCCTGCAGGCCGACCGCGAGCCGCGCCTCGTTCATCATGGTGAACATGCAGGCCATGCCGCGGTTTTCCTCGCCGACGAGCCAGCCGGTCGCGCCGCCATTGTCGCCGTAGACCATGGTGCAGGTCGGCGACGCATGGATGCCGAGCTTGTGCTCGACCGAATGGGCGCGCGCGTCGTTGCGCGTGCCCGGCGAGCCATCAGGATGAAGCAGGAACTTCGGCACGAGGAAGAGCGAGATGCCGCGGGTGCCTGGCGGCGCATCGGGCAGTCGCGCCAGCACGAAATGGATGATGTTGTCGGTGAGGTCGTGCTCGCCGTAGGTGATGAAGATCTTGGACCCGGTGATGCGGTAGCTGCCGTCGGCGGCGCGCTCGGCCTTGCTGCGCAGGGCGCCGACGTCGGAGCCCGCCTGCGGCTCGGTCAGCTGCATCGTGCCCATCCATTCGCCCGACACGAGCTTGGGCAGGTACGTCTGCTGGAGCGCCTCGCTGCCGTGCTGGGCGAGCGCATTGATCGCCGCCATGGTCAGCACCGGGCCGATGCCGAACGCCATGGAGGCCGAATTCCACATCTCGATGCAGGCGGCATTGACGGCGGCCGGCAGGCCCTGGCCGCCCCACGGCTCCGGCGACGCAAGCCCGTTCCAGCCGGCCGCGGCCCATGACGTGTAGGCCGCCTTCCAGCCGGGCGGGGTGGTGACCACCCCATCCTTGAAGGGCGTGCCGTGCAGGTCGCCGACCCGATTGAGCGGCGCGATCACGTCGGTCGCGAACTTGCCGGCCTCCTCGAGCACGGCGCCGAGCGTTTCGTCGTCGAGGTCATAGATGCCGTCCTCGCGCGCGGCGGCAAAGCGGGCAGCGTGCTTGAGCGCGAAGGCGATGTCGGCGACCGGGGCGCGGTAGGTCATGGCCGGGGACCTGCGCGCAAGGCATTGGCGGCGTTGCTGTTATCCCAGTTAGGTTCGTTTTGCCAAAATGGCCTGGAGCGTCCTGGCGCGACGGCTGGCGCGGGTCCGCCAGCCTGCCCGCTTCTGGCATGGGCATCCGCGGTGGCGTCTATCGTTGAAATCGTTGGCTTTTCGGAGATTGTTCTGCCAAATCTGAGAAAAAGTTGTATATATGCACTATTACAATCTAAAGATGAGGGCGACGGATACATTGCTTCTGCGCTCCTCCACCATCGCTGTCGACGCGCTTGCGTGGATGCTCGCGTCGACCATTGGTTCAGGGATCGCTCGCCGGGCGCAAGCCGCACCTCATCGCCAGTTAACCGCGATTGACGCGGTCCGCCAAGAACCAAATGTGCACGTGGCGGGGCGGTGCCCCATGGCTCCGACGTGTCCGGCGGACACCGAGCCCAATCGGCCGGTTCGGAGCGCCTGTGGCGAACCGTTTGCCCCGCCGCGCCCGCGCCAGTATGGTCCGGCCGCGCATTGGGGCGTAGCCAAGTGGTAAGGCAGCGGATTTTGATTCCGCCATTCCCAGGTTCGAATCCTGGCGCCCCAGCCAACTCCAAATCGCTGTGTCTGCTTGCATTATTCTACTGGGTCGGTCCGTTCCGCAGCCCTCATTCGGAAATCGGATTCCGCCGCCCCGACATGACGAACCACTACTCATGCATGTTCGTGCCAGTTTCCCTCTGCGATCGAGATCGCCGGATCCGGCTGAGGATCAAGAGCTGAGGATCAAGAATAGTTCAGGCGCGCGAGCGCGCGATGGCAATATCTTGCATTGCTTGTCGAACTCGGCCGAACGACACGCGCTCCTGCTCGAGCCGTACCCCTTCCCCGAAGCGATTATGCACAAGAGACTCGAATAGATCGCCTTCGTCAGGTTCGAGCCGCTGCAGCGTGCCGCGAAACGGCACGGCCTCGCGCACCCACAGCGCGCGGTGCCCCAGCAACGTCTCGCGATCCATAAGCAGCGAGCGAGCTGACGGAAAAGTAGCGCGCAGCCGGTCCAGCATGGCGAAGCCGTGCGTATCGATGTCGCCCCAATAGTAGATTTCCCGATCTTGCATCCACGTGGCGGAGCTCAATAGCTCGAGGCCGTAGCCCAATCCGAACACCACCAAGCCTTCCGCGACATCGGGGAATGTGAGCCCATTCACTTCGTTCTCGGTGACGAAGATCCGCCTTGCGGGTACGGCGAGGGAAGCGAACTGCGCAGCCGGAGTAGCGACATCGAGCAGGCCGCCGACCGCGAGGGACAGATCGAGCACGCGGAACCGAATGATCGGCGGCTTGCTCCTCAATCCGTAACGTTGCTCGAACGTCTGCGCTGCGCCACAAGGTTCGGAGATTGGGGCTTTCTCCAACACCACCGCAAGCAGCTCCGCCAATAGCGGCTTGCGACTCTCGATGAATTTGGTGTCCACACCCTCGATATCGAGTTGACGAAGATAGAGATCGGAATTCGGGTGGTCGCGGAACCAGCCGAGAACGACCAGGATGCGCGGCCAATCTCGCGCGTAGCCCAGCGCGGCGAAGGGCTTGCGGGCCAGCCATTCTGCCAGCATCGGAAAGCTACGTTCGGTCGATTGACATAGCTGCTCGAAGCGCGCTCCCTCCTTTTCCATTCCAATCAACTTCAAGGCGTCGGCCTCGGTTGGCACCGTGACTCGATCGGGAATCCTGTTGCGCCCGAGTTGCCGATGGTTGATTTCGGTCCACTCGATGTCGTAGCCGAATCCCCGGCGCGCTCGCGTCCCTTCCTCCAGAACGCGTATCCAACTGCGGACCTTCTCGAAATGCTCGCCATACGCCCGGCTGTCAGGCCGTCGCAATCTTAGCGCCAGCGGAAACAGTCGCTCACCGGTCATCCTCACGGTGAGGATTCGGCCCTTGCTCCAGACCCGCAGCACTTGCTCGGCGAGATCGTCCGGTGTCGTCCAGTTCTGCATCAGAATCAGCCGGCCCGACGCATCTGCTCGGCTCGGTATTCCTCGATCGTCAGATTGCGCAGCATGGAGCGGCTGCCATCGTCGTTGTGGACGAAGCCGACCGACGCAATGTACGGCTCGATGACGTGGATCTTCTGCAAGGGGGTGACGATGAGTAGTTGAAGGCTCAGCCGGCGGAACAACTCGAGTCCATAGCGTGTCGATTCGTCTGAGCCGCGGCCAAAGGCTTCGTCGATCAGTACGAAGCGGAACGAACGAGATCGCGTTTCGCCCCATTCCAATCCGAACTGGTAGGCGAGACTGGCCGCCAAGACCGTATAGGCGAGCTTCTCCTTCTGTCCACCCGATTTTCCTCCGGAATCAGTATAGTGCTCGTGCTCGCGTCCGTCGTCGCGCCAACGCTCGGATGCGGAGAATACGAACCAGTTTCGCACGTCGGTCACCTTGCGTGTCCAGCGCTTGTCCAGATCGCTCGTGCCCTCGCGCCCACGGAACTTTTCGATGATCCGCTTGACCTGCAGGAATTTAGCCTCGGAATACTCGATTTCTTCCGATCCCGTGAGCGTTCCTTCCGTGCACGCACGGAGATCAAGCTGAAAGTCGCGGATTTCAGGATCCGTGCTCTGTTCCGGGTTGAGCACGATGAAGCGGTTCGGATTGTAATCGATCTCGTGGAGCGACAAATTGATCTTGTCGATGCGCTCGCGGATCGATTGCCTTTCGAGATGCAGCTGGGACTGAAAATTGGCAATTTCGCGAATGGTGTTTTCGTTCAACAATTCTTTGAATCGAGCTTCGAATCGCGGCAAGCCGTCCGCGACGAGATCGGACAGCATCTTGCGGTATTCGGGCGCTGATTCCACGGAAACGTCAACTTCCTTCGTTTCCGATGGATAGGCGTCATTGTAGCCCTTCATTGCCTCGACGATCTTCTCACGCAATCTGTCGACGCGCTTGCTCCCGCTGTCGATCTGCGACTGCAGATGATCGCGCGTATCGCGTTCCCGCGCGTCGCACGACTCGACGCTGAGACGCCGGTCGGCCTCATCGAGGGTCTTCCGCAGCGCCGGAAAATGGCGAGATTTGACCTCGTCGCTCGCAGATCCAGCCTGCTCGCGTGACTCAGCCAGAAATCGCGTAGCCTGCTCGATCCGCTCGGAGATGCCGCCGTGGTCCTCGACGGAGTTGTTCAGCGCACCTTCGGTCTTCTCGATGTCGTGCTCGACATTGGCGAGTTGCTGGTTCAACGTGCGCAAGATATCGGAGCCCTCTTCGAGCTGCCGTATCTCCGCTTGAAGAGAATCGACCTCGAGGGCGAGCGGTTTCCAGTCGAGATCACGGAAGGACTCGAACACTGAAAGCTGTTGCAGCTTGCCTTGTCTTGCCTCCAATGACTTCTGCCGCTGTTGATTCTGCGCGATCTCGCCGGCAAGAACCCTCAGACGGTTCTGAAACCCTTGTGCCTCCCGCTCAAGAGCGGCGATCTTGGCCTCGTTGGACCAGCCGAGGACGTATCGCGTGCGATCGTCCAGTCGGCGACGATCGTCCTTTTCATGCCGCTCGCCGGAGCCTTTGATCTGGCCGGCACGGCTCAGCGCCTTGGCCTCGCGGCGGAACGTCTCGAGGGTTTCGCAGCACGCGTAATCGAAGCGCTGTGCAAGATCCGCTTCTATCCAGGCATAAAAGGCGGAATCGGGCCGAATCGCCAGTTTGTGGACGAGAGACTGGGGATGAAGCCTGGAGAGAGACGCGGCGCGTCGATCGCGGACGCGATAGTAGACGAGGCGGTCACCAAGATGAGTGCGTTCGACCCATCCGGCCACCGAGGGGTAGTGTTCGTCCGGGACGAGAACCGACAACGCGTAATTGTGCAATAGCCGCTCGGCCGCTCCTTCCCAGGCGTGTTCCTCCTGGCGAATCTCCACAAGTTCGCCGACGAACGGGAGATCGCCCTGGTCGAGGTGCAACGCATGGCAAAGGTTTTCGCGAATATCGATAATTCGCGCGGGAATGTTCGACTTGCGATTTCGCAACGAATTTATTTCACTCTCGATTTCATCATGCTGCTTCTTCAATCCGCTGAACAGGACGCTTTTCTCGGTATGGATGTTTTGAAATTCAGCTCGCTGTCCATCGATCGCATCGTGTTCCGCTACGATTGCTCGGCGGTTGGCAAGGAAGGCGTCGGCGTCCATCGCGGCTTGAATGTCCGCTTCGCGGGCAAGCCGCGCATAGTGCTCGGCTCGTGCGAACCGCTCGTCCTTCAATCGCTGCTTGGCGTCGATCTCCTTCTTCAAGTTCTCGATGCGATCACCACCGCTCTCCGCAATGGCGCGCTTGATATCGTCGCGCTGGTGTCGCGCGCCTCGTTCGGCCTCCTTTAGCGATGCGATGCGCTCGGCCAATCGGCCCAAATCCATCTTCAGGCTTTCGAGCCGCCTGCCCAGCAGATCGGCCTTCACGCCGGCGAAAAAAGCCCGCAGCGCGTCGCGTCGCCCCCGCAGCTCCTCGATCTCGGCCGTGAGGGCGCCATACTGGTCGCAGTCCTCGACGAGAGGCTGCAACCGCCCGATTTGCACCTTGGCTTTGAGCACCGCTTCATGGGCATGATTCAGATTTTCGAAATGAGACATGAGGGCGTCAATTCGGCTGTCCACCGGAAAAGCTTCGAGCATGTGCTGCCGGACGAAATCAGTGAGATTGCCGACCGACTTCATCGATACGGTCTGGTGAAACAGGTCGAGAGCCTGCTCACTCTCGATTCCGAATCGTCGCCGAAACGCTGCGCCGTAAGGCGGAAACGTATCGTGCACCTCGACATGCCCGATCGATCGCAGGCGTTTTTTTAAGGCGTTGAAGTCCGAACCGAACTTCGTGAAATGCTCGGTAACGGAAAGTGGACGGTCCGCTACGACGAAGAACCGCGCTGGTTGTCCTTGCAGCTCTTTGAGCCAGAATACCTGGGCCACGGTGACATCCTGGTCGAAACCATCGTTTCGAAAGCGACCGAGGATGACCGAATAAGAATTATGATCACGCAAGGCGACCGGTCGCGCGGAATAACCCGCTTCCGCCCGTTCAGACTTGTAATGGCCCAGCACGTATGACTTGAGATCGCGTTCTCGTGCATCGGCACCCGCCGCCTTGTTGTAGGAGACTTTCTGCGAGGGAACGAGCAGCGTCGTGATGGCGTCCACTAGCGTGGACTTGCCGGAGCCGATGTCGCCGGTCAGCAGCGTGTTATCGCCATTGAGGTCCAATCCCCATACGCGTCCGTGAAACGTACCCCAGTTGTAGAATTCGCAGCGAATGAGCCGCATGCCGGCGTGCGGAGCTCCTGTTGCGGGTGCGAGGTCATGCGGCAGTATCGGCATTTCAATTCGGTTCATTTGGTGCCGCCTCGATTCGTTCGCTTTCGGCATGCGCTCGATACATCCTGAGCCTTCCATCGAGCTCGGCGAGCCACTGGCCGTCCACGAATGCCTTCAGAATGCGGCGCACCTCGAACCGATCGGAGGTGCCGCGAAGCCTACGCAGGAATCCCATCTCAACAACACGGTTTATGTTCGCATCGATCCGCTCCAGGAGCCGAACCTGGTTTGCGGTGTCGGACAGGAACAATCGCATCATCTCGGCTATTTCGTCGCGGCTCAAGATCAATCGGGTGTCGCCGCTGGCGGCGTCGAACTCCACCAGCTTTTTTCGCAACAGTGCCAGGAGGAGACTGACCTGGTATCCGAGTTGCCGGCGGGGCACGAGGCGAGGCAAGTCAGCCTCGCCCTCTTGCGCGGGTCGCTGTCGCAAATAGGCATAACCTTCCGACTCGTCCACGACGAGCTCCAACCCCAACACCGCAACGTGGTCTCGAAGCCGCGCCTGCAACTCAAGCACCGTCTGCCAGACGGCAGGCTCGCCTTCGCGCTCGATCACACCCTTCATAAGTGCAATCAGGGCCAGGGAGAGTGGGTTCGGAACGGCGGTCGCCATGGAATCAGCCCGTTCGCGAGACGGCGGTTGCCTGGCGACAGAAGATGACCACGGGGAGCGTCGCCTGCCGCGTCGAGCCAGAATCGTCAAGCCAGGTCAGGGTCTGATGCGTACTATCATCGATGATCGACGCATGATCGTCGGCGGCAATGCTGAAATAGGCAATGATTTCAGCGAGCCCCTGCTCGACCGGATAATGCTCGACAATTTCGACAAGCGATATTTGAGAGCGTGTCTGAAGTGACTGGCGAATGCGCCGTGCGAGACGCTCCTTGTCGACATGGATTTGCTCGAACAAGGCGTCCGTCGGCACATCGGCTACGCCTTCCGACGGGACCTCAGTAATTTCCGGTTTTAACGGCGGATTGAACAAAGGGCGGTCCATCGTAAGGTCGACGTCCGGCGACGGATCGTCGAGGGCGATCAGAACACCGGTCGGCGGGGTCTCGCGGACGGCGAGAGCGCTGTGCTCGATTTCGCGCATGAGCTGCATGATCCTGCGATTGTCGAGCCACGCCTTGTCGTCGAGATATCGACGCAACTGCTCGGATAGGCGGGCCACGGTGCGTTGCGCTACCTCGCCGGCCTGCAACCAATCATAATGCACGCGCAACATTCGACGGTCGGGCTCGAGTTCCTGCACTGGCGCCAGCTCGAAGACCTTGGCCAATAGTGACGTCAGCTCGTCCTGCCGGGCAGGAGACATCAGAAAATCCCAGAATGCACGAAAGCTCTTTCCTTGATCAGAGTCGGCGATCGTGTCGCGCTCGCCGAAGATTTCGTCCAGCAGTGTCGCCTTGCCGCCTTCCCACGTGGCGATCCGCTCGCGGACTGCCCGATCGAGATTGCGGAAGTTCTGCTCCACCTCCCGGAAGTCGGAGAGCAATTCGCGTGCGGTGGCAGCGATCTGGAGGTAGCGCTCCTTGATCCGCGTGGCGTCGAGCAGGTAAAGGTGGCCCTCGCGCGTGCGCCGGATTTCGGCTTCGATGTCAGCCTTTCGCCGCTCGAGCTCGGCGATGCGAGCCCAAGGATCGGTCTCCGTGCCTTCGGCCAGTTGGCGGAGCAACTCGAAGACCGTCATCAGGCGTGATTCCGTTCCGACGAATCGCCGTTGCTCCAGGCCTGCCAGCCAATCGATGGCTCTTTCCGCGGCAGGCGTGAGGTCGAAGTGGGGTTCGTCGCTGTCGGTCGGATAGAATTTGCGAAGCCACGCGTGCTCGTCGGAGGCCCAGGTATCGAGGTAATTCATTGCCGGCCGCGGAAATGCGTCATCGCCCAGTTCGGACCGCAGTGAATACAAGTAATCATCCAACCGGGATGCGATCTCCGGCTCGGCCATCGTCCTGATATTCGGACGGATGAACGTCTCGAAAAGGAAACTGACAATCAGCGGGGCGTGGTCCGCCACCAGCAACCGCCACCCCGGATGCTTCTGCCGAAGCGCTACAAGATCATGATACTCCATGGCAGGTGGCCTCGCCGCCCAGCTGGTCGAGTGCAAGTGGCCCGGCCCCCTCGACCGATGAGCGCACCCTAAGCGCTTGCGCTCCTACTGAGCTGGCTGGGACGCGGCCGACTTTTGCCAGCCATAGTTGCACGATTGCCGCCATCTCCGAACAGTACATCAAATTCCTGAGGAGGACAAGAACATAAAGAGAACGAAAAAGGGAGTGCTCGTTCCTTGATTGTTGTGGTTTGATATCTTCTTGATTTACTAAGCTAGGCTTAGCGTCCACGAACACATTATCAGACTGGCGATTGGTTTGAAAATATGCTGATATGCTCAGTATGGCTAAGCGAACTGGAGGAAAACTAAACTGGCTTGAGAAGCACCTTCCCGAAGGGTTGGTGGTGGACGCCGCTTGGCTCACCAAGCACGGCTACTCGACTTCGCTCCGTAGCCAATATGTCGCCGCCGGATGGTTGGAGCAGCCGGCGCGCCGCGTCTACCGCCGCACGCGCGGAAGCTTGAGCTGGCAGCAGGTCGTGATCTCGCTGCAGACGCTGCTCGAATATCCGCTCGCCGTGGGCGGGCGCACCTCGCTCGAGATGCAGGGATACGCTCATTACCTTCCGCATCAGGCGAAGGAAGTGCATCTCTACGGTCCCAAGAAGCCGCCGCGCTGGATACACGAATTGCGCCTCGGTCTTCGCTTCGTGCTCCACAACGACCGCAGGCTCTTCCCTCATCTGCCAACCACGCACCTCACTGCGGGCCTCGACTGGAGCTCAAGCAAAAAAACGAGTGTCGACAGGCACCTCGCGCAAGCCAGCCTCACGGTGCAGCCCTGGGGCCAGTGGGAATGGCCGCTCGTCCTCTCGACACCGGAGCGCGCGATACTCGAATTGCTCGACGAGCTGCCGAACCGCGAAAGCTTCCACCAGGCCGACATGCTGATGCAGGGCCTCTCCAATCTCAGCCCGCGCCGCCTGCAAAAGCTGCTCGCCGAATGCCGCAGCGTGAAGGTCAAGCGGCTGTTCTTCTATTTCGCCGATCGCCACAAGCATGCATGGCTCAAGCACCTGGAGATCAAATCCATCGACTTCGGCACGGGCAAGCGGATGCTGGTGAAAGGCGGAAAGCTTGACCCCGTCCGCCAGATCACCGTGCCGGAGGAGCTCGATGGCGTTCCGTGAAATCTATCGCCGGCAGGCGGCGCTGCTCGTTCGCATTCTGCCCTTCATAGCCGAGGAAGATCGCCTTGCCCTGAAGGGTGGGTCGGCGATCAATCTCTTCCTACGGGACATGCCGCGTCTGTCCATCGATATCGACCTGACCTACGTGCCAATTGAGCCGTTTCCCCAATCCCTTGCCTCGATCGAGCTCGCCTTGCTGCGGATCGCCAAGCGCATCCGGGCCGGCATCCCCAAGGCCCATGTCCCCGAAAGCCGTCCGGAGAAGGAAGTGACGGTGACCAAGCTCGTGCCCAGTTCCATGGGCGTCCAAATCATCATCGAGGTCACGCCGGTGATGCGCGGGTGCATCGCGAAGCCAGAAACGCGCAGGGTCTCGGCGCTGGTCGAGGAGCAGTTCGGCTTCGCCGAAATGCCGGTCCTATCGTTCATGGACCTCTATGGCGGCAAGCTGGTGGCCGCGCTCGACCGGCAGCATCCGCGCGATCTCTTCGACGTGCGCGGTCTCCTTGCCAAGGAGGGGATCGACGACAAGCTGCGCCGCGCTTTCATCGTCTATCTCCTGTGCCATCGCCGGCCAATGCATGAAGTACTGACGGCCAGGCGCAAGGACATCGACGCGGTCTTCGCGCGGGACTTCGACGGGATGACGGACGAGCCTGTCTCTCTCGACGAACTCAAAGCCACACGCGAGACGATGATTGCCAAGATCGTCGCCGACATGCCCGAGGCTCACCGGAAATTCCTCGTCGCGTTCGAGCACGGCGAGCCTGATTGGAAGCTGCTGGGATTGCCGGCCGCCGCGGATCTTCCCGCCGTGAAATGGCGCCAGCTTCACCTCGCCAAGCTCCCCAAGGACCGGCGTGCGGCCCTTGTCGCGCAACTTGAGGAGGTTCTCGGCGTCTGACCTGGGCGTTTCGGGACGCATGGGTGTCTCGGCCGGACGGCCAGCATGGCGAAGCCACTGCTGCGCCAGAGATTGCGCTCGATGCACGCTGGCCGGCGTGAACTCATGAACTCACGTCGGCGTGGTGGGCCCTGGACGCATCTGATGCCCATCGCTTTGCAAAGCCGCGCCGGAATATAGTGCGCGCATCGCGCCCCGTTCACCGGGGACCACCGGATGAGGGACCTGCCATGCATCCGCTCCGTCGCGCGATCGCCATCGCCGCCTTGTCGGCCTTGTCGATCGGGCTCGCCCACGCGCAGCCGCGCTCGGACGTGGATGCGGCGGCGTTTCCCAATCGGGCCATCCGCATCGTCGTCCCGTTTCCGGCGGGCGGGCCCTCGGATGTGCTCGCGCGACTGATCGGCCAGAAGATGAGCGAGGATTGGGGCCAGCCGGTCGTGATCGAGAACCGACCGGGGGGCAATACGGTGATCGGCGCGCAGGTCGTCGCGAAAGCGGCCGCGGATGGCTACACGCTGCTGATGGCGATCGATTCGACGCTGACGATGAACCAATATCTCTACCGCACCCCGCCGTACAATCCGCTGGTTGATTTTGCGCCGGTCACGCTGGTGGCGAAGACCATGCAGCTCATGATGGTCAATGCGGCGAGCGACGTGAAGACCGTGCAGGACCTGATCGCCAAGGCGAGGGCGCAGCCAGGCAAGCTGAACTATGGCGCCGGCACCATCACGACCAAGCTGACCGGTTACCTGTTCAACAAGGCGGCCGGCGTCGACACCGTGCTGGTGCCGTATAACGGCAGCGCGGAAGTCACGCGTGGCCTGCTGACGCGCAGCGTCGAGTTCGCGTTCGATGGACCCTCGGCGGCGGCCTCGCTGATCGAGGGCGGCCAGTTTCGCGTGCTCGCGAAGTTCGACGGACGTCCTTTTCCGTTGGTGCCCGATGCGCCGAACGTCACCGCGATCGTGCCGAACCTGGACGAGATCGTGGTCTGGCTGGGCCTCGTCGCGCCCAAGGGCACGCCGCCGGCCATCGTCGAGAAGCTTGCGCGCGAGGTTGCGAAGATTCTGGTTGATCCCGCCATCAAGGCGAAAGCCGACACGGCGGGGCTCTATCCGGCGACAGATACTCCCGCGGAATTCGCGGCGTTCATCCGCAAAGAGGCCGAGCGCTGGTCCAAGGTCGTGGCCCAGAGCGGCATGAAATATGATTGATCTTCCGCGTGGCGGAGTCTTGAAGACGGCGAGGGCGTCGGAAAACAAAAGTTGTGAGACAGGCGCCCGTGGCGGGGCAGAGATCGCTGCCGACGCGTGATGGCCATGCTACGGTCCGGTCATGGCAAGAGGAGAGAAACCATGCGGCTGACCCGTCTCGCTGCCGCGCTTGCTCTGTTCGTCGGCGCCACGGCTGCGGCGGAGCCGATCGAGGTCGCGCCGGCCGTGCCCGGGGGCATTGCGGTGTCCGTGTGGATGCCGCGCTTTCCGGATCCATACTGGCGACGGCAAGCCGACAATGCCGCCGGGGCTCGGTGCCAGGGCGAGGGCGGCAAGGCGCGCTTCATTCGCTCGGCGTTGCTGCAGCGCACCGAACGGCACGGGCAATTGGGGGTGTATCTCTACGACTGCTATCCGCCGCGCCGCCGCTGAACCAGGGCGTGCAAGCCAAAATCAGCGACGGCGCGTCACAGTTCGTCGAGATTTGTCGGCACCTCGCCGAAGCTCCTTATCAGGGTAGCGTCGTTGAATTGCCCCACATTCGGATCGCCCGTGCGCTTGAACGCGAGTGCGCCAACGTTTGGCTCCGTGCGAGACATCGCTTCGGCGCGGCGGACCGCAGCCGCCTCGTTCGGACACTCCTGCGGTTGCCCCGGCACGATGCCTTCGTCGCCTTGCACAAACGGAAGCGCCACGTAGTAGGTCACGGACATTGCCGCCTCCTATTCGACTACGAGCGTCCCGAACCGGGTCGCGTCGTCATCAGTTCACGCGGGTACGCACGAGCGGGATGGCTATCTGAAATCTGCGGCGATCGACGATGGCCCGTCATGGCCGCTGCCTCAAGACCCGGATTGGGGTCGTGCCGATAGCGTCTCGCTGATCGGGCCAAATTGCCACTGTATCGGCATTGTCAGGTCGAAGGCACAAGACTATCATACAACATCGATAGCGGAGAACGAGAATGGCGCGCGGCACCGTGAAGTGGTTCAATTCGCAAAAAGGGTACGGATTTATTCAGCCGCAGGCGGGCGGCGGAAAAGATGTGTTTGTCCATATCTCCGCAGTCGAGAAGGCCGGTCTGAGCAGTCTGAATGAGGGACAGGTCGTCGACTACGATGAAGTTCCCAATAAGGGCAAGACATCGGCAGAGAACCTCAAGGTTCAGCGTTGATCTTTCCTGAGCCGCCGAGCAACATTTGGATGCGCCCATTGCCCCAGACGGGGAGCAGGATCCGAGAGTAGGACCGGGTGGTCGGAGCGGGCGCATTGTATCGGAAATAGGCCAGCGCCCGCCTACGGCCGGCGCACGGCATCGCGTGTCGAGCTGATCGACGCGTGGCCGAGAACTGCACGCACGGCCGCAGCGATCTTGGCGGCATCGGGCACGATCTCGGCCTCGAGCGTTGCGGCGTAGGGGACGGGCACCTGGGCGCGGGTGACGCGGCGGATCGGTGCCTTGAGCAGGTCGAAGCCGCGCTCCGCCACGGTCGCCGACACCTCGGAGGCGAAGCCGCAGCGCAGCGGGCATTCGTCGACGACGACGAGGCGGCCGGTGCGGCCGACCGAGGCCAGAATGGTCTCCTCATCGAGCGGCGCGAGGCTGCGCAGGTCGACCACCTCGACGTCGATGCCGTCCTCGGCGAGCGACTGCGCGGCGTCGAGGCTGTAGTGCACCATCAGCGAGCTCGCGACCACTGTGACGTCGCGGCCGGGGCGCTTGATGTCGGCGCGCCCGAGCGGGATTGGCGCCTTGGTGGCCGGCACCTCGGTCTCGAGGCCGAGCAGCTTGGCGTGGCTCGCGATCACGGTCGGGTTGTTGCTGCGGAACGCGGTGCGCACCAGGCCGTAGACGTCGGCCGCGGTCGCCGGCGCGACGATCTCCAGTCCCGGCGCGTTCGCCATCATGCTCTGCGGGCTCTGGCTATGCTGCGCGGCGCCGCCGCCGCGCACGCCGTGCAGCAGATGGAACGTCACCGGCACGCAGATGCGGCCGCCCGACATGTAATGGGCGATCGGCCCCTCGTTGATCACCTGCGACCAGGCGAGATAGCTGAACGCGGCGGTGCCGAGATCGACGAACGGCCGCAGGCCCGCCATGGCGGCGCCGACGCCGACGGCGGCCGCGCCCGCCTCGGAGGTCGGCGGATCATCGATGCGGTCGCGAAACTTCTGCCGCAGCGGATCCATCAGGTGCCGCTGTGGCCCGAGGCCGAGCACGTAGCTGCCGATCAGGCTGACGCGGTCGTCGTCGACCAGGCTGTCGTGCAGCGCCTCCACCAGGGCGGCCGCATAGCTCTGTTTGGCCATTACTCTCTCCTTTATTTGCGCATGTTCTTGTCGTCGAACCGGTATCCACCCCCGATCACGTCGCAGGGCGATCGCATGTGAGGTGAGCACGGCGCTCGCGCTCCCTCTCCCCGCGCGCGGCAGGGCTGTCCGGGGAAAATTAATCATAGCAGAGGACCAGTTGGTCGGGAGAGACGCGCGACTGAGCTTTGCTGGGATTGCTTCGGGGGGGCTTGTCG
>Ga0209006_10002382_pt1 | contig 17173 bp, 15 predicted proteins | sample JacPin_JW_Ref_O2_FD_188567 | JGI IMG/M metagenome (GOLD analysis project Ga0209006, IMG submission 188567) | Forest soil microbial communities from Algoma, Ontario, Canada - Jack Pine, Ontario site 1_JW_Ref_O2 (SPAdes) (version 2) | ecosystem: Environmental > Terrestrial > Soil > Boreal... | reverse complement strand
TGGCGATGTGGCGGAGATTTACAACGTTATCGATACGCGGCAGTCTGAGGCGCAGAGCACGGTGATTGAGGCTTTGCGCGGGTTGGGACACGACGAGGCGTCGGACCGTTACACGCATTTTTCATATGAGATGGTGGCGCTGACTCCGCGGTGCGCGGCGGAACTTGGGTACGCGCTAAGCGAGGAAGATAAGGCGCGGTCGTGGATTGAGGTTTCCGGACGCAAGGGCTTTGGAGTTAAAGCGGACGATCTGCTGGATGCGCTGATTGCTTCAGCGGGCAAGGAAGTGGAGGTGCGGCATCCGGAGTTGAGTGCGGGGGAGGCTTCGGGTATCGCTACCCAGGTTGCGATTGGAGCCCTCCGTTATTTCATGCTGAAGTTCACGAAGACTTCGGTAATTGCTTTCGATTTCAAGGACGCGCTGAGCTTTGAGGGAGACACGGGGCCTTACGCGCAGTATGCGGTGGTGCGGGCTTCGAATATTTTCCGCAAAGGCGGATTTGATCCGGATTCTTTCGTTCGAGGTGCGGGCGGAGGAGACGCGAAGAGCCATGTCTCTACCGATAATTTCAGGAAAGATTTTGGACGGTATTTGGAGCGGGAATCGGCGAACGATATCTGGGAGCTTTGGCTGGCCGCTTCGAAGACCTCTTACATTGTTGGGCAATGCATAGCCACGACCGAACCGGCTTATCTGGCCAAACATGCTTTTCAACTGGCGCAACTTTTTAACGCTTTCTATCACCGTCACCCCATCTTGAATGAGGCGGACGAGGGACAGAAGCGGTTTCTGCTCACGACCGCAGCGGTGGTTCGGCGCGAACTGATTCACGCGCTGGCAGTAATGGGCATCAGTGTTCCTTCAGTAATGTAGGATTGGTTACCACTCGTCGGACACCTTCCTCTGGCATCTTGGCCCCTGCTTTCGGCATCTGTATTGGTAGGGATACCGATATGAAAAATGCATATGTAACGGTGATGCTGAACCTGGTGCTGCTGTCTAGTCTTTCTTCGTTCAGCAGCGCTTCCAATACTGTTGCTCCTCCGATACCGGGTGTGTTGTCGAACGCACGATTTGTCTACGTGGCCGCTTACGATGGTGATCAATTCGACGCTCGTTTGTTGCCGGAGGATCGCGCCGCGATCGCTCGCGTACAAGACGCGATTCAGAAGTGGGGCAAATTGACGGTGGTATATCGTCTGGAAGTTGCTGACGTTGTACTGATGGTGCAATCACGTGGGTCGGAAGATGTGTTAGCGGTTTATGACGCGCATAGCGGCGATCGGCATAGCGGACCTTCCTCAACTTATCTGTGGCGCGTGATGGGACGCGGCGGCCTGCAGAGCAACGAAATGCCGCTCTTTACGCAGTTCGAGACGGCATGGGACAAGGCCGCAAAATAGCGGAAAGCCGCCTCGCGCCGACTATAAGGTGCGACAGCTTTCACGCTTCCAGAACTTTTTCTTCGAAATCGCAGCCATGCCCTGCGGCACCGCGCGATTTTGTAATCCCTGCATTTCTCAACTCTCACGATGATTGGTTATCAACTCGGCCTCTAAATAGGCCGCTGGATGGCCGATTTGAGGCACGGCGTGACACGCGCGACAGAGCGCTTCTAAGATGTTCTACAGCGCCCTCGACGCCTAATCAGTATAAAAATTCTACGGTTTATATCGTGATTGCCTTGGTACCGCCGATGTGCATTTCTTGCGACCTAATCCCAACATGCTGATATAAAATGAGTTATTCATTTATTCAATAATTGGCAAATGGCATCCCTCGTGCATTGAATCTGTGTGAGCCCGGTTTCAGGGGCCGTGCAATAAGTAGTGTTAAACGGAGCTTTCGGCACGACTTCACAATTAGCTATTTTTGGGCAAGGAGCCCTAAAACCCTTTATGAATCGCACCTCGTTGACCCTAATGCTGGCCGCAACACTAATCGCATCCATCGGATGTACTACGAAGAATTACGTGCGTCAACAGACGACTCCACTGATTACTAAAACCAACGAACTGGACGATCTGACGGCGAAGAATTCGCGAGATATCAAAGATGTCGATCAACGCGCACAGGCCGGAATCCAGGCCGTACAGGCGAAGGCGGCTGCCGTTGATGAGAAGGCTTTGGCTGCGGGTAGCCAGGCCGACAAGGCGCAGATGTCGGCGAACAGCGCAACGCAGCGCGTGGACGTCCTGACGAATGCGGTGGTGAATCTCGATAACTACCGTCCGGTGGTGGAGACGGCGGTACATTTCGGCTTCAACAAAGACAATCTGACTAACGAAGCTAAGGAAGCTATCGATCAACTGGCGGCCAGTGTTGCCACTACTAAGGGATACATCATCACGGTAGAGGGTGCAACAGATTCGGTTGGCAGTTCCGACTATAACTATGATCTAAGCCAGCGTCGCGCGAATGCGGTGATTCAGTATCTCGCGGCGGAGAAGAGTGTCCCGGCTTACAAGATCTATCTGATCGGCTTGGGTAAGGATAAGCCAGTGGATTCAAATAAGACTGCTGATGGTCGTGCCAAGAACCGTCGGGTGGACATCCGGTTGATGACCAATACCGGTGCCGGGACTACTCCGGCGCAGGCGCCTACGTCTTCTGGTACGGCGAGTGCGACTCCGCCTTCACTCTAACTTTAAGTTTTCCCTCCTCCCCGGAGGACTTGCCAAACAGGCCACCCTAAAGTGGGTGGCCTGATTTTTTAGATTTCATTATTGAATTGATCAGATTGCGGCTCTCGCCGATCTCGTAAAGCGATACAATATTGCTGTGCCCAGGCTTTCCCCGATCGCTTTATTGGCGCTACTGGCTACGGTTTCTCTGGCACAGGACTCGTCCAATGGGACGGCCTCGGATAAGTCGACTGCCGACAAGACTGCTTCCGGTCAGGCTGGTTCAGGTCAATCTCCTTCTTCGCAATCAGCCCCCTCGTCAACGGGGGGGGATCAAGACGCGGCGCCGAGTTCCAGCCACGACTCTCGAATCGACATCAGCGTTCCTAGGGATGATGCCAAGAACCATCCGGGAAGCAAGGCAGCGGTCTCGGATCTGGACGGCACCGAGAAGCCCGATGATTCCGGCGTTCAGGAATTCCATCCTTGGAATCCGATGAGGGCCATCAAGGATCTGGAAGTCGGCGATTACTATTTCAGGCGCAAGAACTACAAAGCGGCGCTTGATCGATACATGGAAGCGCTTTATTACAAGGACGGCGATGCGCTGGCCAGTTTCCGCGCCGGAGAGACCCTGGAGAAGCTGGGAAGAAAGACCGAGGCCAAGAAATATTACGAGCAATATTTGAAGATTCTTCCGGAGGGTCCGTTGGCTAAAGAGGTGCACGCCTCTTTGGAGAAGATGGCGAAGGCGCAGTAAGTACTCGGATCATTTTGCAGGAACACTTGGTTTTTTCTTGTCGGTCTTTCTATTTTTCCACGCGGATGAACTCTCCGGTTGATGCATTTACGGCCACTCTTAGCTTCGCGGTAGTGCGATCTGCACCGTAGATTACGTGCCATTGGAGGTTGTTCTCCAGATGATTCCACTCCAGCACGTAGAGAACCGGCGTCTCGGGTTCTTTCTCGAGCATCTTGTCTCCGCCATGTTCCTGGGCTGTGGCGAAGGCTTTGTCGGTATCGATCTTCAGAAATTGGACGTTGAAAACCTGTGTACTGGAATTCGAAGGACTGTAGCTGTCGTCGACGCCATGAGAAATATCCCCATTCGACCAGGTGAAGACCTTGGTGGAGTGAGTCGCGGCGGAGGCGAACCCGACACGCCATTCTCCGGCTTTGCCGTCTTTGCCTTTCGATTCAGCGGATTCCGCGCGATAGGGTTGCGCATCGGGAGTCCAACCGCGGGCGGAGATATAGCACTTGAAAAGGGCGCTGCTTCCGGTGATGGACTCGGCCGTCTTAGGTTGAGCCGTCTCGGACGCGACAGGCTTAGCGGGCCCGGAGGAACAGCCGGCCATGAATCCCGCTGCTAGAATTGCGACGATTACATTTTTCATTTCACCGACTTTTGTTTCAAGAGATCGTTTTTTCGCGGCTTCGTGTTTGGCGGATTATTGTCTAGCAAGTCATTGTACTGAACCATGCCCATGGATTCCTATCTCGATTGGTTGCGGTTGGAACTCGCAGAGGCAATGCGAGGCTTCACCGATGATGGGATGGCTCAGTCTCCGCTCGGGAAATGGAGTGCCAGCCAGATATTGGAACATCTCCTGCTCACCTACCAAGGGACTAATGCCGGATTAGCAAAATGTTGCGATAAAGGTAAACCTTTGGCCACGAGACCTACGTTGATGCATCGTACGGCCACGCTGCTTGTGGTCGGCCTCGGCTATATGCCGGGTGGCCGCAAATCTCCGGAGCGGGTTGTGCCGCGGGGCATGCCTCCGGCGGAGGTTCGGATGGCAGTGCTGCCGGAGTTGCAAAAGATGGCGGCGAATCTGGACGATTGCGAGCGCCGATTTGGAGCGCGAACGAAGATTTTCGATCATCTAATTTTGGGGCCTTTGACGCCCGCGCAGTGGAGAAAGTTTCACTGGGTGCACGGAATACATCACATGCGCCAGATTCGAGAACGAGCCGGAAAGATGGAAGTCGCTAAATAATTAGTGAAAAGCCGGACGGAGACGCCCGGCTCTTCTCAACAAGTTTTTACTTCTTGTCGGTGTCGCTGCTTTTGTCTTTGTCTTTATCTTTGTCCGCGTCCTTGTCTTTTTCGGCGATTCCAGCTTTGCGGGCTTCTTCCTGCATGTCGGTGAGTTGCTGGCGCGCGTCGTCAATCGACTTCTGCTTTTGTTCCACGTCGCTCTTGTACTGCGCGTCGTCCTTGCTCCATTGAGCGGCGTCACGTAGACGGGCACCGGCGTCGCCATAGAAAGAAGCGGCTTTTAGCTTATATTCCCGTTGCTGCAGATCAAGTTCGTGGTTGAGGGAATCGATCTTGGCTTTCTGATCGTCGAGACGCTGCTTCCATTGGTCCGCCGTTCTCTGACGTTCGGCTGCGGCTGCGGCGGGATCAGAGGCAGGCGTAGCTGGCGCGGAATTAGCCGCTGCCGGAGCAGGCCCAACTACACTCAAAGTCTCATTGGTGGGAAGATTGTCATTGTCATAATGACGGCTGGCGGAAGTGGCGTCGGGTTTATTCTTGCGAACCGAGCGCGCATAGTCGCCCAGCGATTGAGCGGTGGCGCTCATTCCCAACCCGCCGATTAACAGGAGGAGCAGGGTGACGATGGTCGCGGTCATGGCCATGTGCTTGGTGTGCTTCATGTGATCATCCTTTCGCAGCCGCCATGTCAGGTGCGGCTTGCCTTTACCGATATTGGTGGATCTAATAATCTGTCGATCTTTAAATATCCGTCGACCTCTAAACATCAAGGGATTGCCGGCATCAAGAATCCGCAATCCCCCCTGCTTCAAGAACCCGTGCTGGCAGCGTGGGATGACGATCCCCCAAGAAAGCTGCCGATGGTGCGGTCCAATTGAGCCGCTTCGTGGGCAATGTCGTCCGCCAAATGATGCGCCAGATCGGCGTCGCGATTGCATGCCAACTGCTGCGCGTATCCTGAAATCGTGGTCAGGGAGCTGCGTAACCCGAGCGCCAATTCCGAGGAAATCTCCTGGTGCATTTTGCGATCGTGCCGGATGCGTTCGATGTCCGTCTTATCGGTGAGTAAAAGTGTGGTACCCATGAGACTTGCATCTTCCGCTAGAACCGGCGATGCGGTCACTTCGAGGACGCGGCTTTCGCCGTCGCGCGCGACGTAATTCACAAGTAGATTGCGGACCGCCGCGCTTCCCGAAAGGGCTGGAGCGAGAGTCTGCTCCACGGATTCATCGGTCGTCAGGGTTGGCGGCACGAAAGTTGCCGGCAAAAGAGATGGCTTCGATGGATCGTTGCCGGCAATATCGCCCGCCGGCCGCAACGTCGCCGAGCGAAAGAGATCGGAAACGTGCAATCCCGCTGGGGATGCGAACCCCAGTAACTTGCGAGCGGCAGGATTCACCTGACGCACCAGGCCGCTGGTGTTGACAAAGATCACTCCGCAAGAAAGGTTCGAGAGAATCGCGGAGCTTAGCGTGTCGGAGGCCTTGGCTTTTCGGCGATCCGAGAGTTGCTGCGTGGCTAGCTCGTGTTTCTGCTGCTTGAGTTGCTGAATCACCGCGTGATAGGCGTGCACTGGCAAACCTTCGGCGGCGAGCGGAGCGTGGGTGAACGATTCTGGCTCGGCCACGAGATTCATTCGGAGACGCCGAATCACAAACAATGCCAACACAAACGCTGTCACAGCCGCGAAAAACAGCATGGCCATGCGCATGACGATTGGGTTTACAAGGAGGTTCATAGCGCCCTCCAATACCAATGCAGAAGGCGATTGCCGAAGATGAACGACAGCAGCGCCATGCCGCCGAGGAATACTCCAAAGGGCATTTCGTAGTAGCGAAGGGCGAGCCGAGCCGAGTGCCAAGCTCGACGGTTAGCTTCATCGGAGGAAATTTTAGAGGTCGCGCGGCGTGCGTCGAAGCGGCGAACGCGCTTCCACCAGATGGCGAGAACCGTGCTTAGGCCGAATGCCGAACCGGCCAGCGATGCGGCGAAAATCGTTAAGACCGTGAGCTTGGTTCCTAAAAACGCCCCGATCATCGCCATCAGCTTGACGTCCCCGAATCCCATGCCTTCAACCCCGCGGGCGCGCAGATAGATCGCTGCCGCTCCGTAGAGGAACGAGGCGCCGACGGCCGCCCCAAGCAGGGAATCTGAAAGCGACCACAAGCGCCATGAAATTTCTCCGCGCATGGCAGGCGATACCAGGCCGGGGATAATCCGCGATGCCAGGTCGTTGACCGGGACGAACAGGCTGAAGGTTATTCCTAAGGCCAGCCCAGGAAGGGTCATGGCGTCGGGAAGAAGTTTAGTTTCCGCATCGGTGAAGATTAAACCGAGGAGCAGGTATCCGAGGACGGCACATTTGAGCGCTGAAAAGGTCAATCCAAAATGCAGGTAACAGCTTAGAAATAGCAGCCCGGTGAGCAGTTCGACGACAAGATAGCGGGGCGATATGGGCGCGTGACAGTCGCGGCATTTTCCTCGAAGCAGTAGCCAGCTTACTACGGGGAGATTGTGGTAGAGAGGGATGGAACTCTTGCAATGCGGGCAAGCGGAACGCGGCGTGACCACCGAGCGCCCCAGCGGCAACCGGTAAATGCACACGTTCAGGAAGCTGCCGAAACACAGCCCATAGGCGAAGATCGCAACTGCTAAAAAGGCTTCCACGATTCCAATAAAATTCCGACTAAGTGCCCAGTATGCTTGGGTTTGGAATGATTATAAGCCGCCTGCGACAAGCCATCTAAACACGAAAGTCACGGGACCTTTGCCGAGAGATCGCGGGCCGCAAGTTGTTGTAAGGGCAGAGATAATTTCGCGGCCGTGACTATGCCACGCGGCTGATTTCCAGGCGCTCGGGCAGGAAGACTGAAAATACCGTTCCGGTGATTGCTCCCCCGGTTCGGCTGCGCACGCGAATCGATCCGCCGTGCTTCTGCACGATGCCTCGCGAGACCCACAGTCCGAGACCGGTGCCAGTTTCTTTTTTTGTGGTGTAGAAAGGCTCGAAGATCTGGCGCAGGTTGTCGTGGTGGATTCCAGCGCCGTTGTCGGCTACGGTTATGCGCACTCCTTCGCGGTGATTGGTGCGATCATGCGCGACCGCCACCCGTATGTATAAAGAGCCACCATCGGCCATGGCATCGACCGCGTTTACCAAGAGATTGGCCAGCAACTGCCGGACTTCGCCGGAATAGCCGGCGATCTGGGGAGTGCCGCGGTAACGTCGCAGTACATTGATTCGCCGGCCTTCCAACTTGCGGGAATACAGCTCCAGAATTTCATCCACGATGGCAACGGGGTTCATGGAACTGGGCGAACTGGCGTCGCGGACGAAGCCCAAAGTCTGTTGCGCCAACCTCGCGACACGGCCGACTTCCTGCTCCGCCAGGTTCAGATAGTTTCCGGCATGGCCGGAATCGTGGCGCGCCAAATAGAGCAGGTTGAGAACTGCCTCGAGCGGATTGTTGATCTCGTGTGCGATGGACGCCGCAAGCCGTCCGGCAGTGGCCAGTTTTTCGCTGCGACGAACGGCTTCTTCGGATTGCTTCTCAACGGAGATATCGCGAGCGATGACGGACCCACCGACGACTTGACCGCGCCTGTTCAGAAGTGGCGACACGGAAAGCAACACCGGCCAACGGGTACCATCTTTGCGTATGCGCTCGGTCTGATACGAAACAACCTGTCCTCCACTGTTCAGGATTTCGCCGTTGTGGCGTACCTCTTCGAGACGTTCCGGCGGCGCCAGTTGCATAACGGACATGCCCGCTGCTTCTTCGGCGGAGTAGCCGTAAAGGCGCTCGGCAGCGCGGTTCCAACTGGTGATGTTGCCGATCTTGTCGGTGCTGAAGATCGCGTCACAGGAATATTCCACGATTGCGGCCATTTCGCGGGTGCTGCGTTCAGCGCGAGATTCGGCCAGCGTTTTTTGGCGAGCCATACTGCTGGCAAACATGGAAATCGCCAGAAAGGCCAGAAGACGCTCTCCCTCAGTGCTGGTACTGATCCGGAAAGCGAAGTAGGGCGGCAGTGCGAAGAAATCCAGGCAAGCGGTCGCAATCAAGGAACTGAACACCGCGGGTCCAAATCCAAGGAAACGAGCACTGACGAGAACGGCCGCGAGCAGGAGCGGGAAAAGATGGCGGTGCAGGATGGGGGAAAAGGTCCACAGACTGAGCGCCACCCAGACTGCGATGGCGGCGCCGAGGTATTGGCTCCACGCTGAATAGCGCGCGCGCACGATCCATCGGCTGAAGTTGGTTCCAGATTCAGTCATTTTGTATTTCGCCGGATCTCAATTTCCGCGGAGGCAGACTTACTCCAGCGGTCATGGCCAGTGTTGGGCGACCCTGGCTGGCGCATGCATCTTCAGTTCTGAGAACTCTAGCAGCGGGCGAGGCGCGCGGCAACCGGACTGGGCAAAATCTCTTACGCGACTGGAAGCCCTGCCTTCCCGCGAAGTCGCGAAAGCTGAAGAGTAATTGGCGCTGCTGGACGGGGCATGGCCCCCTCACCGCACTAGTCGTCGCAGGCCAAGCGGTGCGATTTAGTTTTTGTGCAGAAATTTGTAATCGAGGATAGACGCGGCCAGTCCGAAAATGTCTTCGACATTCTCGATACCGTCCTTGACGCGAATCAGTCTGCCTTGACAGAGCACGTTGCTATTTTTCTGGCCAGAAATATCCTCGGGCATTTCGAAGATCAGTTCGACTAGGGCATTCGCCGGGAGTTGCTGCGGACCATAAAACATCACGCCTGACTGGCTGATGTTCTGAATCTTGCCTTCGTACCAGGTGCTTAGATTCTTGCCCCGATAGCGGACGGGAATATTCGAACGCAGGCGCCGTGCGCGGGGCATCCAGGTCGGTTCTTTCTTTCCGGAACGGCGGCGAACCGTCGTGGTGTCGGCCACGGGTTCATGCACGGGATCTCCGCGGCGCATGGTTTTCCAGTCATACTGGTAAGCGGTAGCGCAGACCAAACAGACTTGATAGAACTCTCCATTCGCCGCGCGCCGCGGCCATGAAAACTCGTGTGAACAGCGTCCCAGCATAAGAACATCCATGAGTTTTTGCGCCATGATGACGAGTAAAGCCCCCTACCAATGCGACAACTCCATCTTCTGACGGCTGGGGCGTTCTGAACAGGTTACTTTCGTGTATTGCAGCCTAAGCCTTATGCTTTTCTATATGGCGGCACATGGCAAGTCGCACGCGGGGTTCGTGCTGGCGGGAGGTAGGAGCTCGCGCATGGGAGCGGATAAGGCTTTTCTGGAGATTGACGGCCAGACGCTGCTGGAGCGCACGCTAGCAGTGATGCGTGCGGTCTGCGAGGCGGTTACGATTGTGGGAGATCCGGCAAGATTTCAGGAGTTGAAAACGTCACAACCAACGCCCGTAGTGGCCGACATATTTCCCGGGTGCGGACCGCTTGGCGGGATTCACGCGGCGCTGGCATTTTCAAAGGCGGAACTGAACCTGATGCTTGCCGTTGACATGCCTTTTGTCTCTTCGGATCTGCTGGCTTTTTTGCTCGAGACGGCGCAAAAAAACGACGCGCTGGTCACTGTTCCGCGAATCGGCGATCGATTTCAACCTCTATGCGCGGTGTATCGTCGGGCCTTCTCGGGCGTCGCTGAAAGTACATTGCGGACAGGGAAATACAAGATTGAATCGGCGTTCTCTGGGATATCGGTTCAGGTGGTCGACGAAGGTCAACTGGGGGCGTGCGGTTTTTTGGAGCGGAGCTTCTTTAACCTGAATACTCCAAGCGACCGCGTGATTGCTGAGGGCAGATTTCCCTAGGACGAATGGTTCGCCGCCCAGGCGGCCTCGGGCAAAAATGCAGCTCCCTTCATGCTACGAACTATGCCTATTTGGCTTCTAGCCCTTGAGACTAGTGGCCCTCTCGTGCCATGCTGATAGCCATGGCTGCTGCGAGCACACTTGCTCCCTACATTGAATTCAAGGATGTTTCCAAGGCGTTTGGCGATCGGGTCATTCTCCAGGATGTCAGCTTCGACGTGCTGCCGGGTGAGATGGTTTGCATTCTTGGACGTAGCGGAGTGGGGAAATCGGTCTCACTCCACAGCATCATGGGATTCCTGAAACCAGATTCCGGAAGAGTGATCGTCGCTGGGCAAGATATCACCGACTACAACGAATTGCAGATGGAAGAGATACGTAAGAAAGTCACGATGGTGTTCCAGAACGGAGCGCTTTTCGATTCGCTGACCGTCGGCGAGAATGTGGCGTTTCCGTTGCGCGAAAAAAGAGAACTTTCTGAGGAACAGATTTATCAGGTCGTGGATGGTTTGCTTGAAATGGTCGGCGTCAAAGAGATGCGCGACCTGCTGCCGTCCGATCTGTCGACCGGCATGAAACGCTCGGTCGCGATTGCACGGGCACTAGCGGCGCAGCCGGAATGCGTCCTCTATGACGAACCGACGACCATGGTTGATCCGATGATGGGGAATCTACTGGGCGATCTGATCGCCAGGCTTAAGCTGCAATTGCATTTGACGTCAGTGGTGGTCACGCACGACATGCGGCTGGCGAAGAAACTGGCGGACAGAGTCGTTTTTCTTTACGAAGGGCGAGCGATCTTTTTCGGCCCCTACAAGGACATGGAAAAATCGACTGAGCCGATCGTTCGCGAATTCCTGGAACTGGATGAGCTGAAACTGGAGGCGTGAGTTTTCGGGAACCGAATTCCTATCATTCGTACCGGGCTGCAATGGGAAATCTTCTTCCATAACCGAAAGCCTTGGCTGAAATCTTGATTCCTGGCGCGGCTTGTTGCCTTTTGTATTCGCTGCGCTCCACCATTCGAATCACCCGCCGCACTAGATCAAGATCAAATTTGTGGTCTTTTGCAATCTGTTCGGCCGAGTAAGAGTCCTCCACGTAATCTTCAAGAATCACGTCAAGAACGTCGTAAGGTGGAAGGGAGTCGGAATCTTTCTGGTCGGCTCTCAGTTCTGCGGATGGCGGTTTTTTAATGGTCGCCGCGGGAATCGCTTTGTGCTTTGAGTTTGCGTAAGCGCTAAGCCGGTAAACGAGAGTCTTCGGAACATCTGAGATCACAGCGAGACCCCCGACCATATCGCCATACAAAGTGCAGTAGCCGACCGCCAATTCGCTTTTATTTCCGGTCGAAAGCACCAGAGCACCGAACTTATTGGAGATCGCCATCAGCAGCAAACCCCGCGCGCGCGACTGAATATTCTCTTCCGTGACATCTTGCGGCATCCCCGCAAACATCGGGGCTAACGAGTTTTGAGCGGCGTGGTAAATGTCGTTAATCGAGAGCAGTTCGAACCGAATCTTAAGATTGTTGGCCAGCTCGCGAGCGTCGTCAATCGACCCCGGTGACGAGTAGGGGCCCGGCATACCAACGCCGATAACATTCTCCGGTCCAAGCGCATCCACCGCGATGGAGGCGGTAAGTGCGGAATCAATGCCACCGCTGAGTCCGATGATGGCGCGCTCGAAGCCGCATTTGTGCACGTAGTCGCGCGTGCCCAGCACCAGGGCTTCATAGGCGCTGCCTTCCTCGCTTTCCACTTGCGAATGCATGTCGCCTGTAAGTTTCTGCGAATCGAAGTAGACAAGGTCTTCGGCGAACGACTTGCCTTGCGCTATCACTTCTCCATTGGGAGCGATGACCACGCTCGAGCCGTCGAAGAGAAGGCTGTCATTCCCGCCCACCTGATTGACCATGGCGACTGGAACCTTCTGATTCTTGGCGATGGCAGCCAGCATGTCGCGACGTAGTTCGCGCTTACCCAGCCAAAAAGGTGATGCGGAAATATTCAGCACGAAGTTTCCGCCTGCGCGAACCAACTCTTCCACCGGATCGACGACGTACAAACGGCGGTTCCAGAACCGCTTATCGTTCCAGGCGTCTTCGCAGATGGTCAAAGCCATTTGATCGCTGCCAAAACTAAATACTTTCTGGCTTTTGGCGGGCGCGAAATTCCGCATCTCGTCGAAGACGTCGTAGGTAGGCAGCAACATCTTGGATTGAATAAACTCGATCCGGCCCTCGCGTAGAAGAGCGGCGGAGTTCATCACCTTTTTGCCAGACTCGGCCTCGGCCGGGGTGACGGTGCCACAGATTACGGCTATTCCCTGGGTTGCTGCGGCGATGTGCTCGGTGGTGGTACGACAACGCTCGACGAATGATGGTCTTTCCACCAAATCGCGCGGGGGATAGCCGCATACGGCCAGTTCAGGAAAAAGGATTAATTCGGCGCCGACACTCCGCGCCTGATTCGCAAACTGAATGATTTTGGCGGCGTTGCCAGAGAAATCCCCCACAGTGGGGTTGATCTGGCCCAGGGCAATCTTCACCATCCTAGTTTAGAAGGTCAGATGTAAAAGGTCGACCCGGGAAACCGGACGAGCAAACCCAAGGCGTGACTCTCTGGGTGCGAGCTGCGGATAACAAGGGCGATCGATGCGAGCCTTGCGAAACCAGTTGTCAGTTTGTTCAAAGACCTCCCGCAGCGGGTGCATATCTCCAGTTGGGCCCAGGGTCCCCGCCTGGGCTGCTCGGCGGAGGTCCTTGCGGCACACCAACTGGCGGACTACCGGATGGGCTTTGGGGAGTCGCTTCCGGCATATCTTCTCCGGGACGCCGCAACGTTGGAGTTTTTCCGGGGCGGATTTCTTCCTGCTTCTGCGCCACGGTGGGCGTACTCAGGTCAACCTCTTTATCGACGCGAACGATCTTCTGTCCGTCGACCTTCATGGTCTCAACCCGGATCACCTCATCGCCTATGAAGCGCACAAAATCGACATCCTCCGGGGGGATGCCGTAAACCCATTCTTCGTATTCGGGTTCCTCAAGGTTGGTCGGATCGGCACGCTCGCGCAGTTTCTTCGGCGGGCGTCCCTTGGCAAAAAGCACCATTTCCCGATTCATACCCACCAGCACGTGATGGTTCCTGATCGCCGCTTTTACCTGCGGAGGGACGGTCTCTAAATAAGCCTCTAGCGCGGACTTGGATTCGAAATCAAATACTGGCCGCAGAAATTCCTTCAGTTCGGGACCGGTCATCTCAGGAACATATTTGTCGAAATAGAGATCAACGAACGACCCACGCGCATTCGCAGAGGAGTCGCCTGGAGCAATCGGCACGGAAGAACTGGCACCCGACACTTGAATGCGTTGATACCACTTTTGCTTCTTAATCGGACCGCCGTTGATCTCGAACCGTATACGGTTGTCTTTGATGAGAACATCGCTGATGCGCGCGCGATCGCCGGGTTTCGCGGCTGGTCCCCACAGCGAGAGTAGGTGCTCCAGTTCCACGCCATTAGGAGTTACCACCCCATTTTTCAAGATCAACCCGGTCGTCCCCATCGGAAAATTCGTGCGGATGTAGACCAGTTCCTGGTTGAAGACGTGGACAATCTGTTCGCGAGTCTCTTTGGAGATTTTCGGAGGCGCAGTGTTCTCGGCGAACGTCAGCGAGGAAATAACGAAGGGAATCGACAGCATCCAACAACCAAGGCGGGAAACGTAAAAGGACTGCATGCAGCACCCCGGGCCGACTGTACCGACATTATAGACCAGGCTTGAACTCTCAGCGGCAGTTCCCGCTCTCCATTGTGATCGTCCAGCTTAGGAGTGGGTGGCACGTAGTAGGAGGCAGCGATCTCGAAACCTCCGTTCAGCAGTGTGGGTACTTCAGTAACGGACACCTGTACTTTGAGCACCTGAGGTCACCGCTACAACCGACCTTAGAATAGAAAGCACGGACCAGCCCGATCCCCCATTTGGGCCGACAGGACTGCCTTTTGCCGCTTAAGCTTCCTATTCCCGCGCGCATCCCGCTCCTCTACGTAATCCTGGGAGTGCTGCTCGCAATCAGCGTTCTGCCCATGTATTTCTACTCGGAGCAGATCGAAACCCTAAATCGCGAACGGCTTAAAACCAATGAAATGCTGCTGCAAAATACCGTGACGCGTTCGTTGGCGGACGACATCTCGCAGCATCAGGAAACGCTGCGCATGATGCTGACAAATTTGTCGGCGTCGATCCAGGTGATGATGCTGGCGTATCCGAATGGGAACGAACTCAACACACAAAATATTCTGGCGCCCGAACTGCGCGCCATGCTGGAGAACTTTGTTTCGTCGTCTAACGATATTGCTTACGCCACCTTGTTGAATGCCGACGCGAAAGGAGTTTCCGCTGGCCGCATCGAGCCCGACGCTTTTCTGCAACGCGAACTGGAACGCGCCTACCAAGCCGCGCGTGAAGGCCGCGTCTACAGCGGTCAACCGTTGATGGTGGGCAGTGGCAAGTCGGCGCATACGGTCATGCTGGTGAGTTCGCCCATCATGCTTGGTGGGCGCTTTCTGGGAATGATCGGGTCGGTGGTGGATATGGATTACCTGATCCGCCGTCTGCAGCAGGTCAGTCTTAGCGGACTGATGCCTTATGTTGTCGACAGCCAAGGCAGGCTGGTAGCGGCCGCGACAGGACAGTATGCAACCGGACAGGATATGACCCACTTCGACATTGTCCGCAGCTTTGTGGACGAGGGCTCGAAGGCGCAATTGGCAGCAACTCGAGAATTCAAGATTAGCGATAACAAAACCAGCACTGAGATGCTGGGGACTTACAGCCCGGTCCCCTCGCTCGATTGGGCGGTTGTAGTCCAAAAGCCGCGCGAGGAGGCCTACCGCGGCATCTACGAGATGCAGCGCACCGGGCGCCTATTGGCGTGGCTGGCCGTGTTCTTGAGCGTAGGCCTGAGTATTCTTTCGGCGCGACGGATCACCAGTCCGCTGCAGACTTTGGCACATTCCAGCCGGGCGATTGCCCGCGGTGACTTTTCGCAACGCGTACACGTAAAAACGCGCACCGAAATCGGGGAACTGGCAACCACGTTTAACACCATGCAGGAGGAATTGGAGCAGTTCGTCGAAGATCTGAAGCGCGCCGCCGATGAAAATAAAAACCTTTTCATGGGGTCGATCCAGATGCTGGCAGGCGCCGTCGACGAAAAAGATCCATATACGCGAGGCCATTCCGATCGAGTAACGAAATACTCGCTGCTGGTAGCTAAGGAGATGGGACTGGACCCGGGATTCTTGGAGATCCTGCGCATTTCAGCACAGCTTCACGACGTCGGCAAAATCGGCATCGAAGACCGGATCCTCAAAAAGCCCGGCGCGCTGACGCCGGAGGAATTCGAGATCATGAAGACCCACACCACCAAGGGGGCGAATATTCTCCGCCCGGTGCCTCAACTGCGCGAGATGCTGCCAGGAATCGAATTGCATCACGAGGCGCTTGATGGACGTGGATATCCGTATGGGCTAAAGGGAGACGACATCCCGTTGCTGGCGCGAGTAATTGCTGTTGGCGACACGTTTGACGCCCTTACCACGAACCGACCTTATCAGAAGGCATACGATCCGGTTGAAGCATTACGCATTATTGAGAATCTTTCGGGGAAACGCTTGGATCCCCGGGCCGTCACTGCCCTCATGGCGGTGTACTACCGCGGGGAGATTCGAATTCCAAAAACCACGCTACCCGCTATTCCCGTCGCGGCCACCGAACCAGCCCCGCCGCTGCATGTGTCGCCGTCGCTCCCCGATGCCCTCACCGTGGAAACCACACGCACCTAGGCAAGAAGCTACCGGCCAAGACATTCGAGTAACCAGCAAACGTTTGGCTGAAGTTTGCAGTCGAGACCGCAAAGCTTAGGGTTACCCCTATATAATTTGCTAACGGACCTGCATGATTCAAACTCTATTCGGCAGCCTGGACGAAGTCCAGAAACCAAGTTTCATCGATCGCATGAAAGAAGCCGTCTCGCGAACCCGCGAGAACCTGGCGGAGCGAATCGAAGATGTAGTTTCCATCGGCAAAGAGATTGACCGTTCGACCTTAGACGATCTCGAAGCGACGTTAATCGGCGCCGATCTGGGCACGACGACCACGCACGAAGTTCTAGAGAAGCTGCGCGACAAAGCGGACCGTAAACAAATTAAAGATGTCACCGAACTCAAACGCCTGCTGAAAGAAGAACTGTTGGCGATTTTGATGTCGCCCACCGCCTCGCGTCCCCTGACCAAGGTTGAGGGCACGCCGGAAGTAATCATGGTGGTCGGAGTGAACGGGGCTGGCAAAACCACCACCATTGGAAAGCTGGCGCAGGTATTTCGTTCGCAAGGCAAGACGGTTTTGATGTGTGCCGCCGATACGTTTCGAGCGGCAGCGATCGAGCAACTTGAAATCTGGGGACAGCGCACTGGAACGGAAGTGATCAAGACCAAGGCCGGCGGCGATCCCTCGGCAGTGTTGTTTGACGCCCTGCAATCCGCCACCGCTCATAAGACCGATTACGTAATTGTTGATACCGCCGGCCGTTTACATACCAAGCAAAATCTGATGCTGGAACTGGAAAAGATGAAGCGTACCGCTCAACGGATCGTCCCGGGCGCTCCGCACGAGACGCTTCTTGTGATGGATGCCACCACGGGGCAGAATGGACTGCAACAGGCGCGCCAGTTC